>QWCT01002152.1_pt1 | contig 12295 bp, 8 predicted proteins | sample 1972681 | NCBI WGS metagenome assembly QWCT01 (sample SAMN09866701, study PRJNA288562) | Human oral metagenome isolate pre3_saliva, whole genome shotgun sequencing... | isolation source: mouth | host: Homo sapiens | place: USA: California | reverse complement strand
CTGGGCAGGCGGACCGAGAAGACCTATGAGGGTATCACTACTCATTTCGTGTGGGATGGCAATGTACCTTTGCATGAGTGGCAGGAGGTTTCGTCTGATGCCGAAAAGACAAACATCACAACCTGGCTCTTCGAACAGAACACATTCATTCCAGCTGCCAAACTCGCTGCCAACGGCGAGAGCTTCTCCATCGTGTCTGATTACCTCGGTACTCCCCTGCAGGCATTTGACAACAACGGCAACAAGGTATGGGAGCAAGAGCTTGACATCTTCGGCAGAAAGAGGAAGGGCAACAATAAATCCTCCTTCATTCCGTTTAAGTATCAGGGTCAGTATGAGGATGTTGAGACAGGGCTGTATTACAACAGGTTTCGCTATTATGAACCGAATACAGGGACCTATATCAGCCAGGACCCGATAGGATTGGTGGGCGGAAATCCGACACTATATGCTTATGTACAAGACATTAATACTAAAGTTGACATTTTTGGTTTAGCTCATACTGCAGTATGGTCTCATATGAGAGATGGAATAAGAATCAACTCAGGTTCTGTTATCAGTGGATGTGATATAAAACCTGGTAGGCGATTAACATTTCCTGAACAATTAGCAACTCATACAGAAAGGAAAATTTTGGATAAGTTAGCTGATAATGTACAAAAAGGTGATGTTATTCTAATCAAAGGAACAAGACCACCTTGTAATCCTGGGCATAGAGGTTGTCAATATGCCATGCAACAATTTGCAGATAAAAATGATGTGACAATAATCTATAGTGATGGGAAAGAAAAATGGAAATTTAAAAAACATCATTAACAGAACAGGTTTCTAAAAGCTGAATATTATGGTTATAAATCAAGTTGAATTAATAAAATATATAGAAGATAAGTTTGGGAATAGATTTTCTCATGTATCAAACCCTTATCAGAATGTAGTAAATCTGCCGTATTTTAAGGATATGGATACTGGTATTGAATTTGTTTATATCCCAGGAGGAGAATACAACATGGGGTTCTCGGAAGAAGAATATTTGGAGATTCAGAAATTAACAGAAATTCCAAATATTTCTATTGAAGAAATGCGACCTGTGCGAAAAGTCCAGCTTAGTCCGTTCTTACTTAGTATAACACCGGTATTAAACTGTCATATACTCTACTATAATAATCTTTTTGGTAAATCCATCAAGACAGATGGGGAGGATTATAGTCCTTTTTTCTGTGAATACCCATTAGCAGAAAGTATAGCCACAGACTTATCTTCAAAGATTCCTAATGAGGAAGAATGGGAATATGCCTGCCGGGGTGGAAGGCACTCTTTGTTTTGTTTTGGCAATTCTCTTCCTGCTGAATCTGAATTAGAGAAATGGTTATCTTGGGATTTGTCCTCTTTGACAGAACTGAACCATAATGATTTTGGTTTATATGGTCTTTTTTTTGGAGAGTGGTGCTCTAATGATTTCACAGTTAATCTTGGCATCGGTTCTGATACGGTGTCAGGTTCCAAGACTGTAAGGGGAGGTGGGGCGTTGTTCTTCCCTTGGCAAGATGAAGAATGGGTATATTGCTTATCTGCTTTCAGAATGCCTTCACAAGACCTTTTAGACAACAAAGCAACATTTAGACTGAAATTGGAAATTTAATGTGCTGATAGAAATCTTTATGACTCAACGTGCGTTCAAGGCTTCACGTCAATTAGAATATTATGATTCTTCCGTTAAATGCGTAGATATGGCTTTTTAATGTTTATAAGCTCTTGGCGGATTCAACAGGCAAGTCCAAGTGGGTTGTGAGGACGGAGACGGAATTCGCACCTATCGTGCCTACTCTGACGAGGAGTACGGTACAATATATCTTGCAGAAAGGATAGACTATGTGGGTGGTGGCTTCCTTTTGCTGGATTACAGTGGGCGTAAGCACTTACTTTCTACTATAAAAGATCACCTTGGGCGTCTCATTATCTTTGGGCAGGACGAGGAACGAGGTCTTATCCGTTCGGCAATGTATAAACATGGTGATGTCATAGACCAGTTAGTGGCATACGACTATGACGAAAGGAGTAACCTTATACGTGTACGTGATCGCTTTGGTAAGAGTATTGAATTTGAACATGATAATGCCAATAGAGTCGTTCTGCGTCGTAACCGTAACAACATGACTTATACGTGGGAGTATGACGCTGAAGGACGTGTTATCCATACTACTGGTGAAGGTGGTATCCAGGAAGGATATATATCTTACCATGACGGATATAACGAAGTAAAATACTCTGCCACAGGGGCTACGGAACAGTATTATTATGACGAAAACAATCTTGTATATAAAAAGGTGGATGCCATGGGTGGTGAGACCTGGTATGGTTATAATTCTTGGCATGAGCGAACATTGGTAGGTACACCAGAGGGTAAGGTCGTAGGATATGATTATGATGACCGTGGTAACCTTATAAGATTGACGGCTGCAGACGGAGCTGAGACTGTTTATGAGTATGATGACCATAATCGCTTGATAGCACGTACAGATGCTGCTGGTAATAGAGAAGAATGGGTCTATGATACAGAGACAGCATTGTTGCTGAAACATAAGGAAGCGGATGGTACTGTTGTTACTTATATATACGAGAAGGATAAGCAGCTGCCTTCTGCTATTGAGTATAGTGAAGAACTACGTGCTGTTCTACAATATGACACTTTAGGATTAATCTCAAATATTACGGACGGGCATGGCGTTTGTGAAACATTCGCTTACGATGACTATGGCCGTCCACTGAAGCACAAGCATGCTGATGGAAACAGTACAGAGTGGCAGCGTGACCGGCTTGGGCGTGTTACTCGCTATGCGGCTCCTGGACAAAGTGTGATGCGCATCTCCTACGATGCCTACGATCTGCCTGTTGAAGTTACCAGTGGCAATGAGGTGTGGACTATGGAGTACACTCCTATGGGTAACCTGCGCCGTCAGACACGTCGGACGAGCAGTATGCGCATGGTCAGTGCGCTGAACTATGAGTATGATTCCTATGACCAACTGAAGTTTGTCGAGAACGAACATGGTGAACGCTACTTCTTTGAACGTGACCTTAATGGTGAGGTGATTTGTGAAAGGGGCTTCGATGGATTAGAACGCCATTATATCCGTGACCTTGACGGCACGGTGATTACTACACAGCTGCCTGATGGTACGGCTGTGCATCATCAGCATGACCAAGCTGGACGACTTACCTATAACAAGTACAGAGACAGCGTGACGGAGTTCGTGCGTAATGCTTTGGGGCAGGTCATAAAGGAAACGCAGGACGGGCGTACAGTGGAGCATAAGTATGATGAGCGTTCCCAACTTTCAAATATCGTCAGTGCATTAGGAGGAAGTATTACCTACGGATATGATATAAAAGGCGCTGTCAACCACATATCAGCTGGTATGTCAGGAAAGAGGAAGCCTTGGGAGGCGGATATAGCATACGACCGATTCGGGCGTGAAACATCACGTATGATGCCTGGCTGTGTAGAGAATACTATGCACTATGACAGCATTGGCCGTCCTGCACATCAGCGTGTCCGTCATAATGGTCAAACGCTGTATGACAAGTCATATACTTGGGGTGATAATCTTCGTCTTTTACGAACGTTTGACACAATAAACGGCAGAAGTGTCCGTTACGATTATGATACCTTCGGTTCTCTGTCAGGGGCAGTATTTGGTGACGGCAGCCGTCAGTGGCGCAACCCGGACCTGATGGGTAACGTGTACGATAGCCCTGACCGAACGGACAGGAGCTATGGTCGTGGTGGACAGCTGCGTGAGGACAAGAAGTGGCGGTATTATTATGACAGCCATGGCAACCTTGTGCTGAAGACCATGCGCAGGTCGGGACCATCCCTTGAAACTGGAATGCGGGATGAGTTCCTTGCTTGGCAGAGCGGTGACTATGCCTATACATGGCAGGGCAATGGTATGCTTAGAAGTGTAACACGGCCGGACGGCAAGACCGTTACGTTCAAGTATGACGCTTTAGGCAGACGCATTGAGAAGGTCTTTGATGGACGAGTATATCGCTACCTCTGGAATGGTGATGTCATCCTACATGAGTGGGACTATGCCGAGGCTGACCGTCCGAATACGATTGTTACCGAGACTGGTGAGGTCACACTTGACAGACCAGAACCAGTTGAGAATCCCATCACGTGGGTTTACGACAGTGACAGCTACGTCCCTACTGCCAAGATTGTTGGTGACAGGCATTACAGTATCGTCAGCGACTACATCGGTCGTCCTGTCCAAGCGTACGATGATAATGGTAATATTGTCTGGCAGGCAGACTATGACATCTATGGTAACGTCCGCAACCTTCACGGCAGTAGGCAGTTCATTCCTTTCCGCCAGTTAGGTCAGTATGAGGACGAGGAGACTGGGCTGTATTACAACCGCTTCCGCTATTACGACCCGAGGATTGGTAATTACATCAGCCAGGACCCGATAAGGTTAGGAGGAGGTATGTCACTTTATGCATATGTCCACGATACTAACAGTTGGATAGATTTGTTAGGACTTAGTGGAATGCCTAAAGGTGGTTGGAACTATGGTAATATGCCAAAGTTAGATGGCTATCAATTACATCACGTCATACCTAAATCGATGGCAGAACACCCCGCCATAAAAGCAGCTGGTTTTGACGTTAATAAACCAAGTAATTTGATTTATTTGCCGAAAGAAGATGGAATCCATTCAACAAGAAGCATTCATAATGGATGGAATAAAGCACATGCCAATTACAATGCCGACATCAAACAAAAGTTAAATGATATTGTTGAATTCGGAAAAGCCAAGCGCTGGAGTAGGCAACAATATTTAGATGCAATAGAAAGTCTAAGAGGAGATACAAGATTAGGTTTACGAAAAGGTGAAATTAAATGTTATTAAATTATGTATTATCAGTTAAGCGAGTTTTATAAAAGGGATATATATCTTCAATATGCAGAAGAAAATAGTATCCAATATAATGCCTTTGAGAAAGGAGAACGTATAGAAATAAAAAGTGAGATCTTCTATAAAGTTGACAAGATAGATGATTATTTGAATAACTATGATGTCTTGCCAACATATGGGACACCGTTAGTAAGTTCAAAGTTCGTAAAGTTGTTCAAAGGATATGAGGAAGATGTTCAATTTTTAAGAGTAAATATAAAAGATATGGATGGAAACACAAACAGGAATTTTTACATTCCAAATATTCTTAAGATAGTTCCTTGTTTAGATGAGGTCAGATCGGTCATTGAAACTAAAAGATATGGTTCTGCTGTTATAAAGATAATAAAACAATTATATATCGTTCCGAATTCAATTCGTAACTCTTTGATGGTAAGAATGAAAGAAAAGATCTCGTACATTATTGTTACAGAACAATTTAAAAAACTTTGTGAATCTGCTAATTTAAAAGGAATAAACCTTATAGAAGAAGGTTCTTCAGTTTATACAAATATCTAAAAAGATAGCAGCGAAATAGAATTCCCAGCGAATGATATATGAACTACTTGAACATGAGGAGTTTAATAAATACATATACACAATATGTAAATAAAATTATGGAAAGAGTTCAAAGAATTCTCAAGGCTATATCAGAGTCAGAAAACTGTTTGTTGTCAAAGAGAGAACATCTTTGCTGGTTTCTTTGATAATTATAAGACATTTGAATTATGGTTAATGAATAATATAGAGAATTATCCTGATAATGAGGATATTTTTACTTTACCTGCTCAATATCGTTAAAGGATATTCTCTAATCAACTTATAATCTTCAAAACAAGATAGACTATTAGTTGGTTACATCATTTTTTGCTGGACCACTTTGTCGATATGGCTGTACAGGGGTATGGCTGAATATCATAGTGAGCACTATCGTAGATAAGACTTAACGCCACACGCATTTGTTGACAGAAACACTTTACATTCTTTGTATATTCACTATCTTTGCAAAGGAAAAGGGATTTACAACAAACAACTCAGAAGAATGAAAAGAATACTGTTATTACTGATGGTCATGATGCCCATACTGACTATTCATGCACAAGCACCGATGGCGGGTGGTGAGTGGAAGGATAATACGGGTAGACATATCAATGCACATGGCGGATGTATCATCAACTATAAAGGGACTTACTACTGGTATGGTGAGAATCGTTCGTCAGGAAACACACTGTATAGTTCAAAGGGCGTCAGTTGCTATACATCGAAAGACCTACAGAACTGGACGAACAAAGGAGTAGTGCTACCTGTGAGCAATGACACATGCAGCAACATCCAAGAAGGCTGTATCATTGAACGACCGAAGGTGGTATATAACAAGAAAACAAAGGAGTTTGTAATGTGGTTCCACTTGGAACTGAGAGGGATGGGTTATAAGAGTGCCCGTGCAGGAGTAGCCGTCAGCGACACACCGCTTGGTCCATTCTGTTTCGTAAGCTCGGGCCGTATCAATGCAGGAATCTTACCGAAAGATTTCATAGAGGCAGATACAACAGAGCTACGGCAGAGACTCTGTGAACCAGCGTTTAACACTTGGTGGACTCCCTCTTGGTATAGACAGATAGAGCGTGGAATGTTTATGATACGTGATTTACAAGGTGGTCAGATGGCTCGTGACATGACAATCTTTATTGACGACGACGGTAAGGCGTATCATATCTATGCGTCAGAAGACAATCTAACCCTACATATTGCAGAGCTCACGGATGACTATTTAAGACATACAGGCTTGTATGTGCGCGTTGCTATGGGCGAGCAGAATGAAGCACCGACAATCTTTAAGAAAGACGGTGTCTACTGGATGATAACAAGTGGATGTACAGGATGGGCACCGAACGCAGCTCGACTGTTCCGTGCTAAGAATATTATGGGACCATGGGAACGGCTGTCTAATCCCTGCCGTGGCGATGGCGCAAATAAAACCTTCGGTGCACAAGGTGCGTATATCTTTAAAATTGAAAAGGTAAAAGAGAAGAAGATATTTGATGGTGCAGACTATGTATTTATGGCCGATATGTGGCGCCCAAAGAAGATTACTGACAGTAGGTATCTATGGATACCGATTCGCTTTGAAGACGGAAAGCCTACCTTAAGAGCAAATTTGCCTAACACTTATCAGTCTTCAGAATCAAATTAGTCATTTGAGCAAGAAAGAGTTACTGACCAAGCTTTGCTTTTTATCAGTTCTTAATATCGCCTATTGTTCCACATCTAAGGATTTGGAAGAAGCTACCACTGGGTTAACTAAAAGAGAAATAGAGATATACACATTACCCGTATATCTCTATTTCTCTTTATAGATGAACATGCAGATACGGTTTATAAGCTTACCCGTTCTTTACCTCAACAATCTTTGTTGGAGCCTGTTCTTTGTTACGACGATTGACAACCGTCACCACACTCTGGGCAAGGCTGAGAAAAGCCTGACCAGTGATAGTGTCTATCTGTGTTGCCGCAGGAGTACCCTTATCGCCATTCTCACAAATGCTCTGTACGATTGGAATCTGAGCAAGCAACGGACAACCAAGTTCTTTGGCTAAGTTCTTGCAACCATCCTTACCAAAGATATAGTACTTGTTCTCTGGAAGCTCAGCTGGAGTAAACCATGCCATATTCTCAACTAATCCGAGGATAGGGATATTCACTTTGTCGTTGCGATACATATCAATACCCTTACGAGCATCAGCTAAGGCTACATTCTGAGGAGTTGAGACAATCACAGCACCTGTAATAGCAAGTGTTTGCATGAGTGTCAGATGAATGTCACTGGTTCCTGGTGGTGTATCGAGGATAAAGTAATCAAGGTCGCCCCAGTCGGCATCGGCAATGAGTTGCTTGAGAGCAGAGGTAGCCATACTACCACGCCAAAGGGTGGCAGTGTCTGGATTGACAAAGAAACCGATAGAGAGGAGTTTCACACCATACTTCTCGACCGGTTCTATGAGTTGTCGACCATCCTTCTCGACACCGTAAGGACGCTCGTTTTCAACACCAAACATCTTTGGCATACTCGGTCCGAAGATATCAGTATCGAGCAGACCAACCTTATACCCAAGACGTGCCAATGCAATAGCGAGATTGGCAGAGACAGTGCTCTTCCCTACTCCACCCTTACCAGAACTTACAGCAATGATGTTCTTCACCTGAGGTAACAACTTACCCACCTCAGGGCGTGGCGCATTCTTGAATTCTGTTGTTATGGTTACTTCTACTTCCTTACCAACAGAATAGTGAATCTGAGCCTCAGCAGCCTTAATAGTAGACTTAAGGAAAGGGTCGGTCTCACGAGGGAAGATAAGCGTAAAGCTTACTTTGTTGCCATTGATACTGGGTGTATCGGCCAGCATCTCACTCTCAATAATATTCTTTTTTGTTCCTGGATAAATAACCTTTTCCAGTGCATCTGTAATGAGTTTGGGATATAATGTCATTGTATTCTTATTTTTATATATTAGGATGGAACCACACAATGGGTTTCTCTTATCCTTCATCCCTCATCCTCTTAGATAAGGAACATATTCTATTTTTCATTTACCAAAAATAATGCCAAGAAATAAATGGTCACATTAGTTACGCTTATTCTGCATATTCTCCCATTCCTCCCACTCCTTGGCAACAGCCTTCCAGTCGGTCATCTCGCCCGCCTCAATAGCCTCTTGCTCACGTACAGCCTCGTCTCGTGCCTTATCCCGTGCACGCTTTGCCTTCATATCAGCAATTGTAGCATCGTCAAGAATCTGTATTGCTCCACGACGAATAGCCTCCTGCAACTCTTCTTCGCCGAAAGCTTTGCCAGGCTCGTTGAAGTCAGCGATATTAAACTCGTAGATAGTACGAAGATCATGACGTACAAGTTTCTGCTTCGCTCGATTGCCCGCATTCTTTAATCGGAGGAGCTTAGCTATTTCTTTTATCTCGTCTTGTGCGAATTTATTTCGTCCCATGCTTTGATACTATTTCGAACACCATTAGTGGCTTTCTTGTCTGCGAAGTTAGTAACAAAATCCCAATACTGCAAATTTTCATAAAGAATACATTGTGTCACACATGATAAAATAGAGGTTAATACTCCTATAAACATTGTTCATAAATCAAGACTAAGAGAAAACAGGAACAATTTTATCATCAATACAACCTGTAATGGTCATTAGCACTTCAAATAAAATAGGAGAAAGAGGATGATTGTTCTCATTTCAATAATGATACAGACCGTCATAATTCAATTAATGAATTGGAGACTTTTTATAGAGCAACAATTGGAGAACATAATAGGGAAAATAGTCGGATACAGAATGTAAAGTTTTCTGATAATTACGCCCTATTTCTTATAGTTTAACACTAAGATGCTGCATTATAATTTAATTGAATCGATAAGTCTTTTTTAACCTAATCACGATTGAAAGCAATAATCAATAAATATAGCGTTTTTATAGGAGAATAAAGGGATTAAAGTACATTGAGTTAGTTGAAATAATTGTTATTCCACAAAGACATATCAGCCCTGATATTGTAATAAAAGTTAAAACAAGCGTTAAACGCAGAAAAAACTTACAGCAAAGTTTGTACGTTACCGAAAAAACGAGTACTTTTGCATCAAGTTTTTTTAGTGGTTAATTTAGTTTTAGTATTTAAACCTTGGGTGATGTGAATCAGTCAAGGTCTTTTTTATTTGGGGAGTCTGACATGAAGCTTTCTTAACATATAAGATTAATTCATAACAGACATTTCTTAAATTCAATAATCAATTATCATATTAATAATGTAGAATATGAAATATGTTAATGACCGCATACGCAGACAGGACCGCTTGATGGATGAGGAACGAGCAATAGAATTGCTACGTGAAGGAGAATATGGTGTTTTAAGTATGGTATCAGAGGATATGGGATATGGAATTCCCGTAAACTTTGTTTGGGACGGCGATTACAGTATCTATATTCATTGTGCTCCTGAAGGACGAAAGTTAGTAGCCATCGAGGAAAACCCAAAGGTTTCGTTGTGTATCATTGGAAAGGTGAATTTATTACCACGTAATTTCACCACAGAGTATGAAAGTGCTATCTTCTTTGGTGAAGCTCATATCCACCTCTCTGAAGAAGAGAAGATGCATGCACTGCATCTATTAATAGACAAGTTATCACCTGATTTCAAAGAGCTTGGCGATAAATATGCTCACATGAGTTTCCATCGCGTTGAGATTATCCGTGTTGACTTCTCTGAGTTCAGCGGTAAACGAAAGAAGGTGCATCCATCAGCTACAGCAACTGGAGATTAAATGATTGCTCATAGAAGGATCATCACCACACATTAAATATATCAAAATATCAAAGGTCGATAGTTCTTTGGACCTGAGTAATAGATTTTAGCGAATGGATATAGCTATCATTGGCGGAGGAGCAGCAGGATTTATGGCAGCCATCATGGCTCGCAGAACAAACCCTTCAAGTAAGGTGACTATCTTTGAACGTGCACAGAAGGTGTTGGCTAAGGTTGAAATAACCGGAGGTGGACGTTGTAATGTCACCAATAGCTTCGCAGCCATTACAGACATGAAGCAGGCTTATCCACGTGGCTATATGCTCATGAAACGATTGATGAAGACCTTTAGTCATGAGGATACATTTAAGTGGTTTGAGAAACATGGCGTACCATTGGTGACACAAGAAGACGAATGTGTCTTTCCGAAGGCACAAGACTCCCATGCCATTATTGATTGTTTAGTGCGCCAGGCTAATGAATTGGGTGTTATTATATGTTGTCGACACCGTTTGGTGAATATTCATAAGATGGAAGATGGAAGATTAAAACTGGAGTTTGATAATAGTACACAGCGCATATTCCATCGTACTATCATTACAACAGGTGGGTCACCTAATGGACGTGGCTTACACTATCTTGAGCGCCTTGGACATAAGATAGAGGCACCTATACCATCGCTATTTACATTTAATATAAAGGACCGAGCCTTCTGTGATCTTATGGGAACAGTGGTTGACCCAGTCGTTGTGGCTATCCCTGGCACAAAACTACGTGCACAGGGTGCGTTGTTGGTGACACATTGGGGAGTAAGTGGTCCTGCTGCTTTGAAACTTTCCTCCTATGCGGCTCGTCTGCTTGCTGAAAATGATTATAAAGCACCGCTTGCCATCAGCTGGACTGACGAACTAACACGGCAAGAAGTGGAAAGCTGTCTTCTAAAATTTCAAGCTGCTAATCCGCGTAAGCAGGTTGCCAACTTACATCCATTTGGCTTGCCGAGTCGTCTGTGGCTCTATATACTAAGTAAACTTGGCATAGATGCTGTGAAGCCATGGGCTGAGATTGGACGTAAAACACTAAACAGAATGATTGAAACATTGGTCAATGATCAATACACCATTGCTGGTAAAGGTGCCTTTCGTGAAGAGTTTGTGACGTGTGGTGGTGTGAGTCTTAGCTCTGTTAATTCTAAAACACTTGAAAGTAAGGTTTGTCCAAATCTTTTCTTTGCTGGTGAGGTGTTAGACATTGATGCTATTACTGGCGGTTTTAATCTTCAAGCTGCATGGACAACAGGTTTTATAGCTGGGAAGAGTGCTTCTTCATGTGAACTATAACAATATCATCTCCACAACAACCTCCTACTGGTACAAATGAGGCAGCTGATAACATGCGAAATATAACGATTGGTTCTCTACAACTACTCTACTCTAATAGTTTCTTCTAATAATCACCTACATACCCATACCTCCAACAAACCGTCTTCATATCCATAATCAAACACCACACTTTATTATACCAACATTATTCACAAGAACGTATTATGCCCAAATAAATAGCCAAGCCATATCGTATCAACATCACTCCACGGGGACATATAATATTCTAACAAATCGCCTATTCGTATCATGTTATCACTATTCATAGAGCCCCATTATATCCATATAAATGCGCAAGCGTAGTATGTCAACCCCTGCTCAAGAAACGCATTGTATCCGTATAAAATGCTAAAGCGTACTATATCAACATTATTCATGGAATGACATTGTACTCCCATAACACAATATAAATAGACAGGTTTTACTCCCAATTAGGCTTTAGGATGCTTCTCTTTGTTAAAAAGTGTTTTATCTAAAAATTTCTTTACCAAACATTTTGTAGTTCAAAAAAATATCCATAACTTTGCACTCGCTTTCAACAAGGAAGCAGGTTGACTACAAAGTAACCTTCTGGAGAGATGGTAGAGTGGTCGATTACAACGGTCTTGAAAACCGTCGTACCGAGAGGTACCGGGGGTT
>QWCT01001397.1_pt1 | contig 12296 bp, 8 predicted proteins | sample 1972681 | NCBI WGS metagenome assembly QWCT01 (sample SAMN09866701, study PRJNA288562) | Human oral metagenome isolate pre3_saliva, whole genome shotgun sequencing... | isolation source: mouth | host: Homo sapiens | place: USA: California | reverse complement strand
CAAACATCCCGAAAGACCCCACAGAAGGGTCACAAGGCATACAGCATCTTCGCACGTTCGATATAGTGCGGATCATCGCTGCTGCTCAACCACGCAATCGTCCCCCTTCGACCCTCCTCCCGCAAAGCATCAAGCTCCTGCAGGCGGCGTTCAAGCTCGCGCGCCGTACCTGCTGCGCCATCAAAAATCTGCACGCTCTGCCCAGCGACCGCCTGAATCGCATCGCGCACGAAAGGAAAATGTGTGCAGCCAAGAACAACGCAGTCGACAGGCACGTTCGATACACTGGAGAAACGTTCTTCCAAATACCTCATCAAAGCGTCTGAATGAATCTCGCCGCGCTCGACGAACTCCACGATCTCGGGACACGGCAGCTTGACGATTTCTCCCGCCTCCTTGAATCGCTCCATGAGGCGCGCAAATTTCTTCTGCCTGAGCGTCGCATGCGTCGCCATGACGACGACGCGCGGCCTGTTGCCGCTCAAAATCGCCGGTTTCAGCGCTGGCTCCATGCCAATGATCGGCATGCCCCTGTACCTGCGACGCAAAGGCGCACAAGCAGCGCTCGTTGCCGTATTGCAGGCAAGGACGACAGCTTTGACGCCGGCGGCCGCCATGCGGTCGACCTGCGCCGTGGTCAGGGCGCGGATCTCTCGTTCCGACCGCTCACCGTAAGGCGCATGGGCAGCGTCGCCAAAGTAAATGAAATCTTCCGCCGGCAACAGGGAAACAAGCTCACGCAGCACACTGACGCCGCCGAGACCTGAATCAAAAACACCGATGGGCTGCTCCCTTTTCACGTTCTCCGATGCCCTCTTTCCATACATCAAAAGCTATCCCTTACATATTCTAATGACTTTGCCGCAAAAAATCAACCGCCACATTTTTTCAGGAGCGTCGTCGCCCCTTCCCTTCGCTTTGTCGGCCGCCTTTCCTTTACAAGCGAAAAGAAAGCATATATAGTAGATGAGTACGACATTCCATCAACAATACATCCTACAGGAGGTTTCCTCATGGCAAAGCAACATCTCGTCGCCATCGAATATATCCGCGGCATCTCTATGCTCGGCGTCATTGGCATCCATGTCGGTTCGCAATATTTGATGAATCCCGCGTCCAATGCACATCTCACGGCGCTCTTCGAAATCGCCACGCGATTCAGCGTGCCCATATTCTTTTTCATCTCCGCCTTCGGCATCTTCTACAATATGGACCTCGACAAGCCTTTCAGCTATCGCCGCTTCCTCGAAAAGCGCTCACGCGCTGTCGTCATCCCTTATCTCGTCTGGTCTCTCTTCTACCTCCTGCACGACGGCTGGCTTTACAACGTCGGCTTTCCAGCGCCCCTCTCCCTCGCTTCCCTGCTCTTTTTCGGCAATGCGAAGTACCAACTTTACTTCCTCGTCCTCCTCATCTGGTTCTACCTCCTTATGCCGTTGTGGATTCCGCTTGTGAAACGCATCGACGGCAAGGGGCTCTTCCTCCTCTTCGCACTGCAAGTCGCTTTCGACTATTTCTCAAGCTTCAACATCCCTTTCAACACGATGGTCTACAGCATGGAAAATTCCGTGCTCAAGAGCTTCCTGCTTTATCGCCTCAACTACTGGGTGCTGCATTACGTCTTCATCTTCATCATCGGCGGCTATCTCGCTGTGCATTTCAAGGAATTTCAGTCGTTCATGCGCGATCATCAGAAAATCATCTATCTCTTCTTCGTCGCCTCCCTCGCTGGTCTGCTCGGCTACTACTATGATCTGCTCGCCTTTCGCGGCTACACGCAGATGGATGCCATCAACACTGCGCATCAGCTTTGCCCGCTCGGCATCGTCTACACCCTCGGTGCATCCATCTTCTTCTTCACGTTCTTCACCGAGCAGCACTATCCGCAAAGCCTCAACCGTCTGTTTTCACTTCTCGGCAAGCACTCCTATTTCGCCTATCTCGTCCATCCTTTCTTCATCGGCTACATGATGCTCGCATTGGAAAGGCACAGCGTCATTCTGACGGCGCAGAAGGCGCTCGCCTTCTACCTCGTGACCGTCATTCTTTCCCTTGCAGCGGCTGCCATCGTCCGCTCAGCGGGGGAACGATTTCCTCTGCTGAACATGCTCACCATCGGCGTTGCCGCAGCAAAAAAGAAATAAGCGCAGAAAAAACTCGCCAAGCATCAATGCTCAGCGAGTTTTTTCAATGCGGCGGAAAGAATATCGACCAACGGTTCCACGGTAGGAAGATCGAGGCTTTCTTTGGGGCTGTGGATATCGTGTGTCGTCACGCCGACGGAAACAAATTTCATCTGCGGATTCTTGCGATAAAACCAGCCACACTCCAATCCCGCATGAATCGTTTCCACCTTCATTGGCTTTCCCATGCGTTGCACAAAAGCCTCCGCGATCACTTCAGCCAGCGGATTAGCCTTGTCCTCGTCCCAGCTTGGTGCAATCGTTCCGATATGAAGAGAGAACCCTGTAAGTTCCGCCAGATCCTTCGCCATGCAGCAAAACTCGAAAAGCTTTCCTTCCACACTTGAACGCGGGTAGAAATCGATATCGACCTCCGCGCCTTCCATGTGCACGACGCCGAGATTCGCCGACGTCTCCACCATGCCAGGCGTGATGGCAGACATCTGATAAATGCCGGTGTGGAAAAGGCGCAGGATGCGCAGGAGATTCGCTGCATCATCAGCCGCGATGACTTGCTGGACGGGCAGAGCTTTCGCGAGAGAAAGAAAAAGCGACGGTTCCGTCACGCTGTACGTCCGACGAAATTTCGCCTCCTTTCCCTGCAGCGCCTCGCGCAGCTTCTCTTCCGACGCCTCCGTCACGATGATGGCTGCGGCCTCCGACGCAATCGCATTTTTCGCCTTGCCGCCCGTAAGCGAGGCAAGCGCGAAGCTGATGCCGGCTTCCTGCAAGCCTGCCAGCGTCAGCGACAGAAGGCGCAGGGCATTGGCTCTTCCCGTGCCGATCTCCTCGCCCGAGTGTCCGCCTTGAAGTCCTCCGACAGCAACTTGCCACGCACTCTTTCCCGGCGCAGCAACGAGCTTCATCGTGCGCGAAAATGTCAAATCGACGCCGCCGGCGCTGCCGACACAAAGCTCATCGAGATTCTCTGAGTCGCAGTTGATCAGATACTGCGCGTCCTGCAAATATTTTTCCTCCAAATGAATGGCGCCCGTCATGCCGCGTTCTTCATCAACCGTGAAGATCGCCCGCACAGGACCGTGCTCCGTCACATGGCGCAAGATGTGGAGGATGATGGCAACGCCGATACCATCGTCCGCCCCGAGGCTCGTCCCCTTGGCGCGCAGCATATCCCCCTCTTCCAGCAGTTCGATGGCATCCTGCAGCGGATCATACGAAACACCAGGAGCGGCAACACAGACCATATCCATGTGCCCCTGCAAAATGACGCGCGGAGCATTCTCCTTGCCGGGCGTCGCGGCAAGATCGGCGATAATATTTCCTCGTTCGTCCTGCACGACCTCGAGTCCCATCTCCCGCAAATGTGCCAGCAAATAGTCGCTGACCGCCTTTTCATGCCCGGAAGGGCGTGGAATGGCCGCCAGTGCACGAAATTCCTTCATAACACTTTCCAAAACAATGCTCTTTTCCATAAGGATCTCCTTCTTTTCATAAAAAAAGCGGGGCAATCAAGCCTGACTGCCCCGCTGGCAAGAAACATACGCCTTCTGCATACGCAAGGAGACAATGTTCCAAAACTCTCCTATTCAATCCTGCAAGGGAATCGGCTCCGCCTCATAGACGTTGACGCCGTCCGGTGCATACAACACCATCGCGCTAGAAACACGCTTGACCTCGCCGTTCATGATGTAGCAAACACCATTGATGAAGTCGCATATACGGCGCTGTTCCTCAAGCTCGACGCGCTCATAATTCACGAGTACAGCCCTGCCCGCCTTCAGATCATCAGCAACTTCCGGCACTTGATCGAAGCTGCGCGGCACATAGATCTTCACATTGAGCGAAGGAATCTGCGTCGTATGAACGGTCAGCTTAGGACGGTCATGCTGGCTTGTCACATGTGTGCGCGGTGCATACGGCGATGACACATGTGATATCCGGCGAGTTCCCGCTGCCGAAGGATACATCGGCGGTTCTGCCGATGCATAGGGAATCGATGCACCGTTGGAAACCTTCCGCTCCTCATAGGCCTCCACACCCGTCATGCGCGTTTCTTCCTCTTCCTGCTCCTCTTTTCTCGCAGGCTCTGGCCTGACGACTTCTTCTTCCTCCACGGGCATGAGGAAGTCCGTCACCTTTTTCAAAAAGTCCACCGTGTTCCGCCTCCAGCGTAAAACTCCATGATAACGACGACATAAACCGAACAAACGATTGGAAAACTCTTAATGAATTCATGCTTATATCTTCGCTCTTTTTTTCGGAAATCCTCTATAAAAAATTAAGCCCCTGGAAAAAAGTTTTCCCGATGGACGCACAAGACAACCTGCGCCCATCAAAAAGTCCTGCTTCTAGCTTCACTTCCGCGCATTCTTGTTTGCACGTCCGCGAGCCGTGCGGTCAAGAATCGCCTTGCGCAAACGGATGTTTTCCGGCGTGACCTCGACGAGCTCATCCTCGTTGATGTACTCCAGTGCTTGTTCAAGGCTCAAGATGCGCGGCGGTACAAGGCGAATCGCCTCATCGGAAGAAGACGTGCGCATGTTGGAAACATTCTTCTTCTTGCACGGATTGATGTCGATGTCGAGTTCGCGCGAGTTTTCGCCGACGATCATACCCTCGTAGACTTGCTGCCCCGGCGAGATGAACATCGTGCCCCGATCCTGCAAGGTATAGATTCCGTAACCTGTCGTCTCTCCCTGTTCGAACGCCACGAGCGAACCTCGCGTGCGGCCGGGGATGTCGCCCTTGAAAGGAACGTAGCCGCAGAACACATGGTTCATGATGCCGTTGCCCTTCGTATTCGTCAGCAGCTCTGAGCGAAAGCCGATGAGACCACGCGCAGGAATGACAAACTCCATGCGCATGTAGCCCGAAACCTCCGTCATGTTGGAAAGCTCCGCCTTCCGCGTGCCCAAGGATTCCATGACCGCGCCCATATACTCCTGGGGAACCTCGATCGTCAGATTCTCCATCGGCTCGCATCGCTGGTCGTTGATCGTCTTGTAGACGACCTCCGGCTTGCCGACCTGAAGCTCATAACCTTCGCGGCGCATCGTCTCGATGAGGATGGAGAGGTGAAGTTCGCCGCGCCCGGACACCTTGAACACATCGGCAGAATCCGTCTCTTCGACACGCAGACTGACATTCGTTTCAACTTCTTTGAAAAGGCGGTCGCGCAGATGGCGCGAGGTCACGAACTGGCCTTCCCTGCCCGCAAAAGGACTCGTATTGACACCGAAAGTCATGGAAAGCGTCGGTTCGTCAATGTTGATCGTCGGCAGCGCTTCGGGATTCTCCGCGTCCGCCACCGTATAGCCGATGCTGACATCACCGAGTCCTGTAAGCGCGACGATGTCGCCCATAGAGGCTTCCGGAACTTCGACGCGCTTCAGCCCCTGATAGACGAAGATCTTGCCGATCCGCGCCTTCGATTCATGGTCGCCGCTCAGGAGAGCAACGCTCTGGTTCGCCTTTACGCCGCCGCGGATGATCCTGCCGACAGCGACCTTGCCGACATATTCATCGGCCTCGAGCGTCGTGACCATCATCTGCAGAGCGCCGTCCGCATCGCCTGAAGGAGCCGGGATCTCCTTGACGATGGTTTCCAGAAGGGGAACGAGGTTGTCACTCTCGTCCTCCATGTTGTACTTTGCGATACCCTCGCGCGCCGTTGCATAGATGCACGGGAAATCCAGCTGCTCATCATCTGCGTCAAGCGCCATGAAAAGTTCGAGCACTTCGTCGTAGACGTCGTCGACACGCTGGTCTGGACGATCGATCTTGTTGATGACGACGATCGGCTTGAGTTTCTGCTCAAGCGCCTTGCGCAGGACATACTTCGTCTGCGGCATCGGCCCCTCGAAGGCATCGACAAGCAGAAGCACGCCGTCCACCATGTTGAGCACACGCTGCACCTCGCCGCCGAAATCCGCATGGCCCGGCGTATCAACGATATTGATCTTCACATCATTGTAGAGGATGGAGGTATTCTTGGAAAGAATCGTAATACCGCGCTCGCGTTCCAAATCTCCCGAATCCATGACACGCTCCGCCACCTGCTCGTTCGAGCGGAAAATATGGCTCTGCCGCAGCATGGCGTCAACCAGCGTCGTCTTCCCATGGTCGACGTGGGCGATGATTGCGATATTCCTCAACTTTTCATTTACACTCATTTTCGTCCGATATCCTCCTAAATATGTCTTACCGATAGCAGTACAATTCTATTATAGTTGCCCTGCAATGTCAAATTATTTTCCTTGGCGAAATAATGTTCGCTTCTTGTATCTCAGCCTCTCACGCTTCGTCCAGATCGAAGAGGGCGCGCGAGAACTCCTGGGCATTGAACGGCCTCAAATCATCGACGCCTTCACCGACGCCGACCCATTTCACGGGCATGGAAAGCTCCGCTTTCAGTCCGATGATGACGCCGCCCTTCGCCGTGCCATCAAGCTTCGTCAAAACGATGCCCGTGATCGCCGCCGTTTTCTGAAAGAGATCCGCTTGGCTGATCGCATTCTGCCCCGTCGTCGCGTCGAGAACAAGCAGCGTTTCATGCGGCGCTTCAGCGATCTCACGCTGAACCACGCGGTTGATCTTCTTGAGCTCTTCCATGAGGTTCGACTTCGTGTGCAGCCGCCCTGCCGTATCGATGATCAAGACATCGATATTGCGCGCCCTCGCCGCCTTCACCGCATCAAAGGCGACAGCGGCGGGATCGGAGCCTTCTTCGTGGCGGATGACGGGTACGCCTGTGCGGTCGCCCCAGATCTGCAGCTGGTCGATGGCAGCAGCGCGAAAGGTGTCGGCAGCAGCGAGCATGACGGATTTTCCCTGCTCCTTGTAGTAAGCGGCAAGCTTGCCGATTGTCGTCGTCTTGCCGACGCCGTTCACGCCGATGACGAGGAGCACCGTAGGCCCTGCAGCAGCAATGCGCGTTTCATCCGAACCCGTCGAAAGGATTTCATAAATCTTCTCGGCGAGAAAAGGCTTCAAATCTTCCGGCGTATTGATCTCCTTCTTCTTGATACCCTTTCGCACGTCTGCCATGAGCTTTTCTGTCGTCTTGACGCCAACGTCGGACATGATCAAAGCCTCTTCCAGATCATCCAGCAAATCGTCATCAATATCAGCATAGCCGATGATCAGTTTCTCAATCTTGTTCGTGAGGGTCTCGCGCGTCTTGGCAAGCCCTTTTTTCAATCGGTCAAAGAATCCCATAGTACCTCCTATAGATCGGTGCGCCTCTTCAGATCGCTTCGTCGAGACGCACGGAAAGAACGCGCGATACGCCCGCATCCTCGATGGTGATGCCGTACATGAAATCCGCGGCTTCCATCGTTCCCTTGCGGTGTGTGACGACGATGAACTGCGTGTTTTCAGCGAATTCGCCGAGGAATTTGCCAAAGCGCGAAACATTCGCCTCATCGAGCGGCGCATCAATTTCATCGAGCACAGAAAAGGGCGCGGGACGGTAGCGCAAAAAGGAAAAGAGCAGCGCGATGACGGTCAAGGCGCGCTCGCCGCCCGATAGGACGGAAAGGTTTTGCCGTTTCTTGGCAGGGAGCTGCACTTCGATTTCCACGCCTGCATGGAGCACATCCTTCTCATCGGTCAAAAACAGCTCCGCCTTGCCGCCGCCGAAAAGGCGCACGAGAATATCCGCAAAATAGCCGCGAATATCTTCGAACGCCGCCTTGAACTGGCGAGTCATCGTCACATCCATCTCATGGATCATCGCCATGAGGTTCTCGCGGGCAGCCTCTAAATCTGCCGCCTGCTTGCCCATGAATTCATAGCGTTCCAGAAGCTCTTCATGCTCGTGGATAGCATTGGGATTGACTGGGCCGAGGTCTGCCAGCGCCTGAGAAATATTCTGCATCTTTTTCTTGAGCTCGGCAGGCGTCAGATCAAGCACTTCTTCCGCCGCCGTCTCCCATGTATGCCCATGCTGCTCCAACAGCTCCGTCTGAACCTGCTCGAGCTTCACATGCACCTCGGCAGCGGCGAGTTCCATTTGATGCATCTTGCCTTGCAGGTGTGAAAGGCGCTGCCCAGCAGCTTTCGCTGCTCTGTCGTTTTCTTGATTTTCTGCATGACGTTCGAGTTTTTCTTGGTAATGCCTGTCGTAGACGGCCTTCCCCTCGCCATGCTTTTTCTGCCAATCGGCAAGGCGTGCGGCGATTTCTTCACGTCTCGTCCCGCCTTTGCCTGCCTCATCATCCAGCGCGGTTTCTTCCTTGCGCGTTTCTTCTGCCTGTGCCTTCGCGCGCTCCTCTTCCTTCTCTTTCAAAAGAGCCTGCTCACGTGCACGGATCTTCTCCTGTCCCAGAACCGCGCACTTGAGTTCCCTCTCGTTGATGTATTTGCTGAGGTCGTCAATGTCCTGCTCAAGGTCGTCAAGCTCCTCTTCACTTTCCTTCACTTCGCGCTCCATTCGCTCGTACAAGCGGCGTGCGACATTCGCCTGCTGCACGGCGTCATTCTTCTTCGCCTGTGCCTTGGCGAAGGTCAGCTCGGCCTCTTCGGCAAGCTTCTTGAATGTCTTCTGCTCCTCTTCCTTCTCTCGCTGCGCCTCCTTGATGCGTTCATCCTTGACGCGCAGTTCCGCAAAGAGCACAGTCTGCTGTTGCAGTGAACGGTCAACCGCTGCCAGATTTTTGGCAATCTCTTCCGCTGTCTTTTCGTCCAAAACGTGCTCACGAGAAAGCGTGGCAAGCTTTCTTTCTCCGTCCGCCACACCCTTTTCCAAGCGCTCGATCTCGCCGCCGCGATTGAGGAAGCTTGTTTCTTGACCCTGTCTGCCGCCGCCCGAAAGAGAGCCGCCAGGATTCAGCAGTTCGCCATCGAGCGTCACGATGCGCAGCCGCCAGCCCATCTTCTTCTCGATGGCAAGACCGTGGTCTAGCGTATCGACGACAAGCGTCCGCGCCAAAAGGAAGTCCACGACCTTCTTGAACTTCCCCTCCGCACCGACCAGCTCGTTCGCAAAGCCGACAGCGCCCTCTTCCTTCTTCGCTGACTCATCCTGCGAACGACGCACGACGAGAGTCGAAAGAGGCAAGAATGTCACCCGTCCCAGCCGGGCGCGCTTCAAGAACGCAATGGCAGCTTTCGCCGTATCCGTATCCTCCGTCACGATGTTTTGCAGACTGCTGCCCAAGGCGATCTCGACGGCGCGGATGTACTCCTGCGGCACGGAAATCAGCTCGGCGACAGCTCCTGCAACACCTTTCTGCCACAACTCCTTCGCCTGCAACACAGCTTTCGGCGCCCGCGCGAAACCTTCGTAAGATGCCTGCATGTTGCGCAGGAACTTGAGCTTGTTCTCATCGTTACGCAGATCTTCTCTCACTCGATTCTCTGCAAGAATCGTCGTGCGGAGCTTCTCTTCCGCCTGCTCCTTCTCCCGCACCTTCCGCGTTCGTTCTTCCTGCAGCGCCCCGTGCTCTTCTTCCAGCAAGCGACGCTCTTCGCTGACTTCCTTCGCTTCAGCCGCCAAGGCATCGACTGCTGCCGTCGCTCTCTCCCATTCATCTGCGCGCTCTGTGCCGCTCGTCGAATACCTCTCCAGCTCATGCTCGATGAGCAGAAGTTCGTTTTCTCTCGCGATCATATCGTGCTGCGCCGCATCCTTCTTGTCTGCCAGCGCACGATACTTCTCCTTTGCTTCACGCAGTTTCTCGCCCATCGATTTGAGCGACGTGCGATCCTTCGCTATGGCAGCGTCAAGCGCCTGATGTTTCTCAAGAAGCTCTTCTTCGACAGAGAAGAGGCGCTGCTTCTCCGCCGCTGCTTCCCCAGCGACGCTCTCCAGATTCGTGCGCTGCTGGAGAAACCGAGCCTTCAGGACGTCGTGCTGGTGCGCACGCTCTTCAAGAATGGCGATCTCGCTATTCGCCTGCTCGATTTGCGTTCGGAGCGCATTGTTCTTCTCCGCCTGCTGCTGCATCTTCTCTTCCAGAAGCAAGATTGCGCGATCAAGCTCCTCCTTCTTGACCTCCGTCAAGCGTACCTGCGTCTCTGCAGAGAGGGTTTCGTCACGCATCGCTTCGATCTTGCCTGCGCTCTCTTCGCGCTCCTTCTTCAGCTGTCCCTCGCGCTGAAAAAGCTCCGTCAAGGCGCAGCGCTTGTAAACCGCCTGCATCTCATCATGGCGGCGCGTTTTCTCGGCGCTTTCAGCAAGCGGCTTGATCTGCACCTCGATCTCCTGCATGATGTCGCTGACGCGCACGAGATTCCCCTGCATGTCCTCAAGCTTGCGCATCGATTCGCGCTTGCGGTTGCGGTACTTCGTGATGCCCGCAGTTTCTTCGAAATAAAGTCTGCGCTCATCAGGCTTACTGTTCAAAATCTCGTCGATGCGGTTTTGCCCGATGACGCTCATGCCATCGCGCCCAAGCCCCGTATCGGCGAAAAGATTGTTGATGTCCTTCAAACGGCAGCGCGCCTTGTTGATGAAAAACTCACTTTCGCCTGAACGGAAAAGGCGGCGCGTCACGACGACCTCGCGGTAATCTACAGGCATGTCCCCGTCGTTTTCAAAGAAGAGCGATGCCTCGGCAACGCCCAATGCGCGCCGTGTCGCACTGCCCGTAAAGATGATGTCCTCCGCCTTTGAACCGCGCAGCGTGCGCACATTCTGCTCGCCGAGCACCCAGCGCACGGCATCCGTGACGTTGCTCTTGCCGCTGCCATTCGGCCCGACGATCGCCGTGATGCCCGGATGGAACTCGATTTCGATTTTATCGGCAAACGATTTGAAGCCGTAGGCTTCGAGGCGTTTCAACTGCAAAACTCTTTCACCAGCCTATATTTCCTGCAGCCCGCAGGCTGTATTCTGAATCGCCTCACTGGCGAAAACGCTCCTTGAACTCGTCCGTCGTCGTATACGCCTCCATGAAGGAAACAACCTTGCGACCCGTTTCGCTCAGACGCTTCTGCGGACTCCAGAAGAGATTGACCTGCACCTCCATCTCAGGCACGAGCGGACGACGCGCGAAGATCGTCTCGCTGCGCGTCACGAACTCCGGCAGGATGGATATGCCGAGGTTGTTTGCAACGAGTTGCTTGATCGTCTTGAGCTGCGTGGTGCAGAGCAGAATATCTGGCGTAAAGCCGTTTTCCACGCAGTGGCGATATACCGTATCGTATTGATACGTGTTCGGCTGCTGCATGATGAACTTCTCACGCCGAAGATCTGCGACAGCCACATGCTCGTGCACGGTCAGAGGGTGATCGAGCGGCAGGCAAAGCTCCATCCTGTCCTTGAAAATTGCCATCTCGTTGCGATGCGTCTTGACAGCAGGAGCAAGTACGACGCCAAATTCGAGAAGTCCCTCTTCCACCTTCGCCCGGACCTCGACGGAATCGACGTATTCACAGACCTCGAGATTGATATCGGGATGCGCTGCCGTGAATTTCGTAAAGAAGTCAGGAAAAAGATACGCTTCGAGCATCGGCGGCAGGCCGAGGTGAATCGTCCTTCTTGCATCGGGACGAAAGCGCAGCATATCTTGCTCCGCCCGTTCCACGGCCTGCATGATTTCCTCTGCATGAAGCAGGAATGCCCTGCCTTCAAGCGTCAAAGACACGCGCTTCTGCCTGCGATCGACAAGAGTCAAGCCGATCTCCGCCTCCAGGGATTTGATCGCCTTCGTGACAGACGGCTGGGAAACGTGGAGAGCCTCCGCCGTGCGCGTAAAATTTTCCAGATGGGCAAGCGTGCAAAAATATTCTAATTGCCGAATTTCCAAACTATTACCTCCCCCAGTTCTCATCAGCCATTATACCATAACTGTTGGGAATATCACAGAGGAAATTCAACGCGACACCGTCAAAATCACAACGCCGACCTCATCGAACAAGCGAAACGGGAGACAGCACCTGCGCTCCCTGACTGTTCGTGAAAATGTCGGCGCGCACGCCAAAAACCTCGGCAAGCATGGCGACGTTCAGCACATCGCGCGGAGCGCCTGTGCTGAAAACGCGCTTGTCCTTGATGATTGCGATCTCGTCTGCATACTGCAGGGCATGGTTGATGTCATGAAGCACCATGATGACGGTCATCGCATGCTCTCGATTGAGGCGCGTGATGATCTCCATGACCTCGAGCTGATGAGCGATGTCCAGATACGTCGTCGGCTCGTCGAGGAT
>QWCT01002183.1_pt1 | contig 12298 bp, 8 predicted proteins | sample 1972681 | NCBI WGS metagenome assembly QWCT01 (sample SAMN09866701, study PRJNA288562) | Human oral metagenome isolate pre3_saliva, whole genome shotgun sequencing... | isolation source: mouth | host: Homo sapiens | place: USA: California | reverse complement strand
GATTCTCAGCAGCGTTGATTTCAGCAAAGCCTTGCTGTATCAGATTCATTGTTGCCATCATATCGTTTACCTCGTTATCACGAGCATTAATGATTGCACGCAAAGAATCGTTTTGGATTTCTGCTGGATTAATTGATTTGTTTTGGTTGCAAGAAGCGAGTGCCATGGCACCGCAAGCTGCATAAATTAATAGCTTTTTCATAATCTATTTTATTTTCATTCATAATTTTGAAGAATCGTCTTCTTCGCTGATGCTTTTACTCTTTTTCCCTTTCGACTTGCCTGCCAATACGATAACAAACTCGCCTCGGGGTGCTGTTTCCTTGAAGTGGGCAAGCACTTCTGCCAGTGTTCCGCGCACGCTCTCCTCGTGCAGCTTGGATATTTCGCGGCAACAACTCACCAAACGGTCTTCGCCAAATACCTCTATGAACTGCTCCAACGTTTTTACGATGCGGTAAGGCGACTCGTAAAAGACCATTGTTCTGCTCTCTTCGGCAAGGCTTTCTATCTGTGTCTTGCGTCCTTTCTTCTGCGGCAAGAAGCCTTCGAAGCAGAAGCGGTCGCAAGGAAAGCCACTCGACACCAAGGCAGGAATCATAGCTGTTGCCCCTGGAAGGGTCTGAACGGTAATGCCAGCTGCAATAGCTTCCCTCGCTAAGTAAAAACCAGGGTCGCTGATACCGGGTGTGCCAGCATCGGAAATAAGCGCAATGGTTTCGCCAGCCTTTAGTCGGTTCACGATTCCTGCTGCTGTTCCGTGTTCATTATACTTGTGGTGCGACACCAAATGGTTCTTTATTTCAAAATGTTTCAGCAAAATACCCGACGTGCGAGTATCTTCGCAGAGTATTAAGTCTGCTTCTTTGAGAATTCGAACGGCACGAAATGTCATGTCTTCCATATTCCCCACAGGTGTCGGTACAAGATATAAAATACCCATAAGCGTTGCAAATGTAAACGAAAAGTATTGAACGCCAAAACAAATTAGGATTTTTTAGATGTGTTTTTAAACCCTATTCACATAACATATCCATATTTTCCTATATTTAAACATTTTATTATTCTATACTCCATATTTTATAATAAAAATAGAATAGTAGCAAAATTCTTGCATAATAGGAAAGATTAGACACAGAAAAAGACCAACAAGTATTTGTTCTGAGAACTATAACTTGCTGGTCTTACCCTATTGACAAATAAATTTCAAGTCTGGTTATACAGCCCCACAATTGCGAGCCATAAACCTACAAACGATTATTTCTTATAGTTTTCCACTCCCTTATCCAAGAACTCGAGGTAGCCAGGAATGTCTTCTTTATAAACAAAGCTACCGCTAAGTGGGTTTCCTTGGTTGTCTACCGTTACATAGAAAGGTTGTGCCAAGTAGCCAAACTTAGACTCTTGCAAGTAGCTCCACTTGTCGCCGATGGTGCGTAAGGTACGTGTTGTACCATCAGAACGCTTCACCTTGATAGGTTCTTTCAACGGTGTTTTGTCGTCTACGTAGAGCGATATCAAAATGTAGTCGTTGTTTAGCTTCTCTGCTACTTCAGCATTTGTCCACACTGCACCTTCCATCTTACGACAGTTCACACAGCCAAAGCCTGTAAAGTCGAGCAATACTGGCTTTCCTGCCTGTGCAGCGGCACGCATTCCCTCTTCGTAATCCTTGTATTTAGGTTCTACTTCTTGATGATGCAGGTTGAAATCCTGTGTGTAAATAGGTGGCGCGAATGCACTAACGGCTTTCAAAGGCGCACCCCACAAGCCTGGTACCATATATACGGTGAAGGCTAAAGAAATCATACCGAGCATAATAGCTGGCACTGGCATTGCCATTTGGGTTGGGTCGTCGTGTGGGAACTTCAGTCTGCCAATAAGATACAAGCCCATCAGTCCGAAAATAACAATCCATATAGCGAGGAAAGTCTCTCTGTCAAGGATATGCCAGCCGTATGCAAGGTCAGCAACAGACAAGAACTTGAAGGCGAATGCCAATTCTATGAAGCCCAATACAACCTTAATCATATTCATCCAAGAGCCTGATTTAGGTGCTTGCTTCAACCATGTTGGGAACAAAGCAAAGAGTGTGAAAGGCAATGCCAATGCTAAAGCAAAGCCAAACATACCGATGGTAGGTGCAACCCAGTCGCCACTGGTGGCTGCCTGTACGAGAAGCAAACCTACAACAGGTGCTGTACAAGAGAAAGACACCAAAGAAAGGGTGAAAGCCATCAAGAAAATAGAAAGCAAACCTGTCGTTGCAGCTGCCTTATTGTCGATTGCATTTCCCCATGAAGATGGCAAACGAAGTTCGAACCAACCAAAGAAGCTCAATGCAAACACTACCAACATAAGGAAGAAGAAGATGTTGAATGGTGCATTTGTTGCCAATTCGTTCAGCTTCTGTGGACCAAAGATAGCCGTAATGACAGCTGCCAAGCCCATATAAATTACGATAATAGAGATACCATACGTTACAGCGTCGCGGATACCTTTACGCTTATCGTCCTTTGCACGCTTCAAGAAGAAGCTAACAGTCATTGGAATAATTGGCCATACACAAGGTGTAAGCAGGGCAACGAAGCCACCTACAACACCCATTATAAAGATGTACCACAAAGAATGGTTCTTGTTATCTTTCCCAGCACTGAACTCGCTCAACTCCTTTATTACAGGACGCCAAAGGTCTGATGGATTCGCAGCGTCTACTCCTGCAGCTTGCGCAGAGTCGCCTTGCAATGTTGCACCGTCCTGTGCCGTCTTTGCTGTATCCGTAGTTGCGCTCAAAGCCGTAGCTCCATCAGCTTCTGCAGTTTCGCCTTCCTTTGCCTCGGGTGCTTCTGTTGCTGCAGGAGCATCGGCAGGACCATTACCAGTATAGCTAAACTCTATAGAAGAAGGTGGCATACACATTTCGTCGTTACATGCACCATACTCCATATAACCAGAAATCTTATAGGTCTTGCCCGTGATTTTATATTTCTGTACGAAGCTTACATTGTGTTCAAAGTAACGGAGTTTCATCTCGAACACCTTATCGAACACGTTTATTTCCTTACCACGAGGTGTAAGTTTGCCTACAGGTTGCGCACCTTCAGCCTTTTCGGTTTTAATAGAAGCTGATGTAGGTCCTCCAGCAGGGAGTCCAGTAGAATAAACGTGCCAACCAGCATCAATCTTAGCGGTGAAGATAACATCTACTTCTGTTGGCGATACTTTCTTTTGCTGTACACTAAAACGTACAGGATTTTGCGCCATCACCGTTAAATTGAATAGCGCAAATAAGGCTAAAAGAATCTTAGATTTCATTGTTTTCTTTTTATTTAAATTATTGCTATATTTTTGTTCTTCTGTTTTCATGAGTTGTAGCGTTTAAAGTAAAAATATTACTTGCGTGCAAAGATAATGTTATTTTTTTAAAAACAAAACCATTACACTACATTTGTGGTTTATTATTACGTTTTTTTTCAGTTTTATAAAGCCCATAATAGAATTATTTGATGCCGACTAAAGCAAGCTTGCAGGTTCATTGTAATGAAAGTACAGAACTTTGCAGCTGTTGAATATTGATAACAAAGAGGCGGTGATAATTTTATAAAAACAGCTTACTTTATGAACAAAAAGAGCATTATAGAACCGTAAATATTTTTCATACACGCATCTATCACCTAACTTATTATGTATCAATACTTTACAAAACCTATTGTTTTGCATTCCAAAAGCGGCTGTTTTGCACGGTAAAAGCGTAGGTTTTGCATCGCAAAACAGCCGCTTTCGCAATGCCAAATCGAAATTATCATTTTTCATCAGAATTATCTTTACAAAGTCAGGGGTAATTTCCAATATTTGCCTTAAGCGACAAAAAGGAAATTGTTCTCTAAATAAAACTCTATTGTTCATTATCAGATTTCATCTAATACTCATTTTACAGATGTCCATATACGCAAAAACGATGCTGTCTTGAAGCATTCAAGGCGGCATCGTCTTTCCCTTTCATATCGTCTTTATATTAATAATGTGATTGATTAATCGCGTGTCAGTTTCATCGAACAACTGCCCTGCGTACCGCGAAGCGTAACCACATAGATTCCAGAAGGAATACCAGTGGCGTTGATTTTAGCACCACCCGATTGCACCGCAGCTTCCGAAATCTTGCGCTCCATAAGGTCGTACAATGTAACCGTGTGGAAACCAGATGCCACATTCGATACTACGATGTTGTTTCCGTCGTTCTTAACGGTTGCTCTCTCGTTGTACACGTTCTCCACAGCATCAGAAACAGCTTCTACAATCTTGAAGTCTTTCCACGTGCGCGATGCAAGATAAGCCTGCTTGCTGCCTGCTGGTACAGTCAGTGTGCATGACGCTTTCTTGACGTCTTCAAACACATCGTCTGCATAAGGGTTCTCTACTGGTGTTTCGGTCTTGACAATCAGATTGTTCAAATTACTGCAACCGCAGAATGCTCTGTAACCAAACTCATTGAAAGCAGGCGAGAACTCTACTTTCTCAAGGTTCTTGCAAAACCAAAAAGCAAAATCGTTTATCTTCTTTGTGTCAGGATTCATCACGAAAGTCTTGCTTTCCTTTCCGTTCGGATAGATATAAAGTGTGGTGTAATCCTTTGAATAGAGCGTGCCGTCTTCCACTGCATACTTCTTATTGTCGGTATCTACTTCGAACGTTTGAAGTGCAGTGCAACCGAGGAACGGATTGTCAATAACTTCTGCAACAGCCTTTCCCAACGACACACGCTTCAGTCCAAGACACTCGGCAAAGGCTGCATAGTCGATTTTCTCTACTGTTTCGGGGAAATCGAGCGACTCTATACCGTGATTGTGGAAGAAGGCTTTCTCGCCTATCGTCTTTAATCCACTGCCCAATTTCAGTCCCGACATATCGGTGCAATTGAGGAATACTTCGTTCTCTATGGTTTCCAACGAGTTTGGAAGCTTCACATCGTGCAGCTTCTTACAGTTCTGAAATGCATAGACGGCGATATGCTTGAGTCCTTCCTTCATTTCTACTGTCTCCAAATTAGGGCAATCTTGGAAGGCGTTCTTGTCTATCTTTGTGATTGATGCAGGCAATTCCACCTTGTTCAATGCTTCACAAAAGCCGAAAGAACCTTCGGGTAGCATCGTGATTCCTTCTGGGATTTGAATCTCTTCCAACCCATTTGCGCCGAAAAATGCTTCAATCGACAGTTCTTGAAGATTCTTTGGAAGGGTCAGCTTCTTCATATTAGGTGTCTGGTCGAATGTTCGTTTGTTGATTTTCGTTACACCATCGGGGATAATAACCTCCTGCAGTTTCTCGCAATAGGTGAATACATAATTTCCCATTGTCTTGAGTTGCGACGGCAACTTGATGGTTTCCAACGAGGCACAGACACCGAATACCGTGTGCTGAATATCGGTTACCTCGTCGGGAATGATGACTTCTTTCATACTGACGCACCTGAAGAATGCGCCAATACCTAATTCTCGGATATATTTAGGAAGTACTATCGACTCTATGCTGCAACACTTGTAGAAGAGTTTCTCGGGCAGAAGAGTTGGCTTGGTGCCATCAACGAAGTACTTTCTATCCTTTCCCAAATCATCGGTGAAGATATAGTAGCTCTCCGATGTATCGCCGGTAGAAACGAAAGTAGCCTCTGAAAGGTCTATTCTTTTCAGTGTTTTGGGAATCAGTGCGCCATATTCGTCCGACCCACAGAACTTTCTTACCCAGCGCAGGTCGTAGCTGTTCAGTGGTCCAACTATCTTCAGCGTGTCTACAACATCAAGCCATACATTCTCTGGAACCTTGTCTTCAAGTTCGCCAGCTTTATTAACGTGGACTACAACTTTCTTTACTCTCTCGCCATCTTCTCCTTTAGGAGCAGCCTTAACTGCAGCAGAGATGAAAGATGCTTGTGCAAAAGCGCACAGAAAGAGAAACAATGTCATCAACTTTTTCATAATCTACAATATCTATATTTACTAATCAAGTACATTAACGCTTGGCAATGTTCACACGCCTTCGCTACTTCTGTATGCAAACCTTGCTGTTTCCGCCGTCTACCGAAACGATATATACTCCTTTTCGTGGAGCTTTCACACGCAACGATGGTGCTGTAACGTGGTAACGAGCTACTACTTGTCCGCCAAGAGTAGTAAGCAGAACCTCACGTGCATCGGCAGGAAGGTTACTAATTATCCAACCATCGTCGGTTGCATTGACGTATAACTGACTCTCGGTGCTGACTTTGGCAACTCCGTCCTCTTGACAACCCGTGCCATCACCGACATTAGAAACCAACCAACCCTTATCTGTTGCAATCTGTGTACGGCTCACTTCAACTGCTCCGGGAACATTGTTGAACAGAAGAATGCCGTGCAAGTCGTTGTGTTCGTCCTCAGGACGCTTCTCTCTGAGAGAGCGATACATATCGTTCAGGGCGCAAGCGTCTAACTTTGTATTGTTCACTGAAACATAACGCAAGTTGTTGCAATTAGCGAAACTGATGCCACCGTTGACTGGATTTCCAGCAATGACAACATCGAGCAGATTAACACAGTTGCTGAAATCGAGTTGTTTGATTTTGTTATTGCTACAATTGACAGCTGTAAGCTTCGTTTGTGCCGACAAATCAAGCGTGCCAATCTGGTTGCCATCGCAAGTAAGGTTGGTCAGCAATGGCAGTTTTGTTGTTTCTATCTGCGAGAAACTGCAGCTGCTACAATTGAGAGAGAGCAGCGAACGAGGGAAGTCAGCCGTACTCAATTTAGGGTTTACCGAGCAATCCAAGCTCTTTAGACTTGTACAACCTGTTAGATTCAGCGAGGAAAGGTCGTTGGAAAAGCAGGTTAGAATCTCTAACTTATCCAATCCACTGACATCAAGAGCTGACAATTGGTTATTGTTGCAAACCAGCGTAACAAGGTTTCGGCAATCCGATAGATTCAGACTCGTGATACTGTTTCCCTCGCACGACAAATCCCGCAGTTGCTTCATTCCCGTCAAATCAAGCTGCGAAAGCCCGTAGTTGTTGTCTATTCCCAACAGCTTTAGTTGCTTTGTTTGCGACAAATCTATCTTCTTCAGTCCCGCAGCAGGCACCATCAGCGTATCAATCTTGTTGTTTTGTGGCAACGAAAGTGTACGCAACGGTCGTCCCATTCCTACTGCAACATACCTCAACTCGCCATTCCCGCTCAAATCGTATTCATCTACAAGCGTCTGTAAGGCATCAAGATGCTTTAGCTTAGGACATTCCTTAAGGTTTAGTTTCTTCAGTTGTGCATTCGACGTACACATAAGCAGTTCCAGCGTTGGGTGCGATGCGAGCGTCAGTTCCTTAAGTCTGTTGTTGGTAAGGATAAGGCTGTCTATCTTGGAATTGCGAGTTAGGTCGAGTTGTTCTAACGGCGAATCCTGCACATAGATAAATTTCAGTTCAGTATTAGCTGATACGTCCAAAGCTCTGACAAAGTTTTTACGTGATATAAGATGCGTAAGTGCAGGCAGTTTTGTAACGTCGAGAGTCGTCAGTTGGTTGTTGGAACATTCCAAAACAGCAATATTTCCGTAAATAGTCAGGTCTTGTCCTTCGGTATTGCCCTGTATGCGCGTGGCTGTTGTGTGGAGTTTGCCTTTGTAGGTCTTGCCATTGCCCCAATCAAGGGTGTATTCTCCTTCTTCCGCACCCATTATCAAGAGCGCATATTTGCTATTTACCGCACCTGCAAAGTGCATTTTCACACAAGGTTCAGCAGGCTGGTTATCTTGTGCCCACGCAACATTCAAAAAGCCTACAAGGAAGATTGTAAGCAGCAAAAGCATTTTCTTTACGTTCTTTTCCATACCGATAGTTGTTTAAGTCGTTATCTATTTCAGTGTACTTAATTTGTGTTTCTAAGACAAAAATAGAATTAATTATTCAAAAATGCAAGTTTTCTATCACTTTATTAAAATACTCTGTTGCGACATAAGACAAACACAAAACGTCTGATTATAAGCCTATTGCAATACTTTTCAGGCTTACTGAAAGGGCTATGCAATATAAAAATGCAACAAAAAAAGTATGTCAATACCTAAAATATGCCGATTTCTAAGAAAAAAAATGTACTTTTGTAGCAATAGAAATTAAACTGAGATGAACAAACCTTTCCCTATTCTACTATTACTTACGGTCATATTATGCGGTTGTCGGCATACTCCGTCCGAGACAAGCAACCGCCTGGCTGAAATTGACTCGCTGATTCGGCACAACCAAATCGACTCTGCTTTTAGACTAATAGATATGGTAGATGCTGCCAACTTGACGAGCAGTGCCGATTCTGCCGACTTCTTTCTTCAGAAAACACATCTTCTCTACAAACTCTACAAGCCCATAGAGTCTACCGATATGATAGATTACAGCATCGAATATTACGAAAAACAGAAAGGTTATGTGGAGCAGTTGGCAGATGCTTATTTCCACAAAGGGGCAATTCTCTACGACCAAGGACAGGTGAAAGAAGCCATTGTCTGTATGAAGAAAGCCGAATATACTGCCGAAAAGCTCGCTTCTGACAATCTTAAACTTAAAATCTACGAGAACCTTTTCATTATGAACGAGGAGGCAGGAGAACGGCAACTTGCCCTCGGATATGCCAAGAAAGTACTCCGAATTGCCACGACAGCAAAGGATAAGGTACAGCTTGCCCGTGCCTACAACAACATTGCAGTGGCTTACAACAAGCTGAACAAAGCCGACAGTGCCAACATTTATATAAAGAAAAGTATGGAAATGTTGCACTACATACCCCGACAAGAACAAATATACATACTCAACAACATCGGCGCACAGCTCATAGCCACCAATCCACAAAAGGCAAAGGCAACACTGCTGAAAGCGACACAGCCAAGGCAAACGAACTGTGGGACAAGGCATTGAAAACGAACGATATGCAAGTAAGAACCGATGTGATGAGCTCAAGGTTCAACCACCAATGTGCCACAGCCGACTATAAAGGAGCCACAAAAACGGCACGACAACTTATAAGAACGAAAGACAGTCTGTATACGAGTTGGAGAGAGAACGACATACGGAGCAACCAAATGGCTTTCGACAACATAAAGGCAAAGCAGGAATACGAGCGGAAGATAGAAACGGGTATCTTTGCCATTATCTTACTTTCGCTCTCGTTCGTCGTACTCTTCTTTTTCCTGCGATACAGAACCTATAAAGCCAAGAATGCGCTTGCTATTGACCAACGTCGCATCAAGGTTTTTGAAGGTCAAATAGCTGAATTTGAGAAACAAGGACAGGAGAAAGAGAAGGAAATAGAATCGCTATACAGAAAAAAGGAGATACTGCTCGACAAGCACCGAAAGACACTCAGCGAGGGGCACAGGCTCTATACCCATATTATGGAAGGGCAAACGACAGTGCTTTGGCGGAAAAAAGAATTCGAGAACTTCATAGAATACTATCGTTTGATAAATATGAGTTTTGTAGATTCATTGGATTCGGAATATGACACACTCTCTCCGAAGTATCAATTTTTCCTCGTTATGGAACATTTGGGCAAGACCGACAAGGACATTATGCACATTATGGGACTCGCAGACGGCTCTATCCGTTCCATTCGTTCGAGGATTAACAAGCGCAGAACAGCTTATTAAAAACACCACAAAAGTGTAAATATTTTTTCAAAGGGTATCTTTTGTATAACCATCTTGTTATCAATGCATTACAAAACCTATTGTTTTGCATTCCAAAAGCGGCTGTTTTGCACGGTAAAAGCGTAGGTTTTGCAGCGCAAAAGAGCCGCTTTCGCAACGTTAAAGCGCAGTTATCACTTTTTAATACTATTTTCTTTACAAAAAAGGAGATAATAAAGGACGGTCTGTTTATAAAAGGAGTAATAAGAAACCTCTGTAAAATCCGTTCTCGCCAAAACACTATTATTGGTAACTGACAACATTATATTTGTCATTTTGCCGTTTTGGTTGGATTTTACAGAGGTTTCATAACAGATTAGAATTTAATGTCTGTGGCATTGCAACGCTATTGCTTCAAGAGAAACAATGCGCTGGCAATTCCACAGATAAATCTTACTCAATCACCTTCATCTCGGTACGGCGGTTGAGTTGGTGTTCTTCTTCGCTGCAAGGCACACCGTTGGCACATCTGTTGAGTAGACGTGTTTCGCCATAACCTACTGATACAATGCGTGATGATTCAATGCCGTGTTCCACAAGATATGCCTTCACTGAGTTTGCACGTTGCTGCGACAGACGCAGGTTGTATGCGTCGGAACCGCGTGAGTCGGTATGTGACGACATCTCTACACGAATATTAGGATTGTCAAGCAGGTATGCAACGAGGCGGTTAAGCTCTGGACGTGCATCAGGACGTATCGTAGCCTTGTCGAAGTCGTAGTGTATGTTGTTGAGACGTATCGGCTCATTCAACTTAGGCTTCGTCAGACAGTGGTCGACAGTTACGAGTGGCGTCTTTACAGGGTCGTATTGTCCCTTTTCAATAATGAATTCCTCTGCTGGCAGACATTCCTTCATCGTAATGTAGATGCTATAGCGTGTGTCCGCTCTGAGTGATACAGAGTACTCGCCACGGCTGTTTGTAGTGAGTTCATACAGTTTCTTGCCCTTGCCAGATTTCACCGTTACCGTAGCCCCTACTGCAGGTTCTGTCGTTCCACAGATAGTAACACGTCCCTTTAGGGTAAAATCTACAGGCTTTGGTGCAGGTGCGGGCACCTGTGGTTTGGGAGCAGCTTTCTTGGCATTGAAACGGAATATAACTCCACAGAACACTCCAAAGGAAGACATATCGGTCTTGCCAAACTTCGTACCATTATTATCGTTTATTACCATACGAGGAGCTTTTACAATTTGAGGATCATACACATAATCGCCATAAGGAACATTGAAGCAATGCATATAATATCCGCCAATGTTCAGTCCCACATGTTCGTTGAAGAAATATGAGAAACGCAACTGTGCCTTCATTGCCAATCGAGTCTTTGAGTCTATGTTTTCGGCTTTATAGAGAACCTTGTCCCCTGCCGCAGGAACACCTTTCGCTATTAATGAAGACTCGCCTCCACTGATACTCACCATACCGGCACGAAGGTTTAACTCTGCCATGAATGGTGGAAGAATTGTGGCAGGAAGACGGAACGAAGGACCTACACCCAAGAAGATACGTTCTACGTTCTTGTACTTTGTCTCAATTTCTTTAAATCTCTTACGTAGGTTGCCTGTTTCGATTTCGGGCTTGTTCATAATATAATCACCGTCCAAGCCAAGACCGAACCACTCCCAATAATGGTCGATACCAAGACCGAAGTTAGGTCCGCCATTAAAATCAAGAAAACGATATGAATCATTATGGGTAAGACCGAAGTCGTATCCTCCGCGCAATGAAAACTGCCAATGTCGGTTAAGATAGTCTGGCCCAGTGCTTAGGCTCACCTGTGCAAACGATGCAGTCATTCCCAATAGGAACAATACTGCTGATAATAATAGTTTTTTCATACTTGTAATAATTTTGTTAGATAGTGAATAAAATTTTAATACTAATATCAATAGTGTTTAAGCGTCTATTTTCATCTGGCTGGATATACTTTGCGAGATTCATACCCTTGTACTTTTCACAGCTTTCAAATAATTGTATCAATCTTTCAAGCCGCTGAAGAAAGGATTTCACCCCACGAATCCAGTTATATTGCTGTTGCCATTGTGAATAACACCAATAACATATACAACATTCTTGATATCTTTGAATATTCCATAGTCATTCAGTTTTTAGTTTTGATTATATTGTCAATCACATAGCTCGTCAAATAATTTAATTGGTTTAGTATATACCTAATTCCTGCACACAGTGCAGCTATTTTGCAAATATAGCAATGCTTCTATGTTCAAGTGCAATATTAAAGATTTTTGTTGAAATACGCAAGTTTTTTTATAAAAAACATCATCAGCACTAAAAACAAAAACCATTTTATATGGCAGACTGGAATTGCAGGAAGAAAATAAGTGATTACAAAAAACTATACAGTAAGACCTCTGCAAAACCTATTCTGTACCAAAACGCTGTTACTGATAATCAACAAATTGCATTTGTTATTTCGTTGTTTTGATTGAGTTTTGCAGAGGTCTCAATAGATGATTCTACATCAACCATCAATTCTTTTTAGTGGACCTGCGGAGAGTCGAACTCCGGTCCGCACAAGGAAACCATACGCTTTCTACATGCTTATTTCAGCCTTTGGTTTTCGAGCATTGGCAA
>QWCT01001869.1_pt1 | contig 12312 bp, 9 predicted proteins | sample 1972681 | NCBI WGS metagenome assembly QWCT01 (sample SAMN09866701, study PRJNA288562) | Human oral metagenome isolate pre3_saliva, whole genome shotgun sequencing... | isolation source: mouth | host: Homo sapiens | place: USA: California | reverse complement strand
TATAGACAATTGGAACTTGAAGTGGTTGCTGAAAATAAAAATGCGATTGCACTTTATAAAAAATTCGGATTCAAGGAAATCGGTCGTAATCCGAGAGGATTTTGTTCTCGTTATACCGGATGGCAGGAACTTATATCTATGTTATTGGTGTTGGATTAAATAACTATAAAAAGAGGATGTCGCATGCGACATCCTCAAAATTTTATCTGCTCTGTGTCCAAACACCGCTTCCGTCTACATAGTAACGGTTGTTATCAACCCACTGATTTGTAAGCATCTTACCAAGATTGCTACCACCCTCTGTGCTGAGCCAATACCACTTACCTGAATATGGGCTCTTAAGCCAACCGGTCACCATATAACCTCTGTTATCAAAATAGTACCAGTTGCCGCCTATCTGCTGCCAGTTGTTTGTTGTATATGTTCTGTCGGCATTGATATACCACCAGCCTACATTGTCCTTTAACCAAGCGCCTGTATTACCTGCACTTGAACCGTTAGGTCCTGTAGAACTTCCGTTATTTGAACTTGACTGTCCGCCAAGGCTTGCTAAAACATCTTCATCTACATCAAACTCATCTGACTCTGTCCAGTTACCCTTAGTACCGTTGCTTGCAGCTGCACGAATCTTTACAGTATAGCTTCCCTTACCGTACTCACGGATCTTGCTACGGAAGTCATAGCTTGTTCCTGATGTTGTGATATTGTCCTTGATTGAATTGTTACGATAAAGCTTTACTTCATACTGCTTTGCGTAATTTGCACTTTCCCATGTAACTACAGGACTGTCATCATCACCCCATGAAATATCGTTTACTTCCAATGCACCGCTCTCACCTGCGCTTGTCTTTGGAAGAGTTACTGTGATTGACATGTTTCCGCTTGTTGTAGAAACTTTAGAGATTGTAGCGCCTTTACCGGTAGCATCATTAAGTGTAACATTACCTGAAGGAGTTCCCTTAAATGTATAGTCATCATCAGGCTTTACCTTTATAGTAACTTTCGGTTTCTTACCGAAGTCGGTGTTTGTAATAGAAGAGACTTTTACATCGTCAACTCCTGCACTGTCACTGTCTACATCAATGTTTCCGGCATTCATACCCGGTGCAAGATCGTAATTTATATTGATCCTTACATTCTGTACAACTGTCTTTGTGTTTCTGGCAAAAGCCACACCGGCCATTCCAAGAATCATGGAAGCCGTTAAAACAACTGAAGCCACTTTTTTAATATGGTTTCTTATCATATGTTCCTCCATTCTGCAGGTTGTCCTGCGAAATAAATCTTTTAATGTTATGACTATATTCTAAAGTATTTTTAGTAGAAAATATAGTCCTTTAGACTTAAGTTTATCTTACTATATTGTAACTAATTTTGAATTTCGGCGAAAATAACAGAATAAATTTTAAAGAATAACGGAATATTATTTACGAAAAGGTATTTTATTGTAATTATCTGTATTCACGCAGGAATGGCTTTATCACTTTGTGCATGTGCAGGAGGGAAAACTTCAGATACTCAGACTACTGCACAAAATACAGAGTCAAAGTCAATGGAGGAAACATCAAAAGCAAGTAGTGATACCATGAATAAGAAGAATGTGGTTGTTACCACTTCATTTTTACAGGATATGGTAGAACAGCTTGCAGGTGATACTGTTAATGTAGAACTTATAATACCTGCCGGAGAGGATCCGCATTTATATGTTGCAAAGCCTGAGGACTATACAAAACTTAGTTCTTCAGATCTTACACTTTATCATGGACTTCATTTTGAAGGTAAAATGGTGGAGGCACTTGAAGCTAAAGGTGAGGCTGTGAGCAGAAATTTTCCGAAAGATCGCATAGGGACAATGGATGAAGACGGACAAGTTATTACAGATCCGCATTTCTGGTTTGATATAGGACTTTATAAGATGGCTGTAGAAGCTGCAGGCGAATCACTTGAAAATTTGAATCCTGAATATAAGGATAAGTATGAAGAGAATAAGACAAAGTATTTGGAGGAACTTACAAAGCTTGATGAGTATGTAAAGGAGAATATTTCTTCAATACCTAAGGAGAGCAGATATTTGATTACACCTCATGATGCATTTAATTATTTCTCAAGAGCATATGATATAGAAGTAAAAGCACCTCAAGGTGTAAGCACCGAATCGGAGGTGGCAAATCAGGATATACAAGAAACAATAGATTTTATAGTGGAACATAAAATAAAAGCTATATTTGCAGAATCCACAACAGATCCTGCACGTATGGAAAAGCTTAGAGAAGGTGCAGCTGCAAAGGGAGCGGATGTAAAAATCGTAAGCGGTGAAGGAAATGAGTTGTTCTCAGATTCTTTGGCACCAAAGGGTGAAGACGGAGATACATATATTGATATGTATAAGCATAATGTAAAACTTATTACCGATAATTTAAAATAGTACCTTTGAGGTTAGATATGGAAAAAGTATTGATACATTTGGAAGACTTTACAATGGCATATACAGATATTCCTGTAATATGGGATATGGATCTCGATATTTATGAGGGAAGCATTACCGCAATAATAGGGCCAAACGGCGCCGGTAAATCCACCTTGATGAAGGGAATACTTGGGCTTATGAAACCTATTTCAGGTAAAGTAAGTATTATGGGTAAGTCTTACAAGGAGGTATATAAGCAGATTGCTTATATACCTCAGACCACCACGGTAAACTGGAATTTTCCCACTACGGTAATTGATGTGGTGACAATGGGAAGATATGCGGGACTTGGTTTATTTAAAAGAGTAAATGCTTCTGAAAAGGAAAAAGCTTTGGAAGCATTGAAAAAAATGAAAATGGAAGATTTTGCATCCAGACAGATTTCAGAACTTTCAGGGGGACAAAAACAAAGGGTATTCATAGCAAGGGCAATTGCTCAGAATGCCCTTATTTACTTTATGGATGAACCGCTTGCAGGAGTTGATAAGAAAACAGAGAATATAATTATAGAAACAATGAGGGAGTTTAAAAAAGAGGGAAAGACCATTATAGCGGTACACCATGATTTAAACACCCTATGCGAATATTTCGATCATGTAATTATGGTTAATAAGCAGCTTATAGCAAGCGGAAGGACTGAGGAAACCTTTGTGAAAGAGAATATAGATGCGACATATGGGGAGTAGGCTATGAATATAAGTATTATTACACAGTATTCGTTTATTGTGGTTGCGATAGGAACAATGCTGCTTGCCATGGCAACAGGTATAGTCGGAACGATAAGTATTTTAAAGGGGCAGAGTCTGATAGGTGATGCTGTAGGTCATGCATCACTTCCCGGAATAATTTTAGCATTTATGATATCCGGAAGAAAAAGTTCTCTTATTTTAATGCTCGGTGCAATAGTGGCAGGCATAGTCGCTTTTTTACTGATACAGATTATTTCGGAAGGCTCAAAGATAGAAGCGGACACCGCAATGGCTGTCATTTTATCTGCAATGTTCGGTATGGGTATGGTATTAAAAAGTTATATACAGGGTAATCCGAAATATCAGGGCGCTTCGCAGTCGGGGCTTGCAAGCTATATATTCGGACAGGCGGCATATATACTGAGAGAAGATGTTTATATAATACTCGCTGTATCTGTCATATCTCTTGCCCTATTTATAGTCTTTTACAAAGAGATAAAGGTATATGTTTTTGATATGGTTTATGCGTATACAATAGGGATAAATTCAAGGCTTACCTCTCTTCTTATAATGATAATAACCATGATTTTGATTGCGGCAGGTCTAAAGGCGGTGGGTGCCATTCTTATAAGCAGTATGCTTATAACACCTGCGGTTACAGGTTTGCAATGGAGTAACAGTTATGAGAAAGTCTTAGTGATTGCGGCGGTAACAGGAGCCGTATCTGCCTTTCTGGGTACTTTTATAAGCAGTGCGGTGAAGGGATTTTCCACAGGACCAAGCATTATACTTATTATGTCTGTCATTGCTCTCTTTTCTGTATTGTTTGCACCGAGAGGTATTGTGAGAATGCTTTTAAATATTAGGAAGATGAGGGTAGGGAAATGATTGAATCTTTGTATATTCTTATAATAACCTCTCTTGCCTGTGCTGTTTTGGGAGTGTTTTTAGTGTTAAGAAGACTTTCAATGGTTTCTGATGCAATCTCACATTCCGTCCTTCTTGGAATAGTTATAGGATATTTTGTTACTAAAGATATAGGGAGTGTTTTATTAATAATAGGAGCAAGTCTTTTCGGTGTTTTAACGACTGTTTGTATAGAGTTACTGATAAAAAGTAAAAGAGTGACGGAAGATGCTTCTGTAGGTATAATTTTTCCGCTGTTTTTTTCGATAGCCGTTATACTTATTACAAGATATGCAAGAAATGTACATCTGGATACTGAGATGGTTTTGATTGGAGAAATTATACTGGCTCCGCTTCATAGAATAAATTTCCTTGGATTAAGCCTTCCAAAGGCTTTGGTACAGATGGTTTTTGTGCTTTTGATAAATACAGTATTTATAGTGGTCTTTTTTAGAAAACTGAAAATAAGTTCATTTGATCCTGTATATGCCGGAGTGGCCGGTATTGCAGGGGCAGGTCTTTATTATGTTTTTATGGCTTTGGTTTCATTTACTGCAGTTTCTGCGTTTGAGTCGGTAGGTGCGATACTTACAATATCCTTTTTTATTTCACCGGCTGCAAGTGCATATCTGATTTCAAAGGACCTTAAAATAACAATATTTTTGGCGGCTGTATATGCAGTAGTTAATTCTTGCATTGGTTATTTTCTTGCTGTAAAATTTAATGTATCCATGTCGGGAATGTGTGCTTTGGTTTCGGGTTTAACATTTATGATAACCATTGCAGTATATCCGGGTGGAATCATTACTAAGATGATAAGATATATCAAAAACAAAAATCGTTTCAGTAGAGAACTTTTGATTTTACATATAGATAATCATACAGGAAAGAAAAATGCTCTCGGTGAATTGGGATACAGTACAATTAGAGAGCATATTGCCTGGTCCGACAGAAAGCTCAAATATGTTTTGGACAAGTTGATAAAAAAAGGATATGTTTATCGTGCAAAAGAAAGAGGTGTATATTCCCTGACTGAAACGGGTAAAAAATTAAGTGATGATATAAGAAAACATTACGGACTCAGAGTAAGGGAAAATGATATGGCTAAGATAGACACCGGTAGAGATGATTATATTTCAGCAATTTATGAGCTTATTGAAAAAAAGGAAATTGCAACAAATAAAAAGATTTCGGAGATTTTGGGAGTAAAGGCTGCATCTGTAAGTGAGATGTTAAAAAAACTGACAGAAGAGGGAGAAGTATATACTGAGAACAAGTCGATTCTTTTGACGGAAACAGGTAAAATGAGAGCCAGAGCATTGCTTACAAAGCATAGATTGTGGGAATTGTTTCTGGTGGAATATCTGGGCTATTCATGGCAGGATGTCCATGAGGATGCAAAAGCTTTGGAGTATGTCACTTCAAACGGACTAAAGGACAGACTGAATGAATTTCTAAATAAACCCATGCATTGCCCACACGGAAATGAAATATACGAAAATCATCCGGAGACTGATAAATTAAAAAAGCTTTCAGAGGTATCAAAGGGTATTTCCTGCCGACTTCATAAAGTTGAAGATGACAGGGATTTGATTGAATACCTGGAAGAAAAAAAGATTGCCTTAGGAGATGAATTTGTGGTAAAGGATATCGATGATTTTGACGATTCAATACTTGTAAGCTCTGCAAGTGAAGATAAGCATATTGCGGGGAAAGCGGCAGTAAGGATGATGGTGGAAATTATTTGATATCGGTAACAGGTCGTATAAAAACGGAGCTGCAACTTTTGTCGCAGCTCCGTTAAAATTTTATAAAATATTTAAAGTATTAGTCTACCTTTGGGCCGGCAGCTACTAAAGCCTTACCTGCCTCATTTGTCTCATACTTCTTGAAGTTCTTTGCGAATCTTGAAGCAAGATCCTTTGCCTTGATTTCCCAATCTGCGACATTTGCATATGTATCTCTTGGGTCAAGAATCTTTGTATCAACGCCTTCAAGCTCTGTAGGAACCTCGAAATCAAAGTAAGGAATCTTCTTTGTAGGAGCATTCTTGATAGCACCGCTAAGGATTCCGTCGATGATACCACGAGTGTCTTTGATAGAAATTCTCTTTCCTGTTCCGTTCCATCCTGTATTTACAAGATAAGCCTTTGAACCGTTCTTTTCCATTCTCTTTACAAGCTCTTCGGCATACTTTGTCGGATGAAGCTCAAGGAATGCCTGTCCGAAGCAAGCTGAGAATGTAGGTGTAGGCTCTGTAATACCACGCTCTGTACCTGCAAGCTTAGCTGTAAATCCGCTGAGGAAGTAGTACTGTGTCTGCTCAGGTGTAAGGATTGATACAGGAGGAAGTACTCCGAATGCATCCGCTGAAAGGAAGATTACATTCTCTGCAGCAGGACCGTGTGATATAGGTTTAACTATATTCTCGATATGGTCGATAGGATATGAAACTCTTGTGTTCTCTGTCTTACTTCCGTCATTAAAGTCGATCTTGCCGTTCTCATCAAGAGTAACATTCTCTAAAAGAGCATCTCTTCTGATAGCATTGTAGATATCAGGCTCAGATTCCTTGTCAAGGTTGATAACCTTAGCATAGCATCCGCCCTCATAGTTGAATACACCGTTGTCATCCCAACCGTGCTCATCATCACCGATAAGAAGTCTCTTAGGATCTGTTGAAAGAGTTGTCTTACCTGTTCCTGAAAGACCGAAGAAGATAGCTGTATTCTCACCGTTCATATCTGTATTTGCTGAACAGTGCATTGAAGCAATTCCCTTAAGTGGAAGATAGTAGTTCATCATTGAGAACATACCCTTCTTCATCTCGCCGCCGTACCATGTGTTAAGAATAACCTGCTCGCGGCTTGTGATATTGAAAGCAACAGCTGTTTCTGAATTAAGACCAAGCTCCTTGTAGTTGGCTACCTTTGCCTTTGATGCATTGTAAACTACGAAGTCAGGCTTGAAGTTATCAAGTTCCTCAGCAGTTGGCTGAATAAACATATTTGTAACGAAATGTGCCTGCCAAGCAACTTCAACAATGAAACGAACTGACATTCTTGTGTCCTTATTTGCACCACAGAAAGCATCTACTACATAAAGCTTCTTGTTTGAAAGCTCATTCTTTGCAAGGTCCTTTAAGACTTTCCAAGAATCCTCTGAAAGCGGATGGTTGTCATTTGCATAATCTGCAGATGTCCACCAAACTGTATCTTTTGAATTCTCATCCATAACTATAAATTTATCTTTAGGGGAACGACCTGTATAGATACCTGTTAATACGTTAACGGCACCAAGCTCACTAACCTGTCCCTTTTCGTAGCCTGATAATGCAGAATCTGTCTCGGCTGCAAATAATTCATCATAAGATGGATTGTGTACTATCTCTGTAGTGCCTGTGATGCCATACTGAGTTAAGTCAATATTTGCCATAATAATCCTCTTTTCTATAATTCATTTATTTTGTTATCATGAAACCCGGGTGAAAAGGTATTTTTCCCCTTGATACAAAATATAAAGTTATGTACTCTTTCAAGTACAATTAACCTTATTAAAATATACATAACAATTTGGAAAAAAGCAATAATATTTTGAACTTTGTTAAAAAAAATACGAAATAAAAAAGCACTGAATAAGGCAGTGCTTTAAAATAATTAAAATATTATATTTTTGATATCTGTGAAATAGCATTTTCCCTGACCATCACCTTAAAATGTTCTTTATAATAGTCTTCACTGAATGCGGTAGCGGAAAGCTTCACACCGTATTCGGAAAGAATATTTGCGGCCGAGGCGAAATCCTTTTTATTCTCATTCTTTTTTAGAACAAGAATAAATCTTTTATTTACTTCATCCTTATAAAGAGTGTTTTCTCCGGAATAGGTTTTAACAGCTTTGGCAGCCTCTATAAGTTCATCTAAAGTTTCAAATGAATATGCCCTTAAATACGGCTCTTTTTGAGATTCGGAGGTTTCATCATCAAGATCGAGCGCACCCTCAAGAAGATTGTTAAACTTCATATCAAAAGAAGCAAACACATCATCAGCCATAGTAGGAGAGAACTTTGCAAAACGTGTATCAAGCTCGTCCGGATCGTCAACTTTTGTTACATATATAATAATGCTTTCATTTGAGAGAGGAACCGCCTCTATCATAAGAGGAGAGTCATCCGCATCAAATCCTACCTCATAAGAGGCTTTGCTTAGCATTTCCTGAAACAATGCCTTGGCATTGTCACTGCCGTAGGCCAATTCAACTACATTTAAATTTCTGTTTTCCAAATCCACATTTGACAGTGTACATCTTATCTGGTTGGTACTAATCCTTTCAATTCTCAAGGTATCACCCCTTTCTATAGGAATTGTACAAATATATTGTACTTATGTTTTACAATTATGTAAAGAGAGTAAGTGCCTAAAGAAGAGCACAAAAAAAGCAGGTGATGGGAATCGAACCCACGTATTCAGCTTGGAAGGCTGATGTTCTACCATTGAACCACACCTGCAAAAAATTACTTTGTCATGATATCAAAACGAGAGATAAATGTCAAGTGGAAAAAATAGAATAAATATAAATTTTGTGTATATTTTTTAATACATTCCTGTTTGTCTTAAAATATTTTAGAAATAATAAAATATAATTAGATAAGTATTGAAAAGCATATAGAAAAATGTTAAAATACAAGCTACATTATTAGGTTTTTGTAATTAAAACTGCATAATTCAGAGAGGAGATTTACAATGCTACTAATTGGTAATGGAAGGGTAGTTACTGGAAATCAGGAACAGCCATTGATTGAGGATGGGTCTGTAGTACTGGATGGCAACACAGTTTTAGAGGTTGGAAACTACCGTGATTTGAAGGAAAAATATGCGGATGCAACTTTTGTGGATGCAAAGGGCGGGCTCATAATGCCGGCATTCATCAACACACACGAGCATATTTATTCTGCAATGGCAAGAGGCATGAGCATCAACGGTTACAACCCAAACGGATTCTTGGAGATCCTGGACGGCTTCTGGTGGACCATGGACAGAAATTTAGACAACGAGCTCACATATCTTTCTGCTATGACTACTTATATTGACTGCATCAAGAATGGTGTTACAACTATTTTTGATCATCATGCAAGCTTCGGTGAGATCGAGGGAAGTCTTTTTGCTATTGAAAAGGCTGCGAGAGAGACAGGTGTTAGAAGCTGTCTTTGCTATGAGATATCTGATCGTGATGGCGAAGACAAGATGAAGGCGGCTGTTAAGGAAAACGTTGATTTTGCAAATTATGCAAAAAAAGACGATTCAGACATGATTGCAGGTATGATGGGAATGCACGCAAGTTTCACAATTTCTGACAAGTCAATGGAATATGCTATGTCAAGAAAGCCGGAAGATATCGGATGTCATATCCACGTGGCTGAAGGTATTGAAGATTTATATTCATGCTTAAAAGTACACAACCAAAGAATTGTTGACAGATTATATGATTGGAAAGTTCTTGGCGATAAGTCATTACTTGCACACTGTATTTATATTAACCCGCACGAGATGGATTTGATTAAGCATACAAATACATGCGTAGTACATAACCCGGAGTCAAACATGGGTAATGCATGCGGATGCCCTCCAACAATGGAACTCGTTCACAGAGGAATCGTATGCGGACTCGGAAGTGACGGCTATACACATGACGTTTTAGAGTCATGGAAGGTTGCAAATGTACTTCATAAGCACCATTTATGCGATCCTAGTGCAGCTTGGAGCGAAGTTCCGAAGATGCTCTTTGAGTACAATGCAAATATTGCAAACAGATACTTTAAGAAGCCGCTTGGAGTATTAAAGCCCGGTGCAGCAGCGGATGTTATCGTTGTTGATTATACACCGAATACACCTATGAACGATTCAAATATCAACAGTCATCTGTTGTTTGGAGTATGCGGAAAAGATGTCAGAACTACAATTGCAAACGGAAATATCTTGATGAAAGATAGAGAGCTTCTTCACATTGATGAAAAAGAAGTACTTGCTAAGGTAAGAGAAGGTGCTATGAGACTTGCAAATAAGATCAATGGAAGGGGAAATGCATAATGGGCGATATAATGACACCCATTCCTTTTGATAGGATCATGGGAAGACTCCTTGAGGAGATGGAAAAAGAAGGCTCTTGTTACGGAGTAAAGAAGGCTTATAAGGCTGATAAGAATAAATTTTACACTATTTTCGGAAGAAAATTGGAGACACAGATAGGTCCTGCAGCAGGTCCTCATACACAGCTCGCACAGAATATTATCGCAGGATATTATGCAGGTGCAAGATTCTTCGAGCTTAAGACAGTTCAGAAGATGGACGGTAGAGAGCTTGCAGCTTGCGTGGCTAAGCCATGTATTACAGCTGCTGACGAGTGCTACAACTGTGAGTGGTCAACAGAGCTTACAGTTCAGGAAGCTTTTGATGAGTATATCAAGGGTTGGTTTGCGCTTAAGGTTATCTCAAAGGAATGGGATCTTGGCGGCAGCGACGGATTCCAGTTCAATATTTCAGTAGGTTACGATCTTGCAGGTATTAAGCTTCCTAAGGTTGATAATTTCATCAACGGAATGATGGATGCTTCAGAAACACCTATATACAAAGAGTGTAAGGAATATCTTGAGAAGAATTTAAGCAAGTTCAAGAAGTTTACAAAGGCTGATCTTGATGCTATCACTCCTGATATTGTAAATTCCGTAACAGTATCTACATTGCATGGATGTCCTCCACAGGAGATCGAGGCCATTGCATCATACCTTATTACAGAAAAGGGATTAAATACATTCGTAAAATGTAACCCTACTCTTCTTGGATATGAAGTTGCAAGAGAGATGCTTGACAGCATGGGATATGACTACATTGCGTTTACAGATCTTCACTTTAAAGAGGATTTACAGTACTCAGATGCAGTTCCTATGTTAGAGAGACTTATGGCACTCGCTTCTTCAAAGAACCTTGAGTTCGGTGTTAAGATTACAAATACATTCCCGGTTGATGTAAAGAACAATGAGCTTCCATCACAGGAAATGTACATGTCAGGAAAGTCACTTTATCCACTTTCACTTCTTGTTGCGAGAAATCTTTCAAGAAGCTTTAACGGCAAGCTTAGAATTGCATATTCAGGTGGTTGTGATTACTTCAATATAGATAAGGTTGTCGGTAGTGGAATCTGGCCTGTAACAGTGGCGATTTATTGAGATGTCAGAAAAGCTTGAAAAGCCTGAGATTAAGGCTTGGTCAGGAATTGATGTAGAGGCTCTTGAGAAGCTTGTTTCAGAGGTTAGAAGTGATAAGCATCACGTTAAGCCTGTTAAGCCGCTTCCAAACAGAAAGGCTGATAAGAAGGTTCCTTACCTTGATTGCTACATGGCACCTTGTGTAAACAGATGTCCTATCAATCAGGATATTACAACTTACGGAATCCTTGTTAATGAAGGAAAGTATGAGGATGCTCTTAATGTCATCTTAGAGAAGAACCCGCTTCCATTCATGACAGGTCATATCTGTACACATACATGTCAGAGTGCTTGTACAAGAAATCACTATGAAGAAGATGTGCAGATCAGAAGAAATAAGCTTATTGCGGCACAGAACGCATTTGAAAAGGTTGTACCTACTTTAAAGAGCGCTGATAAGAAGAACTTAAAGGTTGCTGTAGTGGGTGGTGGTCCTGCAGGTATCGCAGCAGCATTCTTCCTTGCAAGAGAAGGCGTGGATGTTACAGTATTTGATGAGAGAGATACTATGGGTGGTGTTGTTGCAAACATCATTCCTGGATTCAGAATTCCTGCTGACGATATCCAAAGAGACGTAGAGCTTGCAAAGGCTTACGGAGCAAAGTTTGTTACAAACAAGAGAATTGATGATATAAATGCACTTAAGGCTGAAGGCTTTGATAAGGTTATCCTTGCAATAGGTGCACATAAGGAACTTCCGCTTGAGCTTGAAGAAGGAAAGGCAATCAATGCACTTCACTTCTTAGAGGACTTCAAAAAGACTGAAGGAAAGATGGATCTTGGCGAGAATGTTATCGTTGTAGGTGGTGGAAACACAGCTATGGACGTTGCAAGAGCTGCTAAGAGAGTTCCGGGAGTTAAGAATGTATACCTTGCATACAGAAGAAATGCAAGATATATGCCTGCTGACGAGGAAGAACTTAACGAGGCAATTGAGGACGGCGTAGAGTTCGTTACACTTGTTTCTCCAAAATCATTCAAGGGCGGAAA
>QWCT01001390.1_pt1 | contig 12322 bp, 8 predicted proteins | sample 1972681 | NCBI WGS metagenome assembly QWCT01 (sample SAMN09866701, study PRJNA288562) | Human oral metagenome isolate pre3_saliva, whole genome shotgun sequencing... | isolation source: mouth | host: Homo sapiens | place: USA: California | reverse complement strand
ACACTATATATAGATTAAATATGATATCTAAATACTAAATATAGTATCCAAATAATATAGAATGAAATGTTCTGTCTTTTTCTGTCTTCCTTCTGTCTTTTCTGTCTTCTTTCGATATATAGTCAATTAACTATTACATTATTAATAAATAATAATTCCATAACCACTATTTCGTGAATACAAAATAATTATATCATCTGATCAGTAATTTCTCTTATATTCCCCATCTGATACTTATACATATCATCCCAAAAATCTAAACATTGTTGTTGTCCATTCAAATGTTTTTCTTTACATGATAACTCATATACATATGCTAATAATTCGTCAAGAGAAGCTGATACACCTACAAATTCGCACTCATCATGATGTTGAATAATAAATTGTACTGTTTTGATAAAAAGGTCATATATTTCAGACACTTTATATTTATTATCTTTTATAAAATCAATGAATTGATGTAACAAAGCTCTACTAACTCCACTAGAAAATATTATATTAACAAATTCTGTATCCCTCCCCAGTACTATCAATTTTGTAGAAAACAATTGACTAATACCTTTAAAAATATCTAATTTTTGTTCCTGCATCATAATATACCAGCTTTTAATTCGATCAATATATTCTTCATACTGCCAATAAATATTAGCCATTTGCATCATATTGTACAAATGATTATGAGTTCTCAAAGAGTCAGTATTCTGCATATATGATTTCACAGCATCAGCATCTTTCATATATAACTCTAAAATACAATAATCTGCTAACTGACGTAACTCATAATCTGATGAGTGATAACTTTTTTCAATAACAGATATTATTGATGTTTTATATCCATCATTATATAAACTCATTAATAGAAAATTATTATATTCACTATTACATAACCAATAATTTAATAATAAAGAATTAACTATCTCTTTAACTATCTCTTTACCTATCTCTTTACCTATCTCTTTATTTTTATTATATCCACTTATCAAAAACTTTAGATACAAATACTTGTCAAAATTAGAATTAAAATCCATTATTGATATAATTTTATTCTTATATGACTCGAATGTAATATAATCTGTATCAAGTAAATGACATATAAGATGAATAAACCAACCCCTTGATGAGTTAAGTTCTTCCATTTTAAAGCTATTTAAATCTTGAGCTTTTTTTATATTAGGATTCCTCATACTATCCAAACGATAATTACAAAATAGGGCTTCTATAAAATCACGAATGTAACTATATTTATATAAATTAATTCTTTTATCTATCAGCTGTATCAAATACTTAGTAAGATCTTCTCCAGCATTCAAAAAATTAGTACATATATGAGATATAAATAAAGATAGTTCTTCATCAGATAACTTAGATAATACTTTTTCATCAGTTAACTTAGAAAGTACACATTCAATATATTCGATATTAATATCATTTCCAATAGATATAATTAAATTTACCATTTCATTTGTTTTCTCTTCTATCTTATGTGATAACGCATAAGAAATAGTTGATGTATTATTTTCTATTAATGAAAACTGATTATATCTTCGTTTGGTACGATTGATATCTATTTGCTTATTAGTTAAAAGCTTTTTCCAATCAATCATAGATAATTTTTTAAAAGGAATAGAGGCTCTAACATATCCACTTACTATTTTAGTCTTAACCCCTACTTCAATACCATTTGGATACTTTCTATTTAATACACTAATAATGCCTTTTACTTTTTCATTTAATCGATTAGTATCAATACTATTTAAAATATTATATTGAAAAGCCCCCCAATAACTACTATAAGCATTTAAATATGAAAATCTTAACTTACCATTTCGTTCATTGTGAATATATTTAAAATGAGATTTAGATATATACTTCAATACTTTATCAATAAAATATGATAGTACTTCACCTTTAACTGCACTAGTATGTTTATGAATTACATTTTTAACCACAATTAGTGCATTATCATTGTTACTACTATAATCAAACATATTCTGTTTTATATCACTGACTAAGTATTGGAGAATTTCTTCACTATATTGAGTTGAAATAATTGAAAATGTAAACAAAATAATTTCTTTATATATATAATTATCAACATTCCAAAACTCCGTAATATATAGCCAAATATTTGACTCATCAATATCACATAAATTTTGTATTGCAGACTTAATTATTTCCACTAATAATCTCTTATAAGAAAATATTTGTTTATTAGCAATCCAATTTCGACTCTCTATACTATTAATATCTAAAGGTATTAATTCAATCAGCTTTCGTAATTGATTAAGGGATATATGTATATCTAAAGAAGAATAATCTTTATAAGATTCACCTGTATCATCATGTACTATTGATACTTTAAGTAATTCAAAAAATCTAAAGTCATTATATTTTATTAATGATTTTAAATTCTCCATAACACTATAAGAATCAAAAAACTCTTTATAATATTCAATTCTTAATAGGAAAAATTCATCACAATCATAGATACATTCTTTATAAAATATATTACTAAATTCACTCTTACTCTCAGGAAACAATTTAAAAAACTTAACAATCAACTCCGTACAAATAGTACTAGTATTACACTCTACTGTTCCTAATAACCATATAGCCTTTCTTATTGATTCTTTATTAAAAAGAAATCGTTCGAAAACTTTTAATTCAATTAATCTTTCTATAAGGATTAAATTCCCCCTTATAGCTTCTTGTAAATAAATTCCCCACTCTTCATCAAAGAAATTTTTACTAATATATGATATTATTTTTTCATTAATCTCATCGATTTGACCTATAATTTCAAAGAAAACATGTTTAACATAAAATCTAATATTTTCAGACCTTAAAAGAGTTTCACCAACTTCTAAAAACTTAATAGCTTTTTGTCTATTATATAATTGATCCAACATCATCTGAACTTGATATCGCCTCCATGGTGTTTGTTCAGATTTTGACCCAATTATCTCCTCTAAAGAGTTCCCCATTAACAACTGTTTCAGCATATCTTTAGCTATAAAATAATCAAATACAGCTTGATGTATATAGCTATAACTATATCTATCATTAATAATAAGACCCTCTGACTCCAATTGATTTAATATGGTGCTATAATCCTCTAATACTATACATGGAACAGAAAATACTTGATTCGTCACACAATACTCACAAAATTTACGAATACAAATATTAATATCGGTATCTTTTATATCAAGCTTTTCTACTATAGATTTCTTAATTTGAGATATCCAAGTATCTAGTAATTGACTTTGTGTCTGAAAGTTTCTACTACTGTTATTCGATTTTAATTTAATATCCAGCCAAATTCTCAAATTTAAAAATCGTTTTAATAATTGCTTCGTCCTTTTATTTAATTGATTATATTCATCACCAATTACTAAATGTATTTCATCATCAGATAAATTTTGAACTTCAAATCTAGAAAATAATTCATTATCAGTTATATTTTTTATATATTCACAGTATTCTAAATCATAGGATCGTGTCACTAATACAAGCCGTATAGGTGCAGAAGTTCTATTTTCATTAATACGCATAATAGTATTAATAATTTCTCTACAAATACAGTAAGATTCATGATAATTTCTAGAAGTCCATCTCATAGTATCTAACTGGTCTAGAATAATAATTGGAGACTGATATTCATATACTTGATGTATAACATCAACTAAATTAATCGGTAAATCCAATTTGTCATGACTCCAAGTATCTAAGCTATTATCTGGACTACAATCTTTTAAATTAATTGCAATATATGGTTGCTGATTAGCTTCACATTTTTGCATTAAAGAAAATAATAATCCTGATTTACCAATACCTGCACTACCATGAATAATTGTAAATACATTTTTATTAACAACTTTATAACATTCATTATAACAATTGCGTTCTACAAATTCATTTTTAGAAAAAGGATAATTCGCTTTAAATCGATCATTTAACGACTTAATCTTTCCTATAACTTGACTGTCATTTCGTAAATTTCTTAATTGTAAGTTATTTCTATTTAACCAATCTCCAATAATTTGACTATCAATAGAATGTGAATAATTATTTTCATTCAATAATGTTGTAAGTAAACTTTTATAAACTAAATCTTTGTTAGTTAAAAATAGAGATTCTATGGTACTTATATTCATTTCATGAAGAGTAGAATCACTTATCTGTCTTATATTTATTCGTTTTAAATATGATAATATTCTATTATAATCATCATCTGTATATTTCTCTAAATCACCTATTAACTCTCTACAAATACTCTCAAAGAGTTTTCGAGTATCTTTCCCAGCATTTACTATTTGATAATCATAAAAATCTTTACCACAATTATTTGAGTTTCTAGCTTTATCACTTAAATCAGCCAACCCTTTAAATGTTAACGGAGAAACAAGACTAACTTCGTTGCTATCATTTATCGATAATTTATCAATCCAACGACTAATAATATTATTTTTTTTCAAATCACTTATAGTCCAAGAGTCTTTTCCCGCATTACTCGCTTTACACTGATGATAATCGTAATAATCTTCCTTTATTACGCTTACATCGACACCATCTGAACTAGGACCAATAGGTTCCCAAATAAAAGACCTAATATTTCGTTTTATTACTTGAAGAATTTGACATATTACCCACTCATATTCATATTTATTTCCGTCTTTATCCGCTTTCCCACCATGCTCTAATGACATAGTATCCCCCTATATCAAAACTATGAAACATCTATTTTATTTATTGTATCACTATTTCTATTGTATCAACATAATTTTCAATACTAAAAAGAAGGCCTTAATCAAGACCTTCTCATCTCACCATTATTAATTTTTAAGATTCTTAAAAGCTTCTACTTCTTCTGGTGTCCCCAATACATGAACATACTCAGGTTCAATATCCTGTATACGTACGTTCATCCCATGTTGAATCATCCAATTATACATAGGTGCAATATATTGTTCTCCATGTTCTAAGTAACCACTCTTTACATATAGCTCATCATAAATCTCTTGGTATAACCGAGCCGTACGGAAATAATAAGCACCAATAGTACAGTTATCAGAAATACGTGTTTTTTCTCGTACCTCTATCGCATTTCCATTTGAATCTAATTTAACAAAGCTCCAATGATCTCCATCAGCCTTAAAGCAAGGTATAAATCCATCACCAGTTATCTTACCTATATTCATTTGGCCTGCCTCAACATAGGTGTCTATATTGTAAATAAATATGGCCTCATCTATATTACAATAAGGAATTGCTAAACTTGCTGTTTCAGCTTGTCCTTTAGTGAGTCTATCTAGTTCAATAATCTTATAGTTTTGAATACCTATCTTTGCACATTCATTTTCAATAAATGATATTGCATTATCTTCTTTACGTACTAAGAATATAAATATTTCTTTTTTGAAAGCATCCATACTTATCATAGACCACTCAAATAAAGTTTTCCCTTTAACTTCTATTTGATATTTTGGGACTGTATATCCTGCTTTTTGAAAGCGAGATCCGAGACCACCCATAGTAATTACAATATTCATTTGTGGGCCTCCCGACTTGATTGTTTACAAATAGCTAGTAATTCTTCTTCACTATATTTTAAAAATTCATCAGGACGTACAGAACGATCATCAACATAAAATCCTCTATGTCCAGGCCAAGGTTTTCCATAGATAATTTCATCATAAGGAATATCCCACTTATCCAGCCAATTTAATAATACTTTAGCTGTATTAGCATTAATAAGACCTATTTGCCCTTGGTATGTTCTCATATTTCTAGAAGTATTAAGTACAATTGTGGCACCTGCGTCTTTATATTCTCTCATTTTAGCTACCATCTCTGCATCAGGTATAATATCCTCATATTTTTCATTTTTATCTTTAATAGGGCAAATTGTACCATCTATATCAAATATAATTCGCAAGTCCTTTTTATCCATACCGTTTATCCTTCTATCTCACGAATAACCTGTTCCAATAACATAACACCTGTAGCTAACATCGCAAATTGACGTTGCTTATAATCACTATGTAAAGGAATCATACTGAGAAATAACGTAGCTTCAATTAATCTAACAGCTTGTATATTATCTATGCTTTCACGAAAAACATCTAAAAATACATTAGTGATATTATCAATTTGTTTATGCACATGATACTCAATAGTATTACCGATAACATCAATATCAAACATATCCTCAATGATAAAATCATATTTACCTTCTAATGTATGCATGAGTTTAGCTAATTCATATCTAGCATCACCATAGATATCAAATGTTCCAAATTTACCTCTAGGGTCGATAACACGTATAAAGTCATAAGTATCTTCAATTAAAATATTAGCAAAACACAAATCACCATGAATAATATTAAACTGACCAGTAAACGTATAAACAACCAGCTTTTCAATAAGTTGTGGCAATATTTTTAGATATTCATTTAACGAGCGATATTCTTTTCCATTTATAGTAATTGTATTTTCAAAAAAAGAATGAAAGTCTGGTTCATTCCGCATCATATCTAAGCGATCAAATGTTTTCTGTAAATAAATATCTCTTAATGCTGCTTCAAATTGAATTCGTTCACCTGTTACTGTAAATTTACCCATATCATTAATAGCAAATAATAACTTTTGAAAAATGGCTTGCCATTTAACAAGTGGTAAATCACCGAATACTAAACTTTCATGTAACGTATGATATCCATAATACTCCATACTTACATAAGGATCTGTTAGATCTAACGAGTAATCATATACACGAGGTAGCAAATACTGTAGCTTATTAGGAATTCGTAAATACCAACGGATTTCATTTACTAATTTTTCTTTATTTTCACTTCTCTTTTTTAGAATACCCCGCTGCTCATCAATCTCAATCGAATTAAAAGAACGAGCAGCTACGCTAGTAGTGGCTTTTGAGTAGTTATCACTATGACCTACATCAAACCAATTCTGACTATGCAATATAGTAAATGGATACTCTTGACTATAAGTAAAGATAGCTTGATAAAATGTATCCATATCAGAATGTACATTACTATACTGTTTAAGTAACTCTAAGAAATAATGAGGCTTTGCAAAGCCAAAAACACCAACAAAAATATTAGATACATCTCCAAGCGAAGTGTCCCACCCCACAAGACATTTATCTAATATTATTTCTATTTTTCCTTGTTTTTCTCTAAAATAAGTCCATTCATCAGTACTCATACCTGTTACATAGTATATAAAATCATTATTATCTACAGGTATCGGCTCATCTAACAAGGAATCTGCAAAATTTACATATACATAATCTACTGATGGTTCTTGTCTAATAATAAACTCTATACCATATTGAATGGTATAGCCTAAATCTCTTAGCTCATCTAATTCAATAATTCGAATTGGTAATTTCTTAGAATTAATATAGTCATTTATAAGTAATTGTTTTCTTTTAACAACAATATAAATTATATCTACGATATCCTTATACTTATCGTAAAGACGTTCAATCATCGTCTTATTTCCTAACGGAAATAATGCTGTTGGTAATTCCCCAAACTTATTACGCATATCTGGCGGAACTAATAATGCACTAGGTATCAATAATGCCTTCATGAAACTCCCCTTATAGCTCCCTGAAATACCATAACTTTTCTTATTAAAATTATTCTGAATACGATTTCCCTACACAACAATCGATTTCAAAATTAAATAAATTTATACGAACTGAGAATATATTAATCATAAAGTATCTAAATAAATGTATTTTTATATAATTCTTCCGAATTCTAATTCTAATTATTTGCTTAATCCAATCTTTCACTTTCAAGGGTCTTACTAAATTCCATCCATCATATTTAACTTCATAAGGAACATACCCTAAGTTACTAATAGATTGTATAAATTTAAATTCTGGAGAACAATTAATCACACGATTCTTAGATAGCTCTTCAATAATACTAGGTGTATTATTAACTATCTTAGAAATAGTATTTGGTTTTCCAAAGAATAATAGATCAATAGCTCGTAAATATTTAAATCCTGCATTTATAGGTGCCAAATTATTTGAGATTGTAAGAAATGCATACGATAATTCTTCACTACTTAACATAGAAATATAATGTTCTATATCAAATCGACTAGACAATGCAATATCAGGACGTACCATAACTACTAAATCATAATTTATATTATTCTCTACAGCATATTGTTCACAGAGATTATATGATGATTGCATACTATGATACATAGATTTAAGACCAAATAACGATATTTTTTTATTATCAATAGATATTGTTACATCTCCTAAATTTTCAACAATTTGATCCTCTATAATAATATTTTTAAACTCACCATAAGTATTAATGATCTTTTGTTTAGATACCTTACCTTCAATAGGTTGATTCTCATGCCAAGTTTTTGTTTGATGGTTATAATCTGACCAAGTATGCATGAATAAATCACAATCATAATGTTCTAATAAGTTGAGTTTAATATATGGTGCACATCTTTTAAAGGTTCTCAAGTGTCCAAAAAAACAAACTGCTATTTTCATAAAATCCCCAGTACTACCCTTCGTATACTAACTCTATTTATCATTTTTTAAAATATTCATACGTTTTAAATAACCCATCACGTAGATTAAAAGTAGTCTTAAAAGATAAATCTTTTTGAGCTTTTTTATTATCTAATCTAGAGTGTCTAATATCTCCAATTCTTTCACACTCATAAGAAACATCAATTTTACTATTACTAATACATTTAAATTCATTAATAATCGAATTAATTGAACTAGCAATATTAGTACTTATATTATAAATTCCTGTGATATTATTTTCTAAACCCAAGATATTAGCTTCTACAACGTCATCTACATAAATAAAATCCCTTGTCTGGTCACCATCACCATATACAGTTAAAGGTAATCCATTAGCAATAGCCTTAGCAAATATACTAATAACACCACCTTCACCACCATTACCTTGTCTTGGTCCATATACATTAGAATAGCGATAACAAATATAATTTAAACCAAAAGCTTCATGATAAATACGAAGATAATGCTCTGTTGTCAATTTAGTTAATCCATAACATGATGTGGGAATACCAACCATAGATTCATCTAATGGTAGTGTATCCAAATCTCCATAAATAGCTGCAGATGAGGGCATTAATAGTTTCTTCACACCACATGTAACAGCTGCATCTAATACATTAATTAAACCCATCAAATTTACATCACAATCCAATTTAGGATTATTCATAGACACAGCAACTTCTGTCTGAGCAGCTTCATGAAATATATATTCTGGTTTAAATTCACATATAATAGAACTTAAATTTGAATCTCTAATATCCATTTCGATAAACTGCGCTTTAGAATTAACAAATTCCCTACTCCCACTAGATAGATTGTCTATCACTAAAACTGTGTGTCCATCATGAATCAAACGATCGACTAAATGAGAACCTATAAACCCTGCACCACCCGTTACACATATATTCATAACCTATCCTCTTATAATCATTTAACATTACTAATAACTGGCTTTTCTGAAAGCATATCTATGGGTTCTGTTCGTTGATTTGTAACCGTTATTTCCATTTCTTTTGATACAACATCATATGAACAATGCTCTTCTACATATTTTGAAGAACATTTTCCCAGTTTTTCTCGTAAATCAATATTATCAAATAGTTTAGAGACTTTTTCTACATAAGCATTCACATCTTTAACAGGTACTCTATATCCAGTCACATCATCAAAGATAAGATCATTATTTCCACCAATATCAGAACATACAGTAGCTAAACCACTACTCATAGATTCTAATAAAGATGTAGGTAATCCTTCATGCTCAGATGGAAAAATATATACATCAGACAGTCTATGGTATGGTGTAACATCATCAACTTCACCAACCACAATAATCGAATTATTACAGTGCTCACTTACTCTTCGAGCCTCATCTAATAATGTATTATCACCACCACCAACTATATAAAATTTACTATCTGGATAGTGTTTATATATTTGTTTCCAAACCTCTAAAGCTATAAGAATTCCTTTATTAGGTGCTACACGAGCACAGAATAATAAATTAGGAATAACGCTATCTAAGCCTGCTTGTTGTTTTGCAATACATCTGTCTTCGTAAGAAATAAAGGGATACATTTTTGTATCAATACCATGTGGAATAACAGAGATTTTTTTTTGATCAATATGTGCATCTTTGATAAAACTTTCCTTAATTTCGTGTGTTGTAGCAATATAATTATCACAAGATGCAAATAATTTTTCTCTAAATGATTTATTATTACCAAAGATTTCTGCCTTACCAGTTAAAGCTAGTGTAACAGGCTTTCCAGTTAATTTAGCAAATAAAATGGCCCACACTGCAAATTTAGGCCTACCAATAATATAAAATGCATCTGTCTTACGATGCGTAGTTAATAGTCGCAAAAAAACTTCAAACCATCGAATTGACCCATGCAAACGTATCAAGTCTATCCCACTATCATATGTTTCACGAACCTTTGTAAACCAATACTTCTTTTTAGTCATAATAGTCACATGATGACCTAAACGAATTAATTCTTTAGCATGATTCAATCCATGTCTCTCTCCACCACTTTGATTTGGCATCCCTGATTTGTCGAATTTTTTTCCTATCGCAAAATCTTTTATTAGCAATACGATATTCATAATACCCCTATTATTTCCCCTTAATACTAACTGTTAGTTCTCATATATCTTCTCAAAACTAAATCCAATTTATGTGCTAATTCATGATAATTAAAAGTGCCTCTAGCGTATGATTGACTCTCATTACAATTAGTTAATAAATTATCATTCTTCATAGAATTACTTAACTGTTGTGCAAGTTCATCAGCATTACCATTTTCAACAATAATGCCACAACTCCCCTTATTTGTTGTATCTAGCGCAAAATCACTATAATTAGTAATTATTGGATAAGCACCAAAATACATACTTTCTAATGTAGATATACAAGCCCCCTCACTACGACTAGTCATACATATAATTTTAGCTTTTCTCCCATATGTATATAATTCATTACGATCTGTAACAGGACCCACCATAATAATCGAATCAGCTATATTAGGATGAGATACCTTAAACTGATGTACCTCATCAATAAATTGTTGAGTAGATGGACCAATTAATAAAAATTTCCACTGTTTTACTAATGATTCTGGCATTTTTTCTATAGCCCGTAATAATAACGGACTATTTTTCTCCGGAATACCTAAACGTCCTATTGTTACAATACTATTTTCCTTTGGTAATGCATCAATACCATCAACATCTATATCTATAAGTGAAACCCCATTAGGCAAATATTCTATACGATTTTTAAACACAGATGTCTTTTTTAATTCTTCGTAATACGACTTTGTTTCTACTGTAAATATATCTACATATGAGCTTTTAAGCTTTTCAAACAAATTTTTAAGATTTTGGAATGGGCCATTATTACAAAAATGATTAAAGCCACCAATCCCCATATCTAATTTTATATACACAACTACATTTGGATTATATTTTTTGCAAAGTTTTGCTAATTTCCAAGCTGTACTGCCATAATGAAATAACATGATAGCATCATATTCATGTATATGTTCTTGAATAAATTTCTTTGCTAATGATACCTGTTTTTTATAATCTAGATCATCAGTCTCCCCAAGACAGACTGGTGTTACATATTTTAAGAAAGTTTCATTCCACTGAGTTTCTTCCGGTCTAGTTTTATAAAAAACATAGGTTGATTCCCAATTAAAATCTTTGGCTAAAGTGTATAAAAACATCCCACAATCTTGAAATGCTCGTGCTGGTGTATCTGATGCATTAAATCGAATATGACATATTTTCTTTTTACCGTCTGCCCCCATATTTAACCCCATTTATTTTAAATATTGTTTTATATTCCCTTTAATTTGTTCTTCGTACTGATCCAATAATTCATATCTCTTCCGATATTGACTACGTTTTTGTGATTTGATTTCTTCAATCGGTTTTCTGTATTCTTCCAATGGAATTTTAAAGAATCGTGGATTTTGTGTAACTGTACCGCCAATGTCTTCCCACAATGGATCAAGTTCAGCTACCTTTGCCTTATGGCCACGTACCATATGTGTATTGGCGTAGAAACCTTCGTCAGATACGGCGTACATGGATTGAACTTTACAATATTTAGCAAGTTCCCGAATCAAAAATACGATAAAGTTTTTTGGCCGATATCCGAACATTTTTTTCGTAATGTGTTTCGCATTATCAAGGCCATCCTTGTACCCTTGG
>QWCT01002107.1_pt1 | contig 12334 bp, 9 predicted proteins | sample 1972681 | NCBI WGS metagenome assembly QWCT01 (sample SAMN09866701, study PRJNA288562) | Human oral metagenome isolate pre3_saliva, whole genome shotgun sequencing... | isolation source: mouth | host: Homo sapiens | place: USA: California | reverse complement strand
GTACTGGGCGCGCTCAGAGTCGATGCGGATGATCGACGGGTTGGGCTGAGGATCGTAGTAGCCGACCTCTTCGATGACGCGGCCGTCACGCTTCTTGCGCGAATCGACAACGACAACACGGTACTGGGCAGCGTGGATCTTACCCACGCGCTTCAGGCGAATTCGAACTGCCACTTGAGTGGTCTCTCCATTTCAGATTGGTGTGGACCTTTGCGTCCCAAGGTGGGAAACACAGGGGTCGCATTGGACCGGGACACGACGGCACACAGTGAGAGGGTCTGCGAACCGCCGGGTACAGCTAGCGATTATGCCATATTTCGCGCGCAAATCCCAAGTCAGGGACGTATGCCGCGTCGTCCGAATCGGTTAAATCGATCACTGACGAGTTCAGGCGGGCCATCGCTCCCAGACGGTCGCTCCACCCAACGTGACACTCACGGGCCTCGAGAGGATCGTGGGGTTGTCCCTCGGATCCGCGTCGAGGATGAGGAAATCAGCGGGTGCTCCGTTGACGAGGCCGGGGTAGCCGAGGTAGCGCTGGCTCATCCAGGTGGCCGCATCGATGGTGGTCTGAGCGGGCGCACCCCACTCGCGCCACAGATCAAGTTCACCGGCGATCGTCCCGTGGTCCTGATAACCGCCCGAATCCGTGCCCATGAGCAGGAGAACGCCCGATTCGACGAGCATCTGGAAGTGCTCGCGACGCGTGTCGTACATGGCCTGCATCGTCGCGGCGTAGACGGGGTACTTCGCCCCCGCCTGCGCAGCGAAGTCCTGGAAGAGTTCGACCTGGCGAAGCGTGGGGGTCACCGCGATACCGCGCGCGGCGATCTCGCTCGCCTGATTCGCGTCGATGCCGCTGCCGTGTTCGATGTCGTCGACGCCCGCCTCGATGAGCGAGTCGATAACCCGATGCGAAAACGCGTGTACCGCGATCCGAGCCCCGGCCTCGTGAACTGCGCAGACGGCGTCAACGAGGACAGCCGGATCCCACAGGGGCATGAGGTCAGAGTCCGCTCCCCCGCTGCGGTCGATCCAGTCGCCGACGATCTTGACCCAGCCGTCGGACGCACGCGCCATGGAAGCCAGCACGCCCGGAAGCTCGCACTGGTCCTCGACATCGAGCGGGAGGTCGCGCATGTAGCGCTTCGGGCGCGCAACGTGGCGGCCGCAGCGGATGAGGTGCAAGCCGGTTTCGTGAGCTGCCGGTGAGTTATCGACCGGGACACCGCAGTCGCGCACGACGGTCACGCCGCTCGCGAGCGTCACGCGTGCCTGCTCCACCATCTCGGCTTCGTCCACCGAACCGGTGTCCGAGTACCCGATGTGGCAGTGCGTGTCGACCATGCCCGGCACGATGAATCCCACCGACGGAGCGGCATGATCCTCGCCGACGCGATGAATCACACCGCCGTCCACGCGCCACGTGCCACTCACCCACGAAGGGCGCTCGGACACGTTATCCGCCCACAGGGCGAGCCCGGAGAATTCCATGCCTCAGAGCTGGCCGAGCATGCGCTTGACGTCGTCCGGCAGATCGTCGATCGTCGGACGCGGAGCGGGAGCCTCCTGAGCAACGCCGAAGGACGAGCCCTGGGGGGCGCTGCGCTCGGACGGGGGCAGCATGGCTTCGAGCTCCTGCTGGCGGCGCTTCGCGGGGTTACCCGAACGAGCGCTCTTCTTCATGCGTGCGCGCTGGGCCTGAGCCTTCCGAGCATTCGCCTTCTGCTTCGCCTTGCCGCCGCGACCGGGCAGTGCGCCCATGCCGGGCACGCCACCACCCATCTGACCCATCTGCGCCATCATCTCGCGCGCAGCCTCGAAGCGCTGCACGAGCTGGTTCACCTCGGTGACGGTCGTGCCGGAACCGCGGGCAATACGCGCGCGACGCGAGCCGTTGAGGATCGACACGTCCTCACGCTCGGCGGGGGTCATCGAGCGAACGATGGCCTCAACGCGGTCCACCTCGCGCTCGTCGAAGTTCTCGATCTGCTCGCGCATCTGGGCGGCACCCGGGATCATGCCGAGCATCTTCTTCATCGAGCCGAGCTTCTTGATCTGCTGGAGCTGGCTGAGGAAGTCGCCGAGGGTCAGCTGGCCTGCCATGGCCTTGGCTGCGACCTTCTCCGCCTCCTCGGCGTCCATCTTCTTTTCGGCCTGCTCGATAAGGGTGAGGATGTCACCCATGTCTAGGATGCGCCCGGCCATACGATCGGCGTGGAAACGCTCGAAGTCGTCGAGACCCTCGCCCGTCGAGGCAAACAGAATCGGCGCGCCGGTCACCCCGCGCACGGACAGCGCGGCACCACCGCGGGCATCGCCATCGAGCTTGGACAGGACAACGCCGGTGAAGCCGACGCCATCGCGGAAGGCCGTGGAGGTGGAGACCGCGTCCTGACCGACCATGGCATCGAGGACGAACATGATCTCGTGGGGGTTCACGGCGTCGCGGATGGCGATCGCCTGCTCCATCATCTCCTGGTCGACGCCCAGTCGGCCGGCCGTGTCGACGATGACCACGTTGATGCCGCTCTGGCGGGCGAACTCGACGCCGCTTCGCGCGACCTCGACGGGGTTGCCCACACCGTTGCCGGGCTCGGGTGCCCAGACCTTGACGCCGGCGCGCTCGCCGACGACCTGGAGCTGCTGGACGGCGTTGGGGCGCTGGAGGTCGGAGGCGACGAGGAGGACGGTCTTGCCTTCCTCGCGCAGCCACTTGCCCAGCTTTCCGGCCAGCGTGGTCTTACCCGCACCCTGCAGACCCGCGAGCATGAAGACGGTCGGGCCGGACTCGGCAAAGGTCAGCTCGCGCGTGGCACCACCCAGGATCTCGACGAGCTCCTCGTGCACGATGGAGACGACCTGCTGACCCGGGTTGAGGGCCTTGGAGCGTGCGGCGCCGTAGGCCTTTTCACGCACCTGCGAGGTGAACTGACGAACGACGGGGAGCGCAACGTCCGCGTCGATCAGGGCACGGCGAATGTCGGAAATCGCGCGATCGACGTCCGACTCGGTCAGGACGCCGCGGCTACGCAGGCTGCGGAAGGACTGGGTCAGGCGATCTGACAGGTTTCCAAACACGTGTTTACTCCCAAGATGGCGGCTGTACTAGGCACAGGTTAGCGCACCTCGGCCCCGGGAGTCGCCTCACCGGGGCCGAGCTACGTGTCATGACTGGAGGGTTCAGCCCTGCGCGGAACCCACGATCGCGTCGACGAAGCCGGCGGGATCGAAGGGGGCCAGATCGTCGGCACCTTCACCGAGGCCGACGAATTTGACGGGTACGCCCAGCGCGCGCTGGACAGACACGACGATACCGCCCTTGGCGGAACCGTCGAGCTTGGTCAAAACGATGCCAGTCACGCCGGTGGCTTCGGCGAAGACCTCGGCCTGCTTCATGCCGTTCTGGCCGGTCGTCGCGTCCAGGACCAGGAGGACCTCGGAGACCGGGGCCTGCTTGGTCATGACGCGCTTGATCTTGCCGAGCTCGTCCATCAGCGTGGACTTGTTCTGCAGACGGCCAGCGGTGTCAACGAGGACGACGTCCACGTCACGCTCGACGCCCTCGCGCACGGCCTCGAAGGCCACGGATGCGGGGTCTGCACCCTCGCGGTCGCTGCGCACGACGTCCACGCCCACGCGCTCACCCCAGGTGGCGAGCTGGTCGGCGGCGGCGGCGCGGAAGGTGTCGGCGGCGCCCAGGATCACGGACTTCTCTTCCGCGACGAGGATGCGCGCGAGCTTGCCCACGGTCGTCGTCTTTCCGGTGCCGTTCACGCCGACCATGAGGACGACGGCGGGCTTGGAAGCGCCATTGACCTCGGGGCGCTCGAGGTTCAACGAGCGGTCCATGTCGGGGCCGACGAGGGCGAGGAGTTCCTCGCGCAGGATCTCGCGGATGCGGGCCTCGTCCGTCACGGACTCGACGGCAACACGGCGCTTCAGGGCCTCCATGAGACTATCGGTGGCTTCAAGACCAAGGTCTGCGATGAGGAGCGATTCCTCGATTTCCTCCCAGTCGGCGGCGTTGAGTTGGCCGCGGCTGAGCACGCCCAGAATCGCGCGGCCCAGCGAACCGGAGGAAGCGAGGCGCTCGCGCAGGCGCTCCATGCGCCCGCGCACGGGTTCGGGGCGCTCGATGGACGAGGCCGGGGTGGCGGGAGCCTCAGGGCTCTCCTCGGTTGTCGGCTCGGTCAGGTCGGCGGGGCCGGCGCGAGGTTGGTCGGAATCGTCTGTCGGTGCCTCGATCGGCGCGTCCGGGACGGATTCGATGGGGGCCTGCACCTGCGGCTGGACCGTCACGTCATCCGTGCGGTGGCGCCGCGAGGTGACGGCGATGCGGATGACGACGCCGATGAGCACGGCGACGGCCAGCGCGATCACGACCGCCCATGGCGTCTGAAGATAAGAAACAAAAGCGTCCATAGGGTCATTATCCCCTATGGACGCTCTTCACAGAAAACCTGAGTGCGGCATCACTGCCTCAGCTCTGCGCGGACTCAGCTGTGCCCTGGTGCGCGGAGCCGGAGCCGCGCCGACCGCGATCGAGGCGGCCACTGACGCGATCGGTCACCGTTTCAAGGCGATCGATGCCCGGGAGACGGTCGGCGTCGAAGTATGCGTTCGACGAGTCGGCATTTTGAAGAAGTGAGTGCAGGGATGCAGTGCGCGGAACCACGGGGCCGTCGGGCGACGAGGAGGCACGCTTGGGTAGCGAGTGATGGGTCTTCACCTCTTCGGCAATTTCCTCACTCTCTCGCTTGATAACACCCTTCCACTCGTCCGCGCTACGGCGCGACAGCGCCAGGACAGCGACGACGCCACCGGCGACGACGAGGACCAGAACGACGGTCAAAACAAGAATCAGTGCACCCTCAAGCATGTGATCATCCTGCCTTACGAGAACCCCAATACGCGACGATGCCACCCGCACATGCATGCATTGTGACGATGTTGTCACGAGGGCCGGGAACGATTGTTCCCGGCCCTCGAATGTGTCGATAGTGCGTCAGTCGAGGTAGTCGCGCAGCACCTGCGAACGCGACGGGTGACGCAGTTTCGACATGGTCTTGGACTCGATCTGACGGATACGCTCGCGCGTCACGCCGTAGACCTTGCCGATCTCGTCGAGAGTCTTCGGCTGGCCATCGCCCAGGCCGAAGCGCATCGACACAACGCCGGCCTCACGCTCAGACAGCGTGTCCAAAACGTGGTGGAGCTGTTCCTGCAGCAGCGTGAAGGACACGGCATCCGCGGGAACGATCGCCTCGGAGTCCTCGATGAGGTCGCCGAACTCAGAGTCGCCGTCCTCACCGAGGGGCGTGTGCAGCGAAATCGGCTCGCGACCGTACTTCTGAACCTCGACGACCTTCTCGGCGGTCATATCGAGTTCCTTGGCAAGTTCCTCGGGCGTGGGTTCGCGACCCAGGTCCTGCAGCATCTGGCGCTGGACGCGCGCAAGCTTGTTGATGACCTCGACCATGTGCACCGGGATGCGGATGGTGCGCGCCTGGTCAGCCATCGCTCGGGTGATCGCCTGACGAATCCACCAGGTGGCGTAGGTCGAGAACTTGTAGCCCTTCGTGTAGTCGAACTTCTCGACAGCGCGGATGAGACCCAGGTTGCCTTCCTGAATGAGGTCCAGGAACTGCATACCGCGGCCGGTGTAGCGCTTGGCCAGCGACACGACGAGACGAAGGTTCGCCTCGAGCAGGTGATTCTTCGCCTGCTGACCGTCCTGGGCCAGGAAGTGCAGCTCGCGACGCTCACGGCTCGTCATCTCATCGGCCTGGTTCTTCAGCTTGTACTCGGCGTACAGGCCAGCCTCGATACGGCGCGCCAGGTCGACTTCCTGCTCAGCGTTCAGCAGGGAGACCTTACCGATCTGCTTGAGGTAGTCCTTCACCGGGTCGGCCGTCGCGCCGGCGACGGTCACCTGCTGGACGGGCTCGTCGGTCTCATCGGAGTCGGAAACGACGAAGCCGCCCTTGACGTGGATGCCGTCGTTGGTGCGCTCGCGCAGAGCGGCGCCCTCAGTGACCTTCGAATCCTCTTCCTCGGCCTCTTCTTCGATGTCGGCCTCGTCCTCGTCCACGGTCTCGGCCTCGAGATCAGGGTCCTCGAGGTCCTCACCGGTGGGCTCGAAGTCCACGTCTTCGGTCTCCTCGATCTCGGGGGCGACCGCCTCGACGACCTCTTCCTTCTTCTTGCGGCCACGCGGCTTCTTAGCAGCAGCCTTCTCTTCGGCGGCGTCGTCAGCCTTCTTCGCGGACTTCTTGGCCGCAGCCTTCTTCGCGGGAGCCTTCTTCTCGGTCTCCGCGGCGTCGTCAGCCTTCTTCGTCGTCTTCTTAGCCGCAGCCTTCTTCGCGGGAGCCTTCCTCTCGGTCTCCGCGGCGTCGTCAGCCTTCTTCGTCGTCTTCTTCGCGGGAGCCTTCCTCTCGGTCTCCGCGGCGTCGTCAGCCTTCTTCGTCGTCTTCTTCGCGGGAGCCTTCTTCGCCGGCGCCTTCTTCGCGGCAGACTTCTTCTCCTCGGTGGGAGCGCTCGCCGCGTCGACCGCGGCGGCAGCCTTCTTGGCGCGCGTGGTCTTCTTCGCGGGGGCCTTCACCTCCGGGGTTTCCTCAGTCGTCGCGGAGTCCTTTGCCGAAGCGCGAGATGCACTCACACGGGTCCCTTTCATTGATGGGCATGCACAACGGAGCCGATTGCAAATCGGCATACCAGCGCCAAGTCTAGTGCCTTGCCGTTTAGTTTTCCTGATGGTAGGTGTGAGGATGCCCCGCCTTGGGCCCACGCGTGCACTCGAACCTCGGTTAGAGTGGGCTTATGACTCTGAGCGACAGTTTCGCAACGCTGCGTCCATCTATCGATGAGGCGACGGCCACCAGCCTCGTCCATCTCCTCGCCCGCGCCGGCACTTCCAGTCGATCCGAGGAGTTCTCACGCGCGGTCCTCGCCTCCGTCTCCGGAGGAAAGCGCTTCCGCGCGCTGATGGCTCACGTGGGCTACGCGCTCAGTTCGGGAACACCGCTCGAAGAGGTTTCACTCCCCCACCTCAGCGCAGCGCTCGAGCTCTACCAGGCCAGCGCCCTCGTCCATGACGACATCATCGACAAGGCGGATGAGCGACGCGGCATGCCGACCCCTCACCGCACTCTCGCAGATCACCACGCCGGCCAGTCATGGATCGGATCGTCGACGGACTTCGGTCGACACAGCGCCATCTTGGTCGGTGACTTCCTCTTTTCGGCGGCGACGGCGGCTGCAGACGAGCAGGCCCTGACACTGCGCGAGGACTGCGCGCGGGCTTTTACACGCCGATTCGCGGATATGCACGCGGAGGTTGCGCTGGGCCAGTACCTCGACATTACCGCCGAGCAGACACCGCTCGACCCAGCCCGCACGGACGCGCTCAGCATGAGCGACTCGCTCGAGGTGGCGCTGCACAAGTCGGCTCACTACTCGGTTGTCCACCCCGCTCTCCTTGGCGCGATCTGCGGGGCGTCGTCTTTCGACGGCGTCGCGACGTTGCTCGACGTCCTCGAGACGATTCTGACACCCTGGGGCCTGGCCTTCCAGCTGCGCGATGACGACCTCGGGGTGTTCGGAGATCCGGCCGTGACCGGCAAGCCCGCGGGCGACGACCTGCGCGAGGGAAAGCGCACCGCCCTGCTGGCGCTCACGTGGGAGGCGTCCTCCCCGGACGAACGTCGGGCGCTCACCGACGTGCTCGGGGTCGCCGAGGCCTCGGCGCGCCAGATCGCGGCCGCCACCGAGATCGTGGAGCGCAACGGACGCGCGGCGCACGAGGCAGAGATTGCGCGCCTCGTGGCAGACGGCGAGGCTGCCCTCGCCACGTGCGACTTCGACGAGGATGCGCGCGCTATGCTGCGCGAGCTGTGCGCGATTCTCACCGCCAGGCGGGCCTGACGGGCCCGGGCGGCCTCAGAATGCCAGCGTCGAAGCGATGCGATTGACGCGGTGATGACGGCCCGACGTCAGCGCGTCGATCGGCCGCTCGCCCAGCTCGTCCTGAACGGCATACAGCCATGCCACCGATTCCTCGGGCGTGAACCCGTCGTCGGCGAGCAGCGTGAGCGTACCCTGCAGGAACGGCAGGGGCTCCCACCCGTTCTCGCCCTTGACGATCACTTCCTGCGGGACGCCGCGCACCCCGGCGCCGTCGCGCGCTTCGATGAGCACACGATCACGGATGAGCTGCTTGAGGCGGCGCTCCTCGATGCCGAGAAGACGGCACACCTCGTCGGTGGAGAGCACGGTGGTATCAACACTGGTCATGAGCGCAAGACTACCGCATACATGCGCCGCACCGACGTGGGCACTTCCGATGATTTCGCGAAAACTCCCATAGAATCAAGCAAGTGAGCGATGAACAGACATTCGACCAGACGGACCCGCTGATCGGCCTCCTCGTCGACGAACGGTACCGAGTGACGCGCAGGCTGGCGCGTGGCGGCATGGCCACCGTGTACATCGCGCAGGATGAACGCCTTGATCGCCCCGTCGCTCTGAAGGTTATGCACCCTCACCTGGCGGACTCCCAGGACTTTGTTGCCCGCTTCCGCCGCGAGGCGCGTTCCGCCGCGCGCATCGTGCACCCCGGTGTTGTCTCCGTGTTCGACCAGGGAGTGGTCACCGGCCAGGGCTTCTTGGTTATGGAACTCATCGACGGCACGAATCTACGCCAGCTGCTGCGGGCTCAGGGCGCCTTCACGATTCCGCAGGCCCTGCGCTATACGACGGACATCCTCGAAGCGCTGCGGGCCGCTCACCGAGTCGGCGTCGTTCACCGCGACGTCAAGCCCGAGAACATTCTCGTTCCGACCGACGGTCCGGCGAAAGTGACCGACTTCGGCCTCGCACGAGCAGCTTCCGAGGTCTCCATGTCTTCGACAGGCAACATGCTCGGAACGGTTGCCTACATCGCCCCGGAGATCGCGACGAAGGCTCAGGCCGATGCGCGCTCGGATATCTATTCGGTCGGCATCATGCTCTACGAGATGCTCACGGGCACGGTCCCCTGGGCCGGCGAGTCGCCCCTGCAGATCGCTACGCACCACGTGTCCGACGACGTGCCCAGCCCGTCCGAGGCCGAGCCGTGGATTCCCCGTGAGATCGACGACCTCGTCGCAGCCCTCACCGCCCGCGACCCCGCCTCGCGCCCCGCCGACGCGTCGGACGCGATCGACCGACCTCGTCACCCGCGCAGCCGCCACAATCCCGTCGGAGCTGGCCAGCCGCCGTGCCGACGTCGCGCCGGCTGACCGCGCGGGTGCATCGGAGACCAGCGCGCTCAACACCGAGCTGGTTTCCGCTCAGTTCACGAGGCCTCTGCCCCTCCCGGCACCGTCGACGGTCACCACTGTCCACACATCGGCCCCGCTTCCCAACGCTTCGGAGAACGGCGGCACCAAGACGTACAAGCGCGCCGTCCTGTGGGCTACCCTCGTCGTTCTGCTCCTCGCCGCCGCAGTCGTTGGCGGACGCTGGTGGTGGACCGAATATGGCCCCGGCTCCTACCTGACCATGCCCGCCACGGACGGTCGTCCCCTCGCGGATGTTCAGGCCGAGCTGAATGCGATGGGGCTTGCTTCTTCCGTTGAGGAGGAATTCTCTGACGACGTCGCCGCTGGTTCGATCACTCGCTCCGATCCGGAAGGCGGCGAACCCGTCCATAAGCGCGCCGAGGTTCAGCTCCACGTTTCAAAGGGCGTGGACATGAAGACGGTCCCTGACGTCGTCGGTAAGAACCAGGACGACGCGCGCAAGGCTCTGACCGAGGCCGGCCTCGCCCTGGGCGCCATCACCGACGCATACTCCGAGGACGTTCCACAGGGCCAGGTCATCTCGCAGTCCCAGGCCTCTGGTTCACAGCTGGCGCATGACAGCGCCGTCGATGTGGTGCTATCGAAGGGACGTGAGCCCCTCACCGTGCCGTCGCTCAACGGGATGAGCTCCAATGCCGCGAAGAGCGCCATCGAGGGGCTTGGCCTCGTGGCGGCGCCGACGGAGGCGTTCTCCGACACGGTCGCCGAGGGCCAGGTCATCTCGCAGCAGACCAATGAGGGCACCATCTTGCACCGTGGCGACACCGTCGCCTACACGGTGTCGAAGGGCCCCGAAAAGGTCGCCGTGCCCGAGGTCGTGGGCCGTCAGCGCCAGGAAGCACGTACCATGCTCGAAAACGCCGGCTTCACCGTCCAGGAGGAAGCCATTCTCGGCGGCTTCTTCGGCACCGTCCGACAGACTGATCCCGCCGCCGGAACGATGCTCAAGAAGGGCAGCGTCGTCACGATCACGGTCGTCTGACGCCTCGCGCACGGTGACACCCGAGCGGAAAAGAATCCCGGCCTCGTCCCTGTCAGACGAGGCCGGGATTCTTCTCGCTGGGCGGCTCACTCCTCGGAGGAGGAACCCTTCGCCAGGTACTGTGCGACCTGGAAAGCCATCTCCAGGCTCTGCTGGTGGTTCAGGCGCGGATCCACGAGCGTCTCGTAACGGTCGCGCAACGACTCGTCGTCGATGTGCTCACTGCCGCCGATCACCTCGGTGACATCGTCACCGGTCAGCTCAATGTGCAAGCCACCCGGGACAGTTCCCGCGGCCTCGTGGGCTTCGAAGAAGCCACGGACCTCGTCCATGACCGTCTCAAAGCGACGCGTCTTGTAGCCGGTCGACGACGTGATCGTGTTGCCGTGCATCGGATCCGTCATCCACGTGATCGGACGACCGTCCTCACGTGCAGCTTCCAGCAGCGGCGGAAGCGCCTCACGGATGCGCTCCGCCCCCATGCGCGTAATGAATGACAGGCGCCCCTCCTCACCGTCCGGATTGAGTCGATCGATAAGCGAGAGCATCTGATCCGGCGTGGTCGACGGGCCGAGCTTGACCCCAATCGGGTTGCGAACACGCGACAGCAGCTCGATGTGAGCGCCCTCCTCGTCGCGTGTCCTCTCCCCCGCCCACAGGAAGTGGGCGGATGTGTTGTAGGGCTCGCCCGTCCGCGAATCGATGCGCGTCATGGCTGACTCGTACTCGAGCAGCAGCGCCTCGTGGGACGAATACAGGTCCACGTCGCGCAGCGTCTCAAAGTCGACGCCAGCAGCACCCATGAACTTAATCGCCCGGTGAATGTCCTCCGCGAGCGACTCGTAGCGGGCGTAGGCCGGGTTCGACATGAAGCCCTGATTCCAGCGGTGCACCTGGCGCAGGTCGGCGTAGCCGCCCTTCGTGAAAGCGCGGATCAGGTTCAACGTCGAGGCCGCGTGGTTGTACAGCGACAGCAGGCGCTGCGGATCGGGCTCGCGTGCTTCGGGCGTGAACTCGAAGGAGTTCACGGCGTCGCCGCGGTAGCTGGGCAGCGTGACGCCGTCGCGTGTCTCCATGTCCGAGGAACGCGGCTTGGCGTATTGGCCAGCAATACGGCCGACCTTGATGACCGGCAGCGACGCGCCGTAGGTGAGGACGACCGCCATCTGGAGCAGCGTCTGAATCTTCAGGCGCACGTGATCCGCCGTCGCCTCGGCGAATGTTTCGGCGCAGTCCCCGCCCATCAGGACGAAGGCCTCGCCGCGGGCAGCCGCACCCATCCACGTGCGCAGGTCGTCAACCTCCCCGGCGAACACGAGCGGCGGCTGACGGCGCAGCTGCGCCGTCACATCACTGAGGTGCTGCGCGTCCGCGTAGGAAGGCTGTTGGGCAGCGTCCAGGCCGCGCCACGTGTCCCAGGGAGCGAGCTCCCCGGACTCGGGCGACCACAGACGCTCGGGGACGCGGCGGGAGCGAGGCTTACGCACAGGCTCACCGCCGCGTCCGGGAGTGATCGAAGGAATCACGCGAAGCGACTCACTCGCCGGCAGGCTCGACACTCTGGCCGATCTCGGCCATCATCTCGAGGAACCAGGGCTGGGAGATGTCGAAGGGCTTGCCGCCCGCGATGCGCGGGAACGGCACGGCCTTCAGGCGATCGCCATCTTCCTCGTCGTGGCCGATAACGCCGGACTCGCCCTTGAAGGCACACTCGACGGCGAGGTCGGTCATCGACTTGATGAGGCGCAGGTCGTCGGCGTTGGCGCGCGAGGAACGCGAGAAGTAGCCGGACTTCTGGACCATGACCTTCTCGGCGTCGATCTTCTCGGCGAACTGCTTGGCGAACCACTGGCCGGGGTTGATCGTGTCGAGCTTGACGTGGCCGAAGGGGTCACGCTGGACCTCGCCACCGGCGGCCTCGATCTCCGCGATGATCTCGGGGACGCCGGCGCCCTCGGACAGGAAGATGTTGACGTTGCCCTGCTCGTCCATGATCGCCTTGAGGCGC
>QWCT01001382.1_pt1 | contig 12381 bp, 12 predicted proteins | sample 1972681 | NCBI WGS metagenome assembly QWCT01 (sample SAMN09866701, study PRJNA288562) | Human oral metagenome isolate pre3_saliva, whole genome shotgun sequencing... | isolation source: mouth | host: Homo sapiens | place: USA: California | reverse complement strand
CATAAATAACCTCATCTAAACCCAATACTACGCTCACTAACACTCAAACACAAACCTTACCATCCCGTTCCCGTGACCATACGCCTGCAAATAACCCCAACGGGGTTAGTCTCTTGGCAGGGCAGGGTTAAGGTGCGAAGCGGCTTAACCCTGCCTAACGCACACAAGCATTGGCAACCCCTTAGGGTTGGTCTTTCAAAAACATCCGCTAATGAGCGCACGATGAACAACAGCTTGTGGAAATAATCGAAAACAGCCCATTTCATCGCGAATAATCGACATTGTAACGCCTAAAATCAACCGTCGCCGACCGCCTTCCCCATAGCAAACGCTTCACATCGGTTGCGAAAAAAGAAGAGCCCAATCTGCAACGATGAAAGTTCCATTTTTACGCAACAATCATTGAATTAAAAACCACAAGCGCCCAACTACGCGAATTTTCACCGTGGTGAAAAATACGTACCCTCGTGAGCGTACAACCTTTTCATCGTGATGAAAAACCTTTCCGCTCACGATGAAAAAGCATCCAATCAAAATCTGCGTACTCAGCGCCCAATGCTGCGACCGAAAAAATCAAGCAAAAAACCGATGAAACCGCCAAAAACAGAACGAATAACGAAATATCGTGGACCAACAAAGCGAACAAAACAGGCGGCCAAGAGCGCAAGAGACGGCGCAGCGGAAGCGAGCCGTTTAAGCACTTAGTGCTCAGCGAGGCAGGCAGGGAGAAAGGTATCAAAACATAAAGAGGCATTTTCCAAACCTTTTTACTACTTTTGCATATAAAGCCGATCGGTCGTAAAATTTGCGGTTTCGCTGACCGCTATTTAGCGTTGCACCCCCTTCCGACAAGTGCTTCGAACGCGGGAGAGGCCGCTGCGCGCGGCAAGGCCGACATTGGGTAATCAAACTGAAACATTTACTGCTTATAAACTGCGATTATGAATATTCTACTTCTGGGTAGCGGAGGCCGCGAACACGCATTGGCGTGGAAAATCGCGCAGAGCGAAAAATTGGACCGTTTGTTTGTAGCCCCGGGCAATCCCGGAATGGCCGAAATAGCGACTTGCGTGGCGCTCGACCCGATGAAATTTCCCGAAGTGGGACGTTTCGTCGTTGAAAATGAAATAGATATGGTCGTCGTAGGCCCCGAAGCGCCACTCGTAGAAGGCATTGTAGATTATTTTCGCAGTCGGCCGGAATTGCAGCACGTTGCCCTTATCGGACCGAGTGCCGCCGGCGCACGCTTGGAAGGTTCTAAAGATTTTGCCAAAGCCTTTATGCACCGCCATCACATCCCGACGGCCGATTATCAAACCTTCGGCGCAGACCGATTTGAGGAAGCTTGCCGCTTCCTAAAGACCCTCAAGCCCCCTTACGTCTTGAAAGCTGACGGTTTGGCCGCCGGTAAGGGCGTATTGATCCTCGATGATCTGGAAACGGCTGAAAGCGAACTCAAAGCGATGCTTTCGGGGCGCTTTGGGGCAGCCAGTGCGCAGGTTGTCATAGAAGAATTTTTGTCGGGCATAGAGTGTTCGGTCTTTGCCTTGACTGACGGGAAGCATTACCAAATCTTGCCGGAAGCAAAAGACTACAAACGCATCGGCGAAGGCGATACGGGCTTAAATACGGGCGGTATGGGTTCCGTTTCGCCCGTACCTTTTGCCACCAAAGAATGGATGCAACGCGTAGAAGATGAGATCGTGCGGCCCACGGTCGAAGGCTTGGCGGCTGACGGCTTGGACTACCGCGGCTTTATCTTCTTCGGCTTGATCAATTGCGATGGGCGGCCGAAGGTAATCGAATACAATTGCCGTATGGGCGACCCTGAAACGGAGACGGTTATGCTCCGACTGAAGAGTGATCTTGTCGAACTTTTTGAGGGTGTGGCGCAAGGCGACTTGGATCGCCGCGAAGTGGTCTTCGATGAGCGTCCTGCGGTCTGCGTGATGTGCGTAAGTGGCGGCTATCCCGAGGCTTATCGTAAAAATATTCCGATGACGATTGGCGAGCAAGCGGACGGCGTAGTGTTTCACGCGGGCACGGCGCTGAAAGACGGGCAACTCGTGACGGCGGGCGGACGCGTCGTGGCGGTAAGCAACTACGGCGCAACGGCGACTGAAGCTTTGGCGAAGTCGATGCGCGGCGCAGAGGCAATTGACTTTGAGGGGAAATATTTCCGCCGCGACATCGGCAAAGACATCATAGACGCCTAAGGCTAAAAGCCGCACACATTATTATATAGACAGGAACAGGATGGACGACTTTCGCAACCGATCGGCCAAAAGTATGCTGACGCTGCCGCTTGTGGCCGTCATTGCCGGTGTAGTTTGGGTATTTCCCGATCCGCGCAGCGCGTGGCTGTGGGGCGGCTTTGCGATTGTCTGCGCCTTAACCTATACGCTGCGCGAGTTAAACAATCGTTTTCAACTCCTACGCATACGTTCGCGCCTCGTAAGTGCCACTTTTCTGGCGCTTTTTGCCGCGCTGCCGGATCTGCATCCGGCCGGAACGAATTTGATTCCCGCCATAGGGCTGCTGCCGGCCTTGTTTTGCCTCTTCGGTTCTTATCAGCAATATCGCCCCGAGCATTATACGTTTCACGCTTTCTTCTTCCTTTCCATCGGAAGTTTGGTTTTCCCACCGCTACTTGTGCTGTCGGTTTTCTTTTATGTGACGATGGCCCTCGTTTTGCACACGCTCACGTGGCGATCTTTGTTTGCCGGACTCTTCGGTTTGGTTGTTCCCTATTGGTTTTACGCCGGCTATCTCGTTTGGATGAACCGTTTGGAAGAATTAGAGCAACAATTTACCCCGTTTTTACAATATAGTTGGCCCGATTTCCAACATCTGCCGCTGCCGCACGTAGCAAGTTTCTGTTTTCTCAGCCTTTTGGCGCTGCTGAGTACGCTCCACTTCGTCCGTACCAGCTTCAACGATAAAATTCGCACACGTGTGTTTCTTTATGTGCTGATCATTCTCGAACTGGCTATTGCCGGAGGCGGCGTATTATTGCCACATCATTATTGTATAATAATGCCCCTTTACTTGGTCGTGGCTTCTCCGCTGATCGCACACTACTTCGCTTTGGCGCGCGGGGGCTTGTTGATGAACGTTTGGTTTATCTGCTGGCTGCTGGGCTTGATCGCGTTGGGCATATATAATTACGGCTTGCTGGAATTCTTTGGCTGGGCGTAAAAAATCAAACTTAGAGATGATATGACAGAGATCACAGATTTTCTAATCGCACACGGCGTACTCGGAATGTTTATCGCCGCGTTTTTAGCCGGTACTTTTTTGCCCTTTGCGTCGGAGGTCGTATTGCTGGGGCTTTTAGCCGCCGGTGCAGATCCCGTCGGGCTGCTTATTTGGGGCACCATTGGCAATCTTTTAGGCGGAATGTTTAACTACTGGATCGGAACAAAAGGAAAAGAAGAATGGATCGAGAAATATGCAAAAGTGAAGCCGCAGGATCTACACAAAGGATTGCGGCACGTGCGCAAATACGGCGCGTGGGCAGGCTTGTTGGCCTGGGTGCCAATCTTGGGCAGCATACTCACAGTCTCGATGGGCTTTCTACACACCAACCTCTTCTATTCTGCGTTCACGATTGCCTTGGGTAAATTCACGCGCTACGCAGTGATCGTCAGCTCCTACGTCTCATTTTAGCAAACTCGTCTGAAATATAAAAAAACCAACACGCGCCGAATCGAGGCCACCGAGAATTATTTCACATCCGACAAACACTCACGCGCTTCGCGCTTGAAAATAAATAACCACAAAAGACCGCCGCACCGGCCGGAGCCATTTCCAACTCCGCCCAAGCGAAAAAACTTCAACACTATGCGCATCAGATTCCTTTTTCTCTTGCTTTTGATTCCATTCTTCTGGACTTGTAAAAACGACAAGACGGGTTATAAACCGCTCATCTCCGTCAGCATCGAGCCCCTACGCAATATTGTCGAACACCTTGCCGGCGATTACTACAAAGTTGTTACTTTGACACCGGTCGGAGCAAGTCCGGAAACCTACGAACCCACACCAAAACAGCTGATGGACGTAAGTAACAGCCGGCTATATTTTGCTATCGGCACGCTCGGATTTGAAAGGCAGCAACTCGAACGCATGAAAGAGACCGCCCCGACGCTAAAAGTATACACCGTGTCCGACGGAATATCCCTTCTGGCTGCAAAACACGAGGGTCACAGCGATTCTACAGACCCGCACATCTGGATGTCGCCCAAAAATGTCGTGCAGATGGCCCGCAATGTATGCAATGCACTCTGCAAGAACGACCCAAAACACACCGAAGTGTACAAAAAGAAGTTGGCAGAACTCGAGCGCCACGCCGACGAAGTCGATCGCCGCATACGACTTATGGTTAGCAAGGTACGATATCGCAATTTTTTAATCTATCATCCTGCTTTGGCCTACTTTGCCAGCGAATATGGCTTCCACCAACTCACGATTGAGCAAGACGGCAAAGAGCCTTCGGGCGATCATCTCGCTACGATCATCACGGAAGCCAAAGCGGCCGAAGTCCACATCATATTCTTGCCGCGCGAATTCAAGGGGCGCTCCGTCAAACCCATTTCAAAAGCCACCGGCGCCCGCGTTGTCATCATCAATCCCTTGGCTTATCGCTGGGACAATGAAGCCATTGCGATCGCAAAATCCTTAGCTGCACAATGAATTTAGTAAGCCTAAGTGACGTAACCTTTGCTTTTGACGGCAAAGTCGTATTGGAAAACGTCAATATCGCGATTAAACCGCACGATTTTATCGTTTTGGCGGGCACAAATGGCGGCGGAAAAACGACACTCTTGCGTTTACTTGCCGGCTTATTGCGCCCCACGAAAGGCGAGATCCGCCGTGCGCCCGGCCTGCGTTTAGGTTATTTGCCGCAGTATCGGAAAATTGATCGCCAGTTTCCTTTGCGCGTTTACGATGTCGTACGCTCCGGCCTGCAAAACCAAAAAAAATTGCTGTCGCGCTTTTCTCCCGATGCCGACGATCGCGTTCGCGAAGCCCTGCATCAGTTAGCCATCGAGCAGTTGGCCGCACGGCCTATCTCCGATTTGAGTGGCGGCCAGTGGCAGCGGGTTTTATTAGCCCGCGCCATAGTTTCTCGCCCCGACCTCCTACTCTTGGATGAGCCGGATACGCATCTTGACGCCGCCGGTAAGACTTTTTTGTACGAACTTCTCCTTCGTTTGCAAGACGACTGCGCCATCGTGCTCGTCAGTCACGACGAGACGCTCCCTTTCTCCAACGTTTGGCAGGTGAGCAACCATCATGTACAACCCGAAAATGGGCATTAAAGCCCGATGAAACCGCCTACTTTTAGCTCCTTTCCAAATACATACCACGACCTTCTAACTTTTTATTCTAATGACAGAACGAGAAAAAGCCTTGAGCGGACAATGGCACAATCCCGGCGCAAATCCCGAACTTCGCCGCCTGCTCGACGAGGCCCAAGACTTAAATTATCAGTACAACCGCCTGCATCCCGCCGAGACCGATGCGCGCGATGCTCTCCTGCGCCGACTTTTGGGGCGCGTAGGTCGCGATTGCACCGTCCTGCCCCCTTTTATGGTCGATTACGGCTGCAATATTTCACTTGGCGATCACGTCTTTATCAACAAAGGTTGCGTAATGCTCGATGGTGCACCCATAGTTTTCGGCAGTCATATCTTTGTAGGCCCCAACTGTAGTTTTAATACCCCCATCCACCCCTTGACTGTCGAGCTGCGCAATCAAGGTTTGGAACGCAACGAAGCCATTTACATAGCAGACAACGTTTGGATTGGCGCACAAGTATGCATTCTTCCCGGCGTCAGCATCGGTGCGGGTAGCGTCATTGGCGCAGGTAGCGTCGTCACGCGCAACATTCCGCCCGGCGTAGTGGCGGTTGGCAATCCCTGCCGCGTATTACGCAAAGCCGAAGACCGCCCATGAAGCGCCTGCTCATCGTCTTTTTTTACCTCTGTCTACTGACGGCCGGCGCGCAAAACCGATTTCGCGTAATGACCTACAACGTAGAAAATGCCTTTGATACAATCCACGATGAGGGCAAGCAGGATTTCGACTTCCTCCCTACGGGCCGCCTCCACTGGGATACGCCTAAATATCGCGCCAAGTTGAGTCGCATCGCCTCCGTTATTGCCGGCGTTGGAGAAATGCAGCCGCCCAAACTCGTAGCCTTGTGTGAGGTAGAAAATGCACGCGTTATCGAAGACCTACTGCACCACACACGACCCCATAGCTTCAACTATCACTATTGTATAACGGAAAGTGCGGACCGGCGCGGCATAGATGTAGCCCTGCTCTATCAGCCGTCGGCTTTTCATCTCCTTTATATGGATACGCTGCGCGTGATGCCGACCAACAAGCACGAAAATCCGACGCGCGACATCCTGCACGTCTGCGGACTCGTACCCTCTGGCGATACGCTTTCTGTCTTTGTGGTCCATCTACCCAGCCGCCGCGGTGGCGTACGGCGCACTATGCCGCACCGCTGTCGGGTAGCGCAGCGATTGCGGCAGAAAATTAACGCCTTAACACGCGACGGGCGCGACCGAAAAGTGGTCATTATGGGCGATTTCAACGATGAACATACTGACCCATCCATAGCTGCCGTCTTGGAAGCCCGAAAATGGACCGAGGCGATTCAACCGCCGTTTTTGTGCGTCCTAACCGCCGACTTAAAAGCCGCAAATGGGATTCAAGGAACGCATAAATTTCAAGGCCGATGGGCGCAATTGGATCAGATTATCATCAATGATCGACTCCTTACGACCGAAGGGCTGCACACATCGCCCAAAGATTGCTTCATTTTCACCGATGCCCCACTCCTTAAATACGATGCAGGCGACCATGGGGTTGTACCTTATCGCTCCTTTCTCGGATCTTTTTATCAAGGCGGCTTTTCAGATCATCTCCCCGTCGTCGTTGATTTCTACTATTGACCGATTGGCCAATAGTATCATTTGTTTTTGAGTGCTATATATGTAAAAAATGCCCATTTCATCGCATTTTAAACACAACACCGGCGCCATTCGCTCAAGCACAGCCGAAGTTTGAGACCCTACATTTGACGTTTCGCCGTAAAGGCCCATTCTTCGCCGCCTTTTCAATGTGAAAAGGCAACCTTTGTCCCCACATTTTTCAAAGCAAACTTAGGTTTGCACCTTTTTCATCACGAGCGTAAGATCTTTTTATCGTGATGAAAAGGTTGTACACTCACGAGCGTACGTATTTTTCACCACGGTAAAAATTCGGGCAATTGAGAGCGCTCATTTTGTCGTTCAGTTTTTGTCGTGTAAAAATGGGACATTCGTAGCAAAAAATTGGGCACTGCTTTTTCCGCAACCGATGCGAAGCGTTTGCTATGGGGAAGGCGGTCGGCGATGGTTGATTTTAGAGGTTACAATGTCGATTATTCGCGATGAAATGGGCTGTTTTCACTTATTTCCACGAGCTATTGTTCATCGTGCGCTCATTAGCGGACGCTTTTGAAAGACCAACCCTTAGGGGTTGTCAATTCGGCGGTGCGTTAGACAGGGTTAAAGCGCTGCGCCCTTTACCCTGCCCTGCCAAAAGGCTAACCCCGATGGGGTTATTTGCGGCGGGATTGGTTGGGGATGGGATGTGCGTGTTAACGTTAATGCGATTGGCGTTATAAATAGCGCTTCGGTTGATCACTTAATGAGTTGAAGATAACGAGTGTCGGTAATCGGATGTTTTTTGAAAGACCAACCCTTAGGGGTTGTCAATGCGGCGGTGCGTTAGACAGGGTTAAGCCGCTTCGCACCTTAACCCTGCCCTGCCAAGAGACTAACCCCGATGGGGTTATTTGCGGATGTGAGGTTGTGGAAATGGGATGGCGGGTTTGACGTTTGGGCGTAAGCGTGTGCAAGGTTGGAGTTTGTGGGATTATTTGTAATTGTGTGGTCGTGGAAATGAGGCGGCAGGGTTAGTTTTAAGTTGCATGCGAAGAGTATGTTGGTTTCGATAGATCGTTTGCGGAGAGGTTGCATTAAAAAAATTGATTGGAAGGAATTATAGGTCAAGTTAGTGCGAGTCTATTTTGTAAAGGATTAGGCACGAGGTCTAACCCCAATTCAATAAAGAGGACGACAACCCCTTAGGGTTGGTCTTTTGGCAGGCCGGGGTTAAGTTGCGAAGCGACTTAACCCCGGATAAACGGATGGAAGTGAGTGCAACCCCATCAGGGGTTGGTCTTTCACCGTGGCAGGGTTGAAGAGCGAAGCGGCAACCCAGGCACTAACGACGTGAGTCGTTGTTCGTGCGAGTTATAATGGGGGTTATTTGCGTTGCGATTTGGTTTGCGGATGTTTTTGAAAGACCAACCCTAAGGGGTTGTCAATGTCGGTGTGTGTTAGGCAGGGTTAAGCCGCTTCGCACCTTAACCCTGCCCTGCCAAAAGACTAACCCCGTTGGGGTTATTTGCGGATATATGGTCGTGAAAATGGGATGGCGGGATTTGGGTTTGGTCACGAGTGAGCGTAGCATTATGTTTTGATGGGGTTATTTGCGGACGTGCGGTCGTGGAAATGGGGTGATGAATGTGTCGGGTATTATACGAAAAATTACCGCCTGACTATGCATTTTGAGGATTGAGTGCGAAGTGTTGAAACGTAGAAGCTTGAGGTGGCTTTTTATGGCCGAATTTTCGATGAAACCGCGGTTTTTTCGATTTTTTCTTCGTTTTTACGTTTATTTTCGAGGGTTATTTCGGATGAAAAATCCAATTGAGGGAAATCTTTGAGCGATTTCGGGAAAAATTTCGGCGGAATAACCATACTTTTTCTGTCAATAAATCGAAATTATATGCGGGGTGTAACGAACGAAATACGTACTATAATTGCCTGAATATAACGAATTTGCAAAGTTTTTTAGTTTGCAAAAGACCGCCAACGGGGAATGGACGGATTACGGTGCGTGTAAGCGCCAAAAAGGTAATGTTCGATGGGAAATAAGCTCATTCTTTTCGAGCAATCAAATTTGATAGTTTTCGAGCAACAAAATATTGGCGAAAAACCACAAAAGGATCGAATTACCATTTTTGCATTTGTTTACACATGTTGCGTTTTTGAGACTACTTTTCTTCATTATCAGCGTTTTAGAATATAGCCCATGTCCGATTAGAGCAAGTCGGGGAAAATGAAAAATGTCCGATTAGAGCATATTTTTGTCCGATTAGAGCAAGTCAATTAGGTTCAAATCGTCCGAACTTTGCGATAGTCAAGCAGGGAAATCTATGTCGGCATTCAAAAACAAGAAACATCCGAGAAAAAGTTCGCAAGAACGTCAAGTGGCCGCTCAACGTGAATAGCCAAAAAGAATGTGGGATCTTCCTCAATAATACTGAACTTACAATTAACAACTGTATTGTGAATGTCAAGGGATACTATGGCATTGCAGGAAAAGAAGGTTTAAATGAAAAGTTACTTATCAGAAACGCAACGGTAACAGCAGAAGGAGAACAAGGTTCTATCTGCGACCTCAATTCGCTTACGCTGGAATACAGCAATATCTCCCAGCCTGCCGGAGCTGCATTCGATGGTAGCTTGCATGGCGTAGCTCTTGGCGGAGAACTCGTAAAGACCCAAGTTGTAATCACTAGAGATCCGGCCGGCATCCATACGCCAACCATCGACAACGCTGCCAAGCAAGGAATCTATACGCTCAGCGGCGCGAAGCTCGGCGGTAAAGTAGAAGACCTGCCGAAGGGTATCTATATTGTCAATGGCAAGAAACTCGTAAAGCAATAATTTAATGGTTAGTAATAATGAGTGAGTAGCGTGATGGTTGGTGATGTGTGTTGACAACGGTTGAGGTAATACGTCAACTAAGCATCGCCGACCTCACGTGTCTTTCTTTCCTTGCACTTGTTCGTGCGGCACAGCATCGTGGCGCTCCGACAATTCTCCCACACTTTTCTTCGCACCACCTATGCGGTCGGGCAAAGAAAAGTGTTCTTTTTCTGTCCGTTATTACGCCCCTTTAAGTAATTTTGCGCAAAATAAAAAGAACGACAACTATGAAGTTGCTACATACGGCCGATTGGCATTTGGGCAATGCCTTCTACGGCTATGATCGCGAAGCCGAATTTAAGCACTACCTTGCTTGGTTGCGGCAGACGCTTGCGGAGCAGCAGCCCGACGTCTTGCTCATTGCCGGCGACGTCTTCGATCATCCCAATCCTTCGGCCGAGGCCGAAAAGATGTTTTTCCGCTTTCTCTGCACCGCTGCCGAGGAGGTGAGTGGGCTGCAAATCGTTGTGATTGCCGGCAACCACGATTCCGGCGCACGCCTCGAAGCACCGGCCGGCTTGTTGTATCTTCATAATATATATGTGCGCGGCACGATCGAACGCCTGCCCGACGGCACGCCCGACTTCGACCGCTTGATCCTCCCTTTGAGTCGGCGCGACAATAATGAGGCGGAGGTCGTTTGCTTTGCCGTTCCTTACCTGCGTAGCGGCGACTATCCGGCCAGTATGACGCAAGAAGAGGGCTTACGCTATTATTTTGAGCAGTTGTGGAAGCACCTGCGCAAGAGTGATTTCCGCGGTCTGCCCGTCATTCCTGTGGCCCATTATTATGCCGCCGATGCTCGCTTGAGCGAAACGGAACACAGCGAGCGCCTTGTCGTTGGCGGACAAGACCGCGTCGAAGGCGACGTAGCCGGTCACGATGCCGCATATATCGCTTTAGGCCACATTCATCGTGCGCAGGAAGTGCGCGAGCATACCTTCTATGCCGGTAGCATCCTACCGATGTCTTTTTCTGAAAAATATTATGACCACGGCGCCCAACTCATAGAGCTTGATGAGCAAGGGCGGGCCGCTGTATCTAGACTTACTTATACACCCTTGCGCCAATTGAAGTCTATTCCTGAAAAGGGAGCAGCATCGGCCGGCGAAGTGTTAGACCTCATCAGTCGACTGCCGCATCGAGAGAAGAACGACGAAGGGCTTGGTTGGCCCTACCTAGAACTCCGCGTGAGAGAGGAGCAGCCCGAGCCGCAGTTTTTACACGACGTCACGAACGCCTTGCAGACCAAGGCTGTGCGCTTCTGCCGCATTCTGCGCGAGCAGCCCGAAGCGCCCAATGCAGAGCGCTCGATGCCCGACGTTGTCAACGTCACCACCACGACGCCGCTCGAATTGGCCCAACAAGTTTTTCAAGATAAATATGGCAAGCCTCTCCCCGAAGCCTTGCAGACGCGCTTCGCAGAGGCTACCGAAGACGTCATCACCGGTGGTCACGCTGATCAATAAGATTATTGCCGATAACATCACTACTTGCAGACTACGATGAAAATAGATAAAGTAACGCTCAACAATCTGACTTCCTTCGAAGGCCTTCAGACGATAGACTTTACCGTAGAGCCTTTGCGCTCAGCCGGACTCTTTGCCATCACAGGCGATACGGGAGCGGGTAAGTCTACACTGCTCGACGCCATTTGCTTAGCCCTCTACGGGCGAGCACCTCGTTTGGACGGCGTAGAGAAGATGAACAGCGAAGCCCTTGCGACGGATTCTACCGTCAAAAGCATTCAAACTGACGACGTTCGCAACATTATGCGCCGCGGACAAAAGGAGGCTTCCGCTGTGGTCGAATTTTCTACCCCCGACGGCGCTCGCTACGAAGCCGCGTGGTCTTGCCGCAAAAAGCGGACGGGCAATTACGATACCGTGGCGCGCGCTTTCCGGCAAATTGCCCCGAAAAAGAAGAGTTTCGACGGGTACAACGCGGAAATCCAAGAAGAAATCAATCGCGTGGTCGGTTTAGATTATATGCAGTTCTCACGCACCGTTATGTTGGCTCAAAATAGTTTTGCCTCCTTCCTCAGGGCGCGCAAAGAAGAAAAGTCGGCCTTGCTTGAGAAGCTGACGGGCACGGAAATCTACGGCCGTATCTCGATGCGCATTCACGAGAAAGCGGCCGCAGCTACTGCCCGCGTCAAAGCGGAAGAAAGTCATATCGAAGGCATTCTCCATAACCGGCTCACACCTGAAGAACTGGAGGATCTGGAGACCGACGTCAACCGCCTGACCCTCTCCGAAAAGCAATTGGGTAGCGAGCAGGAGATGATAAAGTCGCAAATCAATTGGTTGGTCGACTTTGCTGCAGCAGAGGCTAAGGTCAAGCAACTCGAAGAGGCTGACCTCCAAGCGCGGCGAGCAAGAGAGGCGATGCGCACGGACCTGTTGCGCCTGCGCCGGTTTGACGAACTGCAACCCGTGCAACAGCTCTATCGCGACATCGTCCTGCGTCGTTCTGATGTAGAGCGCTTGCAGCGACAAGGTGAGGCGCTGTATGGCGAACGCACAGAAGCAAAGAAGACGGT
>QWCT01001376.1_pt1 | contig 12427 bp, 9 predicted proteins | sample 1972681 | NCBI WGS metagenome assembly QWCT01 (sample SAMN09866701, study PRJNA288562) | Human oral metagenome isolate pre3_saliva, whole genome shotgun sequencing... | isolation source: mouth | host: Homo sapiens | place: USA: California | reverse complement strand
GTCTGGTCCATATCTATACTTCCCCAACGTCTTAAATCTTCTGGGTTAGCTGGATGGTCATGCTCTCCGTACATTGAACCTGTAGCTAATTGCTGCTTAAATCTAGGTCTTTCTATAGCCTCTTTCATTTCATGTATAGGATATAGAATTCCATTTCTAGTAGGACCAGGCAAGTCAATTACTTTAGTTTTAAAAGTAACCATCTGGTCAGAATCAGCAAACTTAATATCAAAAGCTGGAGAAGATTCTCCAATTGCATAAGTTGCTCCTATATATTTAACTGCCATTATTTTCTCTCCTTTCATTATATTAATGAGCATCTACTGTAATAGATACAAAATCATTTAAAGCTCTATTACCAGCAGTAGCTAAGTTTACTAATGTAGCATTATAAAAATTAGAAGTATTATGTATAGCTATAGCATAATTTACAAAGAATTCTTTTATATAAGCATACATTTCTTCTATATCTTGTCCTGTAGTATTACCATAGTCAGTATCTTTTACTTTATCTCTAGTAGCTTTATTAATATCCCTTTGACTAGGTGCTTTATTAGTGTCTTTTTCTTCAGTTGTATTTCCAGCTGGACTATCTAGTGGAGCATCATCTTGCTCTCCGTAAGCCATTATGTCCTGAGTCATTTGGAATAGATTAAAGTCTTCTCCTCCTTTAAAAGCAGTCTTAGCTGCGTCATATTGCTCTTTAGTGTGGTCTACTAGATTCTTGGTAGGATTAATTCTATCAGACCCTTTAATATTACTTCTATTTAATTTATCAAGGTCAGATTGAGCTTTTTTAATTTTCTTTTCTTCTTCTTTAAGCCATACTGTAGCATTCAATTTAAGAAAGTTTTCAGCTACATTTCTAATGTACATAATGACATCTCCTAAGTAACCGAATGTATCAGGATTACTTTGTCCTAAATCATTTAAAGGAGGACTTTTAAAGTATTGAGCCATTACTTCTCTATTATTTTTCTTTTGAGCTCTTTTAGTCCCTTTAGTATTTCCTCCTAGTCCGTATACTTGCTGAATAGCTTGTCCGAATCTATCTGGCTTCATTTCTTTATAGCTATTTACCTTGCCTTCTGATAATACTTTAGTAATTTCATTTAAACTTCTCTCTGCATTTTCTTTAGAAGAAAAGTTCATAGCCTCCCTTAAAGAACCTTTTTCTGTCACTTGCTCGTAATACTTATAATAGTCATTCAAGTCAGTATTTTCGACTGACCTATTCTCATCTGCCATACCCATATCTTGTAAAGATTTAAAGGTAATAGTCTTTATATTCTTAGGCTTTAAATCCTGGTTAGGAGCTCTATTAGGAACTACCTTATCTACATCTTTAATAAATTTCTTTAATTTACTTTCTCCATTAATTAAAGATTTAGTAAGATTCATTACCATTTCTACGAATTTACCTATAGCTGCTTTTATTTGCTCCATAATAGCAGAATTCATTAATTTATTTTTCTCAGTACGTAATCTCTCTGCTCCTTGCTTTGCTAAACCGACTGCGTTTTTAGCACCACGAAATCCCATTCCAGCAGCTTTAAAAGGAGCAGTAGCTGCAAATCCTACAGCTTTACCAACTGCTTCTCCTCCTCCTATTAAGGATTCTGTATAAGAATTATCAAATCCTATTAGAAGTAAGTCAGAAAGGATTTCAGCACGTTCTGCCGCATAAGTAAGCTCTAATTTATTATCGTATTCAAATCTCATTATAATTCTCCTTTCTAATTAGTCATCTAAGCACGTTAGTAAGCTATCTTTAAATATTAAAAAGTATGCATAAGCTTTCCTTACTATCTGCATACCTATTAAGAATATTTCACATAAATCATAAGCTTTATAAAAAGCCAATGGATTATTTTCTAAATTTTCCTTTATTCTAGAAAGATAATTTTTAAGATCGACTATTCTAACTGAAATTAGATTTTTAAATCCTTTAATATCTTCTAGTAATTTACCGTATTCTTTTAAGAATTCTTCTAAAGAGTTAGTAGGTATTTTAGTAATATCATTTAGAGTAAAAGAATCTAATTTATTAGTAAGACTAGAAAGTTCTCTAGCTTCATTATTCGTATTAGCATCATATTCTACTACGTAAGAAGTAAATAAATCCCATCCTTTTTTAAATTCTTCTACTATACTATTATCTAATCTAGGTAGCTCTGTAACTACTTTTAGCTCAATCTCTCCTTCTTTATCTTTTTGTAGCTTATTAATAGTACTATTAAGGTCATCTTGAATACCAGATAAAGAACCGTCGTATTCAGCTATGAAGGCATTTATCATAGCTAGCTTATCAGAATTAGCAGTATAATCTTCTCCAAAGGAATTACGTCCTACTATTACTCTTAAATCATTTAAAATTTTAAAATTTCGTTCCAAGTTAAGTTTCCTCCTTCCAAATTAAAAGTATAAAAATATTCGAATATCTTTACTATAATTAATAAAGAATACGTGAGAAACCCGTGTTTTTAACGGCAATGTAGGGGTCCACTACCCCATTAAGGAGTAGTGGAATTATAAATTATTTTTATTTAGATACTTTTGCAAAATCTTCTAGTAATTTTTTCGCTAAGTATAAGTTAATACCTATCTCTTTCTCTTGCTTGTCTTTGAATGCGTTCATGTATTTTATACAATATATAATCGTAATTCTTTCTTTTTGAAGCTCTTTACCTACTTTTTCGTCGTTATTATCGTTTATTTTTTCTCCAAGACTTCTTTTAGCATTGACAAAACCTCTTATTTTTCTATTAACCACTTTCATTGATGTACCCCCAGATCTTTTTCCATCTAGGAATTCACTCGTATATTCCAGAGCTTTTGACAAAATTTCGTACCCGTCTTTGTAAGACACGCTCGTTTTATCGTTGAAGATTTCATTCATTCTTTCTTGTATTGTCTTGAATTCTTTTATTGAATCTTTCTGTGTATTTACGAATTCTTCGCATTTTTCTCTTATTGTAGTTTCATCGTCATTACTTTTTTTAAGTAATAAAATACATCCTAAAGCTATATCAAGTACTGTATAATTTTCTGAAGTGAGAGTATTAATGAGATCCTTTGTGGAACTAAGAGTACTGTCAGACAACGTTTTCAAACGTTCTTTTATTTCTTGTCTTATACCATCAGAAGATTCCCCGTTATTAGTATTATTTAATACACTCGTGGCTTTTTTCTTTATTTCTTCATTTTCTTTTTTCATAGTCGAAGCAAGTTTAGAGAAGTATTTTTTCATACTTTTATGGTATACTTCCAGTTCTTTAGATCTGGAACTAGCTATTTTTTCCTCATGATATTTAACTTTTTCGGTCACATAATCTTCATTAATGTGTCCTTTTTCGAATTGTTTCTGAATATCGTCCTGTCTTTTTCTTGCAGTATCAAAACCTTTTTTCATATCTTTTTCCTTTGATAACTCACCATAACCTTTGTAGCTTTCTGATACACCGTATTCTTCGTCGAGTTTAGCTAACTCTTCTACTTTTACAATCTGAGCTGTCCCTTCTCCATCCTTAGGAGATTTTTTCAAAGCTGCTTTGATCGTTGCCAGGGTCTTTCCAATTTTTTTCTCATTAGAGAAGAAGTATCTTACAGTTTCTGTAAAGAATCTGATTACCTTATCATATAAAGCAAGAAGTATTCTTTTTATTTTATTTTGTCCATCTCTAACTTTATCTTTAATTTGTCCAGTCATTTCTTTTAGATCTTCACCAGCTGCTCTTATTTTAGCTACTTCTATATGCATAGTAAGCTTTTCATTTTCCATCATTACTTCATCTCTTAAAGCATATGCATAGCATTCAGCGTAAGCTTGATGGTCAGGTTCTATATCCATTTCTATCTTTGTAGAACTTTTTCCACCAAGAGATACAGATTCACCAAATCCAGAATTTGCCAATATATTATCTATATCGTACATTAATTATTCCTCCTTTTTAAAATTCGCAGTATAAGGTCTTCCCTCCCCCCAAAGGAGGAGGGAAAAATCCTTAAAATTATTATTATTATTTTGTAGCTTTTGCTCTTTCAGAGATTACTAAATTAGCACCTTGCATTAAGATACCAAGCATTCTATCATTTACACCTTTGAATAAGTTAGTAAATTTAACTTTAGCAGTGATCATATATCTATCTTTTTGATACTTTTTATTAGCATCTTCTGAATGATCTTTATTTTCTTTAAAGTCCTTTTTAAGTTTTTTCAATTTTTCTTGAAGACTTCTTATTTCTTTATTCATAGCTTTCATACTACGATCTGAACCAGCTTTTCTTATTTCATCAAAAATGTCTTGGTATGCTTTAAGAATTTTTTTCGTAGCAGTATCAGCAGCTGAATAACCAACGTCTGTCTTGTCTTCATCCTTATTTTTAAGGAAGTTTTCTAAGACTTCTTTCTTTTCACCTATATTTTCTTTCCATTTTCTAATGACTTCGTCTACTTTTTCTTTATAAGTTTCCATATCATCATCAGAAACACCTTCTAGTTCAGTTATCACGGCAGAGTAGTTTATTTTTTTATAGATGTCTTCTATTATAGGCTTAGCATCCTGATCTGCTTCTCCATATCCTTTTCTTCCGTAACCGAAACTTTCTCCTGCTCCAGAATTGTCTGTATTAGATGTATCCGCACTTGTATTTGATTGCCACTTAGTAGGTATTTTTACTTTTCCTTCTCCATCTTTAGCAACTCTTTTCATTGAAGCTTTTATTTGAGCTAGCATTTTTCCTACTTTTTTCTCATTAGAGAAGAAGTATCTTACAGTTTCTGTAAAGAATCTAATAGCTTTTTCATAAAGCTCTATAAGAGTCTTTTTAACTTTTGAATATCCGTCCTTTACTGTAGTTACTACTTTATCTTTAATATCGTCAAAAGCTTCTCCAGAAGCTTTAATTCTTGCTACTTTAACGTGCATTCTTACATTTTCTAATTCCATTCTTGTAGCATCATTTCTTATGAAAGCATAAGATTCTGCGTATGCAACTGGGTTTGGAGCTTTAGGTTTAACTTTTCTATTTCTTTTTCCACCAAGAGATACTGATTCTCCGAATCCAGCAGCCGCTAAATATTTATCAAAATCTATATTTTGTGCCATTCTTTTAATCCTCCTAATATTTTATTATTTAATTTAATTATTGACATTATAAATTCTCCTAATTTAGGATTAGTCTTCATAAGAAGTAGGTAATTCAGTAAATCTAAGTTTTCCTACCATCTTATTCATTTTTAGCATTTGATATCTATGCTGATAATTTAATGAAGCTGATGCTGGATCTTCAGCAGTTCCAGTTCCTTCAGTTAAATATTCTTTTCCTGATACAAATACCATAGTATCTTTATCATCTTCAAATGCAGGTAGTAAGTACCAGTCTGAAGATTCTAGAGTAGCTTTTTTACCAGCAGGTATTTTACCAAATCCAGTAGCTCCTCCATTTACTTGTGTATAAATAGGTTTTAATCTATTAGTAGCTATATAATTAGCATGGTAAAGATCTCCTATTGTAGTTCTTATTAATTCATATGGAGTAGTAATTCCAGCAACTTCATTACCAGCATTTCCTACCATATTGAATTTAGAAACTGAATTTCCAAATGCATCTTTTAACCATTGAGCTGAAGATGAACTTGAGTACAGTGTGAAGTTTCTTTCTTGAGGATGAGCGAATCTGTCAAATTTATTCATCATTTTGAATAATTGAGCTCCTAGCATCATATTATTTGCATTAATTGCATCTATTAATCCAGGATCAGTAACGTTCATATCAAGTTTTTCTTCTACTAATAATTTTCTAGTAGGAGAGTTAAAGTAGTTATCAGTATTAGAGTAGCTAGGTACAGTACCTTTTAAGCTTTCTATTAATTTATCTACTTCTTTTAACGCATAAGAGTCTTTCTTAGCATTTGTAATAGTAAGTACATCTGTATTGAATAATTCAATAGCATCTTTTCCTAAATAGAATTGATGATCATCTTGGAATAATTCATTTAGAGTACATTGAGCTTTTACATATTCATTTATAGTCTCACTGTATTTAGCGATTCTATGCTGAACTGTAAATGGATTTTGCATTCCTACTGGAGGAAGATTAAATGCAATTCTTATCTTCTTAACTTTATCAGAATCTGCTGATAATTTTACATCTCCATTAGCTGCTATTCTTCCGAATATATTTATTTCTTTATCTGTATCTGATTTAGGAGTTAATCTTAAAGATACTACACCTACTATATCAGAAACTTCTCCAGATTGGTTATGGTTTTCCATAGAAGTGTAGTCAACTGGTATAGTTTCAGCTGTACCATTATTGTATTCTACTGATACTATTTTAAATCCACGATTTAAATAGTTTCTAGGTCCTCCTATTTTTTGTCCACTTCCAGTAGCATCGTTAAATGCGTCTATGATATTTTTATTAATATCTTTATTAGCATCGAAATCTAAATCGAATACTACATTTGCAGCAGCTCCTGCTGTAAGTTCAAGTATTAAATCATTATCATTAACTACGTCAGCTAAGAAATGAGATTTTCCTTTATAGTCTAAGAATCTAGGTACTTGAATTTGTCTTACAAATACAGGGTTAGGGTCTACTACAGTTTTAAATATTTTATTGTATGTAGATTGTACTACACCTTGTACTAAAGCAACCATATATAATTGCTGGTGAGTAGTAATATTAGACATTACTCCACCCGAGCTTTGAGTTTCAAGTAATACGCTTTCCGCTCTCGCTGTATATTCTTTTTTTAAGCTATTAGCTACATCTAATTGAATTTTAGCATTTTTTGCTCCATTAGTTGCAACTCCTGCATTTTCAGCTGCCGAAGTTATAGTTCCTTGGAACGCTCTATCTGCAAAACTCTTTACAAGTCCTGCAACTGCTTCTCTAGACGGGTTCATGATTGCTCTTTTACCGAATTCTGTAATTCCTAATCCAGAATTTCTCAGATATCCGTTCATTCCTTCAGCATATCCCATCAGGACATTTGCTGATTTTTTGTTGTCGATGTCATTCATCCCTTCTTTTCCTCCTTCTATTAATTTATAAATTGAAATTTTAAAATACTTGATGACCTCTTTTGGTATCAAGGGTAAGTATTTTAAAGCTAAAATATTTATATAAATATTTTAATCAAATACTTTATTCTTCTTATATTCGTGATACAAAGAAGAAAGTCATTAAGGTTGCCACATCTAGCTCTAACTAAATAGCCCAGAATTCTTAAAAATACTCTTTCTTTTATACCATTATATAAGAATAAAAATATTCGATAAAATAAATTTATCCTTATATTACTATAAGAATATTTTTGCGACGGTTGTTAGTACCTAGATTTCTGTACTAAGTTCCTCTACTCCGAGCTTAGCAAAGTAATTATTCAGTAATTTATTCATTTGATTAAATAAGGCTTTATATTCTAGAAAAGATACTACTCTTCTACTAGTGGATTCATTAGGGAAAGTATCCCTTAAGTAATCCTTATATAATTGAAGAGAGGATTTATAGTTTTCTATTACTTTATTAATTTCATCTCCGTACTCAGAAGTAACCATATTGGAAGAAGAGATCTTTTCTAAATCGGCTTCTCTATTATTATAAAAAGTAGCCATATTTTCTCTTAGATTCTTTACTAGTATTTTCTCACTATCTTCTACATCAGAATAAGGGTCAGTAAGACCTTGACCTTCGCCCTCTTCTCCTCCTTCAGAGTATTCATCTCCATAAGACTCATCTCCGTAAGATTCTTCGACGTATCCTTCATCTGCACCTGCATCAGCTTCTTCTGCTGGTCCTTCTTCAGTCATTTCGCCAGAAGGTATTTCCTCGGCATCTGCTTCTCCAAATCCCATAGATTCTCCATAAGCTTTAGGAGTATTATTTAATTTTATAAGGTCTGATAAATTCATAATTAAACTCTCTCTCCTGCTTTTACTTTAGCAATTTTATCAAATTTAAATTCATAATCCTTTACTATCTTATCTATTCTATTAGCAGCCTTAATATTACCTTCTTCTTCATATTTCTCTTTACGAGCTTTAAATTCTTCTACTTTTTCGTGGAAATGCTGCTCTACTTTCTTAATAGCAATTTCTTCAGCCTCTCCTTTTTCTTCATCAATTTTAAATACTAAAGTAATTACAGATACAAATAATCCAAGTGTAGGAGCACCTAGCATCATAAGTGCAGCACCTGGTACTATTACAGCTAGTGTATCAAATATTAAATCTATAAATTCATTTACATATCCAGCATAAGTAAGATTCATTTTAGCATTCTTTAAAGCCTTTAATAGTCTATTACCCATTGCCATTACTTTCTTAAATAAATCTACTGCTACTTCAGAAATGCTTCTTAAATAATCTAGAGTAGCGGAAGTAATCTTACCTTCTCCATAAGCTACCTGCCTTCCTAATATAGGAGATACATAAATTATACCATTATATATAGGTAAGGATTCACTACTAGGTACAAAGACTTCTTTTTCTATTACTTCATTAGTATTAGCATCATAGTCTATATTCACTTTACTACCATAGACCATAGCACCGTGTACTACAGTTTCATTACAATTCATAGGATTTAGAAAGAAATCTCCTGATGACTTATTAAATCTAAATACTACTGCTTTATTATCAGAACTATTAAATTCTTCTAAAGTCATAGATTTATAAGTATTTAAATCTGTAGTAAGTATTCTATCTATTTCTCCTGTAGCTGTAAGAGTTATTATAGGAGTATCTACATAATTTTCTTCTCTATCTCCAGAATTAAATAATGAAGTGTCAAAATCAAAGTATTCACAAGTCTTTTTAAATTCACTAGAGAATTCACGAAATACGTATTCATCTGCTCCTAATCTATCGTATATACGAGCCATTATCTTATCATTAGGAGATAATTCTTTTAATATAAAGTCTACTATTTCTTTAATAAGAGAAGAATCTATATCAAAAGTATTTATACTAGCTTCACTAGTAAAGTCAGATATTCTATTACAATTACTTACTAATAATAGCTTATCTACATCTCCCTCTTTTACTACTATAAAAGGTATATATAAATGATAAGGACGAGAGTCTACCTCTCCTATAGATACAATAAGATTATATACATAAGTATATCTATAGAATTTATTCTCTATAAATCCAGTACTATTCATTTCACAATATACTAAATCTTCTACACAAAAGTTAGTAGCTTCATCATATTCAAAATTCTTACCTTTAATACCATTTATAGCATTTTTAAGATTTTTTAATTTAAATAATAAAGGATCAGTAAGATCTTCTTCACTATTAAACTTTACATCTACGAATTTTAATAATTTATTATTAATAATCATACCATCCATAGAGTACAGCTCTGCGTGATTATCTAAAAAGCTATAATATCTTTCATTAGCTATTCTTTGTAATAATGGTACATTACAATTATTAAAAGATAATTTTCCCATTATTTTTTTCTCCTTTCTTAAATGTCAAAATATATTTTTATCCAGTGGAAATAACGCCACTAGACCCAAATACCCCGAGTGCGGGTGTTTCTATAGGGCGAACATCGGCGGGGTTTTTATAGTAAATTTAGCTAAATTTATTTAAAAAAATAATTTAAAAAGAGGAGGAATATCTAAGATGATAAAAATCAAGAAAATGAATAAGTCTTACAGAGATTTATTCGAATTAGGGGATGCTACTCTTTATATGACTAAAGATAAGGATCCTTCTATACTACTATTACAGCATAATGCTTTTAAATTAAAGCTTATTAGTAGTAACGGTAAAAGACACACTGTAAAAATCGGTAGTGAGATACTGAAGTTATCTACTGAGCAATTATTAAGTATTTGTGTAAAAGTATATCCTAAATACATACTTAATAAAATCTATTATGTAGATTGTGGGACTCCTTTAGATTATGTAAGAAGATTTACAGAATTTAAGGACGAAGAATCTCATAGATGGGCTATAGTATTACACGAGAATACACTAGATATATTTAGTCAATTATTTAGTAGTAATTCTAAAGAAATGATGGGAAATCATATTAATGAGCAAATGAAAAAGATGCTAAAAAGAAATGGTGAATATGAGACTACTTTAGGAAAAGTAATGTGGGAATTATATAAGTTACTTGCTACTAGAGAAGATGTAGGTATACAGCTTATTATGCATTCTGAAGAATTTAGACCAATAGCTAATCTATTAATAGCAGATTACCTATTCGAAGAAATGTATAATAGTAATGCTAGAATAGAGGATTCATTCTTCCATACTAAGGCTAATATATCTGATAGATTTGACCAGCTTACTAGACTACTTAATATAATAGGAAAATTTACTGCTAATTACGCTAATATGAATGGAATAAATGGAGTATTTGATAATGCAGTAATTAGAGGAGGATTACCTAGTTTTCTTGCTCGTAATATACTAGAAGATAAATATACTAAATCTCATGTAATTAATAATAATTATTTTAATTATCTGGATTTAGCTTATATTAGAAGAACTAACTTAATGGAAAAAATAAGAGAGTTTCTAGACTTTATGAATTTACAAGGAAGTTATCCTTTTGCAGAAAACTTTATGGAATCTCAAGGATTAGGAACTGTACTTACTGCTCAAATACCGAAAGTCCCAGAACCTGCTATACAGGGAAATCCAGAAGAAATTAAAGTAATTAAAACCGATAATTCTTTAAATCTAGAAGGTATTAATATTAATTACGATAATATGGAAGTAATACTGTATCGTGATATAGCTATGGCTTTTGAACCTTTAAAAGAAAGAGTAAAGGAAATATTAGACGGAAATGTAAATTACGACGATGAATTAGATAAGCAAAATGAAAAAGCTAATTTATTAATGGAATTACAAAAGCTATTTAAAAAGGTACAAGATGCTAGATATAGATTAAGATATTCTGATAAGGATTTAGTAGACTTTAATGCTATAGAAAAAGATATACTAGATACTTCTACATTACTACAAAATGATCCTGAGATAAGTCCTAGTATAGGAGAATCTTTTGGTATATCTTTTGGAGAGGAAATTAAGTTACCTCATCCTATTAAGAAGATATCTAATAATATTAAAGATGGTATGGCTTTAGCAGGTCGTGCTATTAAGACTAATAATACTCTTAATCAAATAGGTCAGTTCGTAGATGACGTTACTGGATTAGGGTATATTAAAGGAAAGCTTAATGCTAATAAAGTAAAAAAAGATCAAAAGAAGAAAGAAGATGAGGAATACTTACAGTCTTTACAAGATGAGAAAGAAGCTAAAAAGCAGGAAAAAGAAGATTTTGAAGAAAGAAGAAAAGCTCGTCGTGGAGAGTCTATTAGATACGGAATCTTATCTGGTATGAGTGTAAATGAATTATTTACTGTAGCTCCTATTAAGATGAGTGGATTAGTATACGCTAAAGGAGAAGGATATAAAGGTATTAAAGCTAATGTAGAAAAAGCTAGTCTAAATAGTGTATCTAAAATGACTCATAATTACATAGAAGGATTAAAGAATATTAATACTCCTGAATCACTAAGAGCTTTAAATGAAAGTCATGCTTTCTTTACAGAGCTTTATAATACTAGAAAAGACTTTTTGAATGAGGATTCTAATAAAGTATTAAAAAGCTTTATGAAAGCTTCTTTACCAAAAAAATAAAATCCCCTAATGGAAATAACTCCGTAGCATTAGGGGAGAAATACGAAGTTAATAACGGAGTATACGAACTCTATGGTCCAGAGGAAAGAGCGTTTAATGAGCCAAAAGATGTAGTTAGTTGCTGCTATAGACTTATGTGGAATTTAAAGAATACTTCTAAAATAAATGATTTTAAAGAATTAAAGAGTATTAACTTTGCAGACCTTGATAGTAAATTATATTGTATGATTACTACTATTAAAGGTAATAGATTTGTATTTGATTTATCTAAAGTATATACTCCTATTCCTAGTACACTAAACGAAAAGGAATTTGATGTATCTCCTGATAATCATAAAATACTTGTAGGAGTAAATAAAGGAGCTTCTGATATTAGAAGTTTTCTAGCTAATCCTCCTAAAGAAGATGATGATAATCAAATAGGAATTAATCAATCTACAGGAAAAAAGGAAGAACCTGAAGATGAAGAAGAGGTTAATGCAGAAGTAGTAGAAGAAGTCATAGAAGAGCATAATTCAAAATCTGAAGAAGAAATTACTGAAGAGGAAGAAGAAAAGAAAGATGAAATAATTACAGAATTTGAGCATAATATATTAGACAAGATGAAAGACAAAGGACTAGATGTCGAAGAAGATGATAAAGAAAGTGAATGATTAATCCCACTCCCCGTATTGGGGAGTGGGTAATAAAAGTACTATTTATTATCGAATATAGCATCAAAAGGAATATTAGGATTATACTTT
>QWCT01003906.1_pt1 | contig 12463 bp, 13 predicted proteins | sample 1972681 | NCBI WGS metagenome assembly QWCT01 (sample SAMN09866701, study PRJNA288562) | Human oral metagenome isolate pre3_saliva, whole genome shotgun sequencing... | isolation source: mouth | host: Homo sapiens | place: USA: California | reverse complement strand
GCGCGCGAATATTTTTCAAAAAGTCTGGTATGGTGCGCACGAGAAGACTTGAACTTCCACGAGCCGAAGCTCACTAGCCCCTCAAGCTAGCGCGTCTACCAATTCCGCCACGCGCGCAAAACCAGTCTTATTATATCAAAATTAAGGAGTCTTGTAAAGAGTTTCCTTTTTAGCAGACCAATAGATCACATCCGAATATCTATCAATATCTGTTACGAATTTATTTTCAACTGAATAAGGTTGAACTGATTTTCTGAACACATAACTAACTTTTGTTTGACCGAGGCCAATTGCAGCAGAACTGTTAATCCAGCGTCGAGTAAACTTTGTTAGCTGTGTCTTCTTATCATCAAAAGTTCGTGCAGTACGAGCATTTAACAACAAGTCATCCGAGATAGCATCGCTATAGTTTGAAAAATTTAAGCCCTTTTGACTAGCTTGCGAAGAATGCCAAAAAGGATAAATATCGGAATCTGCACCCATATCAATCTCATAAATTAAAATTCCATAGTTTCTTGGTTGAAGAATCGTTTGAACAAAAGTGCCGAGCTTATCATCTTTATCAATAATCGTACTACTCACATCAAAACCAAGTTTTTTCAACTGAGATGCGATTTCTTCTGCAGATTTTTTATAGTTATAAACACTCGTTGTTGCAATATTAATAGTTGCCTTTTGACCATCCTTTTCACGAATACCTTTTGAATTTTTCATCCAGCCAGTCTCATCCAACATTTTCTCCGCTTGTGAAAAATTATATTCAGGAACGGAAAGCCAATTGGTATTTATAAACTTATTTAATGTCGGGTAATCCAAATTATTGATATATTCCATCTTACTATGAATTTTATTCATATCTAGACCAGTCTGGATCGCTTTTCGAACCTTTGCATCCTTTAAAATTGGATCTGAGTTATTCAAAAAAGCATAAATTCCACGATTAACACTAGTTTCATATGACTTCAACCCTACTTGTTCAGAACTACTAAAATCGTTAATTTTAACATTAGGTGAAGCTACAATTTCACCAGAAACTAGCGCTTTCTTTAGTTTGGCTTCATCTTGAAAAGCAACAATATCAAAATTATCAATATATGGTTCACCCTTATAGTAATTTTTATTTTTTACTAATGAAACTGTAGTTTTATTAGTATTGCTATTAGTTTGCACTCCTTTAAAATTAAAGGGGCCTGAAGTTACTGGATTATTAGAGAACGAACTCTCACGAATTTTATCTGTAGAAACATCTTTTAAAACATGTTCAGGAAGAATTGAAAAATTGAAACCATATAAAACTGATGATGAATTTGAAGGAACTTTAAATTTAACCTCATAATCACCTGATTTTGAAGCCTCTACATTTTTCCAAACTTTATATGCAGATGGGTTTAAATTTTGGTCTTTTAATTTTTTTATAGTAAAAATAACATCGTCTGCAGTAATTTTTTGTCCATCAGACCAAGTAGCATTTTTACGCATTTTTATAGTGAAAGCAAGCCGCTCGAAAGATTTTTCTGCATCAGTTGTAGCAAAAATTGGATTTAAAGTTTTAATTTCACTCAAAAACCCTTCCGAATACGTCCCACCCCTAAAAAAAACCTCTTCAGAAAAATTACGATCACTCAACCATCTAAATAAACCAATTGACGAAATCAATAGAGCCATCACACAAATCCAAACAACAATTAGTTTTCGAACGTTTGAGAGGTTTTCGAAGCGTCCAAAGAATAGCTTCTTGGTATGCGAAATAACAGCTTTCTCAGCAATATCAGCCTTCTCTAAAAAAGACAGTTTTTTACTATCTATAGCCTGAATTGAACGAACTTTCGAAACTTTGCCTCTATTTTTTTGAGACATATTAGAAACTCGCTTAACTTTTTTTGGGTTTTTTTTAAAATCCATAAAACCCCTATTTAGGCAAAAGTAAAATTGTAAGAATTGATGCTACAAATATAAATGCAAAAAATATCGTAGCTCTAAAAATACTTTTCTCTACCCCGCGTCGCTCTGTGTACAATTCACCGGAAGCACCAAAGCCAGCACCAAGGGTCGCACCACGCTGTTGAAGTAAAATTAAAAGCATTGTCAAAATACCCGAAATTACGGTCGCAAATTGCAAAATAACATTAATATTCATTACAAAGTCTCCTTTTCTTTATCAATACCAAAAAATTGGCTTAAACTATAATTCAACAAACTCATCGCCGCACCAACTATAACAGAATTCCAAAATCCCATAGAAATATTTGGCGCCAAAATCATTGAAATCCACACAATTAAGCCATTTACAATTAATGTAAAGAAGCCAAAGGTTACAATAATCATTGGCAATGATAAGATTGTAAGAATAGTTTTTAGCGAACTATTAACAACCGAAAAAATCAGACCGGCTAAAAAGAAAGTTCCTGCACTATGGTTACTGACATTTCCAAAAATTGAAACTAAAATCCATAGCAAAAAACTATTCAAAAACCACCGATTTATAAATGTTATCAATTGATCTTTCACATTACCATTTTAACATATTTCAACAATAAAAAAAACACCTTTTGGTGATTTTTAAATTGGTGGGTCTGATGGGGTTCGAACCCATGACACCCTGCTTAAAAGGCAGGTGCTCTAACCAGCTGAGCTACAGACCCGTGCACTAACTGTATTTAAGAGTATATCTTATTTATCAATAAAAGTCAAGACTTTTTCTCGTTTTTCTTAAATTTAACTGGCGCAATACTCAAAATTGAAAGCACAACGCCAGCCAATATCACCCAGTTCATCCAATAGCCTAAAAAGATAGCTATATTTTTAGACATATTATCTAAAACAAAAACTTTTTCAAAATATGGTAACAACAATAAAAATGCAAAAAATGCAGAAAATGCAGAAGAAATAACCCTAATAATCCAATTTTCTTGCTTTGGGTTTTTTGTCAAAATTAATAAAGCTGGTGCTAAAATCAAGACAATCCCAACAATTCCACTTAGTGTTAATTCTGGAATTGTTAAATTTGAAGTTGTCAAAAAATTCGTAATTTCTTTATTCCAGTATTTATTAAGCACAACCCCAGATAAAACTACTAAGTTGAAATATCCCATTTTTCGTTGCGAAAGTGTCAAAAAAACAATCAAAATCGCAATAAATATTATTGTTATCATAATTAATATTATACTCTATTTTTCAATTTTCAAAACAGTGACTTTTTAGATTTTTTAAATTCTTTAAGAAGTTCTTTTTGTTTCTTCGAAAGTCGCGTTGGAGTTTCAACAATAATTGTCACAATGTGCGCACCACGTTTATCATTTCGAAGATATGGAACTCCGTGCCCAGAAAGCTTAAAGTCAGTGTGGCTTTGTGTTCCAGCTGGAACTTTCATAGTTAGTGGGCCATCAATAGTTTCAACTTCGATTTCAGCACCCAGAGCAGCATCAACCATTGAAATCTTTTCTTCACTTAAAATCAAGCTACCCTCTCGAGTGAATTTTTTATCCGCTTTAACCCTAATATTTACATATAGATCACCGTTTTGACCACCTTTAACAGCCTCACCATGACCAGAAAGACGAATTGTTGCGCCATCATCAATTCCTGCTGGAATTTTAAGTTTAATGGTTTGTTTCTTGCGGGAGATTCCACTTCCGCCACAAACCGAACAATTTTGTTCCGGAACTTCACCACTACCACTACATGTCGGGCAAGTTACCGTTTGCTGAATTGGTCCAAAAAGAGTTTGAGTTGCCCTAGTTTGTTGGCCACTTCCATTACAATCTGGACATTTTTTCATTCCATGGCCAGGCTCTGCACCAGAACCTTTACAGTGTTCACATTCACTATCTAAATTTAACGCAATTTCAGTTTCAGTACCAAAAATAGCTTCCTTAAAATTGAGCGTTAATTCTACTTCAACATCTCGGCCTTTTTTAGCTTGAGAACCTCGATTTTGCGAAAAACCACCGCCAAAAATTCCATCAAAAATATCACCAAATCCACCGCCAAAATCAAAATTAACATTTTGTCCAGAAAATCCATTAAATCCTTCGAAAGGATTTTCACCAGAAAAACCGCCAGAATTTCCACCAACTCCGGCATGCCCAAATTGGTCGTAACGTTGACGTTTTTCTTTATCTTTCAGAACTTCGTAAGCCTCATTCACTTCTTTAAAGGCTTTTTCGTCACCGCCCTTATCTGGGTGAAGTTCAATAGCTTTTTTTCGAAAAGCTTTTTTAATTTCATCAGCACTGGCGTCTTTTTTAACGCCTAAAATATCATAATAATCAGCTTTGCTCATATACTTATATTATATCAAATTAGCACTTAAAGCGCAAGAGTGCTAATTTTCTTCAAGTTTCGAAAGTTTAAACTCTAAACCAGAAATTTTAACGCTCAATTTGTAGCTCTGCTCACTTAAACGTTCAATTTCATAATCTGCTCTATCTAAAAAATTCCCATAAGAATGGACATCACCCATCTCTTCCGGATTAGCATCTCGAGTAAGTTTTAAAGCTTCTTGAATCTGTGCCTGAATTTCCTTATCTTGCTGTTCAAGTTCAGAAATTTCATTTTTAATTTGCTCAATTTCTTTCTGTTTTTCCGAATTTGGATCAATTTCCGAAAGCTCTTCCCAGCTATTTTGTGAATTAGCTTGATAATTTTTATTTTTATTAAAATCTTCCATAAAAATATCTTATCAGATTTCAAAGCAAATCGCAACAAACTAAAAGACGCCCGACTATTCGAACGTCTTTTAAGGAAAGAATCTTAATTATTTTTTATCGATTACTTCACCCTCAACAGGTTCATCGTCTTTCTTATCTGATTCTTTTGCATCTGAAGCTTCTGCACTTTGTGCTTGGTATAATTTAGCACCAATTGGCATAATTGCATCTTGAAGATCTTTCGAAGCTTTTTCAAGCTCATCTTTATCTTCAGAATTTTGGTGTTTTTTAGCTTCTTCAACCGCTTTCGAAATTGCTTCTTCATCTTCTTTCGAAATTTTGTCTTTGAATTCGCTTGGCATTTTTTCTGCCTGATAAATAGCATTTTCGAGCTGATTTTTAGCGTCGATCAATTCACGCTTCTTTTTATCTTCATCTGCGTGAAGTTCTGCCTCTTTTTGAGCTTTTTCAATATCTTCTTTACTCATATTTCCTGAGTTTTGAATTGTAATATTATTCTCTTTACCAGTTCCTTTATCTTTAGCAGTAACTGTTAGGATTCCGTTCGCATCGATATTGAAAGTAACTTCAATTTGTGGAACTCCACGTGGAGCTGGAGCAATTCCTGAAAGCACAAACATTCCGAGTGATTTGTTGTCGGCAGCCATTTCACGCTCACCTTGGAGTACGTGAATTTCAACTTGTGGCTGGTTGTCGGCATAAGTTGAGAAAACTTGTGATTTCGAAGTTGGCACAGTTGTGTTTCGATCAATCATTGGAGTTCGAACGCCACCAGCAGTTTCGATTCCAAGAGTCAAAGGTGTAACGTCAAGAAGGAGCACATCTTTAACATCTCCAGCCAAAACACCACCTTGAATTGCAGCACCAACAGCCACAACTTCATCAGGGTTTACACCTTGAGTTGGTTTTTTGCCAAAGATTTTTTCAACTTTTTCAACTACAGCTGGCATTCGGGTCATACCACCAACCATCACAACTTCAGCAATATCACTAGCTTTTAGATCTGCATCTTCTAGAGCTTTTTCAACAGGATCAGCTAGTCGCTCAATCAAATCAGCAACTAATTCTTCAAGTTTTGCTCGAGTTAGAGTGTATTCAAAGTGTTTTGGACCATCTTCATCAGCCGTCAAGAATGGCAAGTTCACTTCGTAAGATGTTGTTGAAGAAAGCTCTTTTTTAGCTTTTTCAGCTTCGTCCTTCAAGCGTTGCATTGCAGCTGAATCATTTTTAAGATCGATTCCTTCTTCTTTTTTAAATTCTTCTAAGAAATGGTTCACAATTCGGTTGTCGAAGTCTTCACCACCGAGGTGTGTATCACCGTTTGTTGAAAGAACTTCAAACACGCCATCAGCAATATCGAGCACTGAAACATCGAATGTTCCACCACCAAGGTCGAAAACAGCGATTTTTTCGTCTTTTTTACCATCTAAGCCATAAGCAAGTGCGGCTGCAGTTGGCTCATTAATAATTCGTTTTACTTCAAGACCTGCAATTTTACCAGCATCTTTTGTTGCTTGGCGTTGGCTATCATCAAAGTAAGCTGGAACAGTAATCACAGCTTCAGTAACTTTTTCACCCAAGAAAGCTTCGGCATCAGCTTTAATTTTCGAAAGAATCATCGCTGAAACTTCTTCTGGTGTATATTCTTTGTCACCCATTTTCACGGCAACGCCGTTACCTTTTTTAACAATCTCGTAAGGCATAATTCCAAGATCTTTTTGAACTTCCTCGTCAGAATATTTTCGTCCAATCAAACGTTTTACGCCATAAATTGTATTTTTTGGATTTGTTACGCGTTGACGTTGAGCAACTTGGCCAACCAAACGATCACCTTTTTTATTAATCGCTACAACTGATGTTCTTGCGTTTATTATCTTATTTTTGGCGCGCCTCGTAGTTCTCTCGCGCCATATTTAAATTATACGCTTTTAGCACTCACAAGTCAAGAGTGCTAATGTTGTATTATTTACAATGTTTATTAGATAGCATATATTTGACATAATTAAGATAATATATTATAATTAAAGAATCCAGGTAAGTCGTTTAACTTCCTGGAAGTTTAGAAGTAGAGGTATTAGTATCTACTTCATACAATTTTCTTTTTACAAATTGAATTCAATTTTAGAAACAAATGAATTTAATTTTCGAAACAATATCAAGGAGGAAAGGCCATGGAGAATAAATTCCCTTGCCCAAAATGCGGATCTTACGATATAGAAATTTCGTATGCTACCATTTCAGGTCTGGATATGCCCACAGCAGTCTACGGTTTTACTAAGTATGATTATACCTGTCATAAGTGCGGAGATTCTGGATATCGTTGGATCTAACCTCTTAAATCCCATCATAGAGTGATGGGATTTTTCCTTTTTAGATATAATGTATTACTAATAAAATTTCAAATATCCCCAATTCTCTATCTCTGGCGCGTCTACCGAGTTTTCTCGCGCAAAGCGTAAAGCATCGTCTTGGCGTTTTCGATATTCTTTTGCAAGGCTCTCAAAAACTTCATCACCTTTATTAACCGAATTTAAGACTCTCGCCGCAATATCATATCGCGATACTTTGTTTCTCGCAAGCATGTCAAATGGCGTAGTTGTTGAGCCTTTTTCTTCATATCCATTAATTTGAATACGCCCTGGATTTTCATAATCAAACAATATCGATTTGAGAGTTTTAGCGTATCCGTGAAAAGCAAATATAACTGGCTTATCTTTAGTAAAAATCTTCCTAAAGTCGCTTTTCGAAAGCACATTTTCGAAAGTTCCAATTCCTTTTCCACAAAGTGCTTGAACATAAACCAAGCGAATCTTAACTTGCGCAACATCATGAAGCAAAACTTGAAGCGCTGCAACCGTTTCTTTAAAGACATAATCACCGCTTGCTGCCAAAATTAAATCTGGTTCATCATCTTCTGAAATTAAATTCCAATCTGCAATTTCTTGATTTTTCCAAGAATCAAAAACAAATATTCCACCATTTTCAAGCTGTTTTCGTGCGCTTTCTAGAGAAAAATATCTTGATTCTGGTGTTTTTCCCGCAACCAAAACATTAATATTATTTCGAGATTTTAGCATTTTCGAAATCGACACAACCGCAGAGTTGTCATCCGCCGGCAAAAAAATCTGCCCAATTCCATTTTCGCGACGCAAAACCTCATCAATAAAGCTTGGATTTTGATGCGAAAAACCATTGTGATCTTGACGCCAACCAGTTGAAGTTAGAATATAATTCAAACTTGCTAAATCACCCCGCCATTTCACCTCTTTCGATTGAGCCAAAAACTTCGCATATTGGTCCATCATTGAAGAAATAATCGGCGCAAAAGCTTCGTAAGAAGTTAAAACTCCATACCTACCAGTTAAAATATACCCCTGTAAAAGCCCCTGTAAGCAGTTTTCGCTCAAAATTTCCGTTACCCGACCGTTTTTTGCTAAATCCTTTTCCCAAGGTTTAATTTCTCGTTGCCAAGAACGTGAAGTTGCTTCAAAAATCGCATCCAGCTTATTTGAATAGGTTTCATCAGGACTAAAAAACCTAAAATTATCAGGATTTTTTTCGAAAACTTTCTCCAACAAACCACCAATAGCATTCATTGCAAGAGATTTTTCGCCTAGTCCTTCAGTAGTTTCCGGCAATTTTAGCTCTTTAAAATTCAAATTCGCATCAATAAAACGATTTCGGCCAACTCTGCTTGAACTTTCTGGCAAAAAGTCATTAAGCCATTCCTTAAATTCACCTCGCTCATAATCAAAAAGCTCATCAAACTTATATGATTTCATCCAATTTTCAAGTTTTTTAAGCTCATTTTTATCTGTTTTCGCCTTCAAAAGAGGCACTTGATGCGCAAGTGAGTTTCCTTCGATTTTTTGACCATTATTTTCCTTTACACCCGAGCTACCTTTTTTGCTTCGCATAATAATCATTGGTAAACGGATAAATTTATTGTTTCGCCCAAATTTTATTCGCGAAATATCTCGAAATGCATTCGAAAACGCATTCGAAAGCTCCAAATCAAAATCTTCTGCGGAATATTCATCAACAATTTTAGGCTCCCAACCAGCTCCATGAAAAAATTGAATTAACTCAAAATCACTCATTGAACCAAAGATCGTTGGGCCCGAAATTTTATAACCATTTAAATGTAAAATTGGTAAAACGACTCCGTTTTCAACCGGATCAACTAGTTTATTCAAATGCCAAGAGGCTGCAATCGTTCCAGTTTCTGCCTCACCGTCACCAATTAAAGCTGTAATTACTAGGTTTGGATTATCTAAAACAGCACCAAAAGCGGTAGACAATGAATAACCGAGCTCACCGCCCTCAAGAATTACACCAGGTGTAAATGGGCTGGCATGCGACGGAAATCCGCCTGGCCAAGAAAAGTTTTTCGAAATATACTGAATTCCGCTACGATTTCGAGCAGCATTAATATCAAATTTCGAAAGAGTTTCTTCAAGAAAAAGATTCGCTTGAAGTGCCGGAAAAGCATGGCCAGGACCAAGCATAAACGCTGTTTTTAGATCACTTTTAGCAAAATCTAGCTGCTTTTGCATATTTAAAAGATGTGCATAAACATGATTAATACCCGGACAACTTCCCCAATGACCAAGAAGCCGAGGTTTAATATCTTCAAAAGTTAAGGGGCGCTCCAACAGAAAATTGTCTTGCAAAAAAATTTGCGAAACCGTTAAATAATTTGCCGCACGAATAAACTTTTTAATATTTTCAAGATTTTGCCCACTATTCATACATTATATTTTATCATATTTATGCTTAATTTTAAAGTTTCAAAATTAAAAACCGCCTAATATTAGACGGTTCGGTTATAAGAGGATAGGCTTCCTCAAGACAAAAAGAAAAGTACGGACTCTAGCTTTTTAAAAAATCATTTTAGTAGGAGGCTAATCCGCGAGTCCCAACCTTCTATAATAAGGCGAAACGGATCAACGCTTATAATAATATCACATTCCTTATATTTTGTCAATGATAAAACTATTTTCGTCCAACTTTAACCATTGCGGCCCGCAAAACCTCACCTTTTAAAGTGTATCCTGCGCGCAATTCTGCTAAAATAACTTCTTCTTCGCCCTCAGAGTCTTCATCAAATTGAATTGCTTCGTGAAGTTCAGGATTAAAAACAGTTCCTTCAGCGGAATTAATTTTTTCTACACCAATTTTAGAAAGATTTTTATCAAGATTTTTGCTCATCTTAACAACATTTTGCGCCCAAGCATTTTGTGCTAATTCTTCTGGTAAGTGCGAAATTGCTCTTTCGATGTCATCAACCATTGGAATTAACGCCAAAATAGCTTTCTTTTCACCTAAATTTTGTGCATTCGAAACTCGACTTTCCACATTTTTACGATAATTCTCAAAATCTGCTCGCGTACGCTGCAAATCGTTTTTTAGCTCCAAATTTTCTGCGTGAAGTGTTTCCATTTTAGAATCTTTTTTAAAAAATCCACCTTTTTTCTCATCTTTCGAAACTTCTTGATTTGTATTTAAATTATTATCTTTCATACTTTCCTCCTTAAATTTTACTTGCATGTTTTGCAACTTTCTCTAAAAATCTTTCTCGAACCTCCAGTGTGTTTGGTTCCCGATTCATATCTCCCAAGTTCATTACTTTTCTAGTTTTTATACCACAATGGTTCAGTACCGCATTTTTTAAAACTGCAATTCCATAGCTATCTGGTACGCTAATGATTCCGCTAAAAATTTTATACCACCAACTTGGCCCTTGAGATGTTGTGATAATATCAGCAGTTTTACCCTTTAAAAGCTTTTTAAATTGCCGACCAGTGATAAAGTTTAATATAAAAATACCTTTATGATTAGATGAATATGCGACTCCAGGCGTAAAAACACGATCAATCCAACCCTTCATCAAACTTGGCATTGAGCTCCACCAGATCGGATAAATGAAGATTAGGTGATCCGCCCATTGAATTAATTCTTGCGAACGTGTGATTTCAGCGTCCTCCACCATTCGTTCTCGATAGCCAAAACGTAAAACTGGGTCAAATTTCATCTCCGCAAGATTTAGAGTTTCAATTTCATGCTTTTCATTATCAAGATTATCTATAACTTTATTAAAAATAGCTGCGCTAAAACTCTTTTTATCCGAATGACCGTTTATCACTAGAATATTCATTATTTACAAAATCTCCTCTAGGAGCTCGCCCGTTTTCTGAACGAGTCGCACTACTTTTCCGTAATTTTGGCGAGTTGGCCCAAGAACTCCAATGTAAGAATTTTCCGAAAATGGACTTTCGAATTTCGAAATAATCAAACTTGCGCCCGAACTTTTACCGATTGGATTTTCACTACCAATATAAACATTCAACGGTTCATTTGGCGCAACTTCACGCAGCCAAGGTTCAAGGTTGTCTAATAGCTGAGCAACAGATTGAACCGCCTCGCCACTTTCGAATTCTGGCTGTGAAAAAAGATTATAAATTCCGTTCATATAAAGTTGGTCACCAATCGTTGCAAGACCAAGATTACCAGTAATCTCGACTAAAGAATCCACCGCCGAACGAATCGCATGATCGGCACGATCATTCTGGGCTGAAACCCGCGAAGAAATTGCACGAAAACCTCTTAGATTATCTTTTGAATTGCTTGCATTGAGTAAAATTTGCTCGTCTCCACCTTGGTTTTCTTCCGTTAATCGATTAACATAGAATCGATATCCTTTATCCGTCGGAATTCTGCCAGCGGAAGTATGCGGCTGAGTAATTAAACCGAGCTCCTCCAACTTGGCCATCTCTGAACGGATCGTTGCACTAGAAACTTCGAAAAGTTTAGCTAAAGTGACTGAGCCAACCGGGCTGGCAACCTCAGCATATTGCTCAATAATTGCAACTAAAATTTGCGTTTGTCGCGACGTAATATTCATATTTTTAGTTTAGCACAAATTAGCACTTAGGTCAATAGAGTGCTAATTCTGTATTTTCAGAACATTATACTTGACTTTTTCACTTCTACATGTTATAATTATATTGTTTTGATTTATGTCAAAAAGTTTCTTAAAGGAGGGCTAGAGATATGCCACGAATCACATCAATTTCATCAGCTGCCTCAAAAAGGCTTGCACACACAATAAATGAAAAGTTTCGCGAACAAACGCTAAGTTCCAACAAGAATACACTGACTGGATTTAGCAAGTTCTGCCACGAATTCTATAATCTTAACCGAGGTTTAGATTTTAAGTTTAGGCTCGTTGACGATAATGGAAATACGCTGTATGCCATATGGCTCACAAGTGAAGCTTGGCTGTCTATGAAGATTCCCGAAGGCTACTTCTTTGGTACGCCGTGTGGATTTTCTGATGGTGTATTTAAAACTGCGGTTTTTGTCGACCGTCGCAGAAAAACTTATTTCTAAGTCCTCATGATTAATCCCGTAAATACGGGATTTTTCTTTTAGATTATTTTTGCAGTTCTAAAAATTTACTCTTAATATCTTCCAAAAGTTTTCTTGCTCGCACACGAACTTCGATATCTTTATAATTAAACTCAACATCTTGATGCATAATTTGGTTAATAATTCGCGCCGTATTTCGAAAATCATCATTCAAAATAAAGTGAAAATATGGCACTTCGAGCGCCTGTTCTAGTGAAGAAATTGCTTCCGGCAAACGTTTTTCGAAATCTTTTTCGAATTCTTCTGCGCTTGAATACCGGTTAGCGAAACGCGCTCGCCAAGTTTCAAAATCTGGTGGCAAAATGAAAACTGCAACTACATGCTCGCTCATTTTTTTATATTCTGCAATTCCTTGAATATCA
>QWCT01001364.1_pt1 | contig 12517 bp, 17 predicted proteins | sample 1972681 | NCBI WGS metagenome assembly QWCT01 (sample SAMN09866701, study PRJNA288562) | Human oral metagenome isolate pre3_saliva, whole genome shotgun sequencing... | isolation source: mouth | host: Homo sapiens | place: USA: California | reverse complement strand
AAGAAATCAGATTATTCTATTTCGCATATCGAATGTGACACGATTATTATGGATGACAAGTCGAAATCAGACACGATTCCATTTAACGAAATTCATAATGACAAAGTAGCACTCGAGCATGAAGCGAAAGTGTCAAAAATCTCAGAAGAGCAATTGTTCTACTTGATGAGTCGCGGTATTAGCGAGTCAGAAGCAACAGAGATGATTGTTATGGGATTCGTTGAACCATTTACAAAAGAGCTTCCAATGGAGTATGCCGTTGAATTAAACCGTTTAATCGCGTACGAGATGGAAGGTAGCGTAGGTTAGTTTATAGTAATACCCTAGAAACGTTGTTTTAATAACGTTTCTAGGGCTTATTTTTTTATAAATTTTAAAACTGACCCAGAAAGTGACCCAGATACGTTTTAAAAATTGACATATTTAGCAAAATTATCGGCTATTTCATCTCTTTGCTTTTCTGTTACATGAGTATAAATATCCATAGTAGTTTTGATGTTAGTGTGTCCTAATCTTTCCTGAACTACTTGAATAGGGGTACCCATTTCAAAGAGTAGTGAGCAATGACTATGACGGAAACCGTGAATAGTTATCTTTTTAAGATTGTACGTTTTTATAATTATATCTAGCCAATCATTTACATAACATGGACGGTATAACCTGTTATTTCGATAAGTAAATACTAACTGATGTTTATTTAATGAGTTGATGCCCTTTTTCATGAGTTTTTGAGCTTGCTCAAGTTTCCATTTTTTGAGAGTTAATACCGTTTCATTATCAACACTCACGGATCTAACAGATTTATTAGTTTTAGGAGTAGAGATAATAGGAATATCATTCTCATCTAAAGAAACGCCTTTTGTGATATGGATTATTTTGTTATCAAAGTCAATATCAGACCATTCAAGGGCTAAGGCTTCACCTTTTCGCATACCAGTAAAAGCAAGTATACGGAAAAATGCATTAAACTTTAAGTTTCCGTAGTCTTCTAAACAAGTAAAGAAATTTTTTAACTCTTCTGTAGAGTAAAACTTGTTTATTTCTAGTACATGAGCCTTCTTTTTAGGTAGTCTAACCTTTCTCATAGGGTTATCACTAATTAAATTTAGTTTTATAGCATAATCAAACACTTGTTGAGTGATGCCTTTAGGGTATTTAGCACTGTTAAAGTGTTCTGCCCATTGATTTACAAGCCTTTGACAGTCAATTATAGAAAAACTATCGATTTTTTTATTACCAATTTTAGGTAAAATATGCAGCTTAGAGTATCTTACAGTAGTTGCATAAGTACCAGGCTTAACAACGTTCCTATGTTCTATTAGAAACAGCTCATATACCTGTTTAAAAGTATATTTCATGCTGTTATTTTTAAAGGCATTATTCTCATAATCTAGTTTCAATCTAGCCTCAACTAGTGTAGCCTCTTTTCGTGTTTTTATACCTCTTCTAGTAGTTTCTTTTTGTTTTCCCGTCAAAGAGTCAACACCTAGGTAAATTTTAACCTTATATCTTTTTTCTCCGTCTTTTGTTTTATATTCAATTATCATATTATATCCTTTCTATTTCCACCCCCACGGCAAAAATAAAAGGAATTTATATTAATTCACGTAAAAACTTGAGTAATCATCCTCAAAGACAAAATGAATATGGTTATCTTCCTCAGAATATTTATTAATAATCGTTTCTAAATCTGAAAGAATCAAAGACAATTCTTTTCTTTGAGCAGTATTAAAGAGATCCCAAGTACTCTGAATTGTTGAAACGGTGGATAAAATAGGTGATAAAAATATAGAAATAGGATAATCAAGTACTATAGCTAAAATATATTCAATAGCTTTATTGTATAAAATAATTGCATTATCCTCAGTATACTCATGATTTTTTGTCAGAATTTTAAAAATCAATCTTAAATTATCTTCATGATCTTTTATATTTCTAAAAAGTTCAGAATTATTTTTATTTTCATTTTTAAATTTCTTGTTGAAAAAATTAGTGTATTTTTCAGAATCATTTCCTTGTAAAAGTTCTGCAACTGAGATGTTACCTAATTGGGCTATTTTAGTTAATCTATCCATATTAGGTTTGTTTCGTCCATTTTCCCAATTACTTAAAGCAGACACTGGTGCTCCAATTTCTTTAGCAAACCGCTTCTGATCATAATTGAGTCTTATACGTATTTCTTTGATACGGTTACCAAGAATTATATCTTCTTGTTTTTTCATATTAATAACCTCCTAAAAGGATAATAACAATTTTTACAGAAAATTTCAATTTTTACTGTTGACTTACCACAAAATATTGTGTATTATATAAGTACAGAAAATTACAGAAAGGAGTAAACTTATGAATTTAGTAGCTGCATATAGAAGAATGACAGGGAAAACACAATCATATTTTGCTGATGTTTTAGGGATTTCTTTAAATTCTTATGCTAATAAGGAAAACGGAAAAACCCAATTTACTCAACAAGAAATGCATCTGTTCTATTCTGAATTAAAAAAGTATATAAGTGACATCACTGTTGAAGATATTTTTTTTAAAGAAGAATTACAGAAAATTACAAAAAATAAAAACTGATTTTTAAAAGGAGGTGAAAGAATGAACCAAACAGGAATACCTGTATATTTACCGCAGGATGTACAGCAAGAAATTTACAACGAAATTCTAGCGCTAACATTTACCGCGATTGAAAAAGCAAAAAATGAAATGAAAGCTACAACTAATACCCGTTATTTGAATAAAAAAGGGTTGTGTGAGTATTTTACGTGTGCTCCTAGAGTTGTAGAGCAGTGGCAAAGAGAAGGGCTTAAAAGCTTCTTAAAAGGCAATCAGATTATGTTTGACTTGAAAGACGTTCACGAGTTCTTAGAAAAGAAGAAATTCTAAAAAACACAGCAAAAAAGTTTAACAAATAAAAAAGTACCCCCACGGTAGAATGAAAGGATATATCACCATGAAAGAGCAAAGAAATTTTATCAACAAATTAATTAACAAATTAAAAAGAGCTACAACGGAAGAAGAAAAAATAATGCTATACACATTTTTTCATGATGACTTATTAGAAGCGTTAATAGATGTTCATGTATTACTAACTAATTTAATAAGACTAGAGAGTGCAACTTTAAGAAATGAAGATGAAATCATTAAAATTTACTACAAAGATAAGATTGCAAAAAAAGACCATGAAAGAACTGAGTTATATAGAAATCAAAACGAAAAATATAAATTATTAGCAAACACATTAAACGATGAACAAGTGGAAATGCTCGATGATTTTGAAGATAGCATGATTGATTTGAGTGGATACGACGAAAAACAAGCCATTATGGATGGTTGCAAGTTAGCATTTTCGTCAATACAAAGCATTTTGAAAAAATGAAAGGATTTTTACTATGAAAAAAGAGTATGGAAGAAATCTTAAACTTTTAAACAAAATGATCAGTACAGGAACAAGTGATGATGAAGTAAGAAATTTTAATACTACCCCCACGGCAAAAATTTAACGATCTATAGGAGCGTGAATAATGAATAAGTATTTATTTTATGAGTATCCTTTACAGGTTTCACCATCTCTTTGTGAGGAGATTGGAGTTAATGAGGCGATATTTATACAACAATTACATTATAGGCTACTTAGCACGAATAAAGAGATAAATGGAAGGAAATGGATATGTATAACTTACGGCGAATTACAAGAAGATTTAAGATTTTTTTCGTTGAGTACAATCAACCGAATAGTAAAAAGCCTGGTGAACAGAAAAGTTATATCAGTTGGGAATTTTAACGGAATGAAAATGGATAATACAAACTGGTACACCATTAATTATGAAAAATTATTTTCATTGATGAGTAGGAAGAATGGAGGAAATATTAATGAAGAATAAAAGCTTTATGGAAGAAGTAGAAGAATATTGCGAACTATTGCTTAAATGTGTAAAAAACGATGAACTTTCTGATGAACTTGCTAAGGAACTGATTGATAGAAAGAATCGAATTGCAAAACTTTATAAAAAAGAACAAAAAGAGGGTACTGAGTACAGCAATGATCAGACAGTTTTACTAAACGAAATATTATTAATGAAACAACAAAAAAACGCTAAAGGTAACTGATAACCTAAAGCGCCACAACCAATATAATTATATATTAAAAATAAATTATTGGCAATGGTTAAAAGTTACAAAAAGCGCAAGAAAGGAGCTTTACATTTGCCTATTTATTTAGAAAGAGGCTTTAAAAATAATCAGATTGAAATGCTGCAAAATACCACTTCAAGTTTTGAATGGTTATCAGTATATAAAACGAAAAACATTGATAAAAAGCCAACAGAAACAAATGAGGAATATTTAAAACGGCTTGAAGAACTGAAACCGAAACAACAGTATTTTATTAGTGGATACATTGAACCAGACGAAAATGGAAAGGTTAAAAGAAACAATGAGAGTCTTGTTAGAAGAGATTTAATCATTATTGACTACGATGCAATAAATTGTTCAAGTAAGGACTTTAAAAAACGTATTGTGGATAGCCTACCTAATACAAATATCATTATATATCCAACTATTAGATATAAGGATGAAAAACCACGTTTCAGAGTTGTTATAGAGCCGTCAAGACCGTTGTTGAAATATGAATACCTTAAGATGTTAAAAGAAATTACGAATAAAATTAACCTGCCTTATGATACAGCAAGTGAAACATGGAGTCAGTGCCAAGGGTTACCCGTTTTGACCGAATGGAATAAAAATGAAGGCTTAACTGTGTATAGAGGTGATCATTATGAGGTGCCAAATAATATTGAACCACCAATACAACGCAAACCGTTTAAAAATACATTTAATGATAGTACTGTGGACGCTATTTCACACCAAAAAGCGATTGAGATATTTAAAGAGTATTTAGAACATGAGGAGGCGAATTTATACGAGTATGACAAGGCTATTCATGTGATTTTAGTACTTGCTAAAGCTGTACAAGAAGGAGAAATTGAATATAATACCGCCCTAGAATGCAGCGAATTACTTGCCCTGGGGAATGCCGAATGGATAGAAGGTAATAGAGAGCAACTTAACCGCGCTATTCAGAAAACGGAAATTAAAACACCTTACACGTTTTACAGAAAGTTCTATGACTTATTCCATAAAAAAGAATTAAGAACTATGAAAGACGTTTACCAAGTGTTAGAAGAGCAGGGAGAAATGTGGAGAATAGAAAATGTAGAAGAAAACGAAAAAACAGGGAAAGTTAAATACCCACAAGTACCATATTTCAAAATAGCAGAAATCATTGTAAGAACAATTCCTATAATTCTGTTAGGAGATATGACATCTAAAGATAGAAGTTTATTATACTACTACAATTTTGAAACAGGACTGTATACCTATAGCGATATTGAGATAAATAATCTGATTTTGAAAGTAGAGTATCGTGCACAGGTTGGAACATTCAAAAATGTGGTAGAGATTATCAAGACGTTAGCTCCTTTAAAAGAACAATTACAAAATAAAAATCTAATACCAGTTGAGAATGGTATTTTCAATCTTAAAACAAAAGAATTAGAACCGTTCAGTGCTGATTATACTATTACAAGCAAAATTGCCACAGCATACAATCCAAACGCTAGAAAGCCCCATTATTTTGATGTAGATGCATGGTTTAGCAGCTTAGCATGTAAAGATGATGAAATTGTTACCTTATTGTGGGAAATGATTAACGAGGCAATAAACCCAAACTATACAAGAAAGAAGATAGGCTTTTTAGTTGGTGCTAGTGGTAACAACGGAAAAGGAACCTATCAAATGTTATTAGTCAATCTGATCGGTAAGAAAAATGTTTCTACTTTAAAACCCAATGAATTTTCTGAAAAATTTAAAACAGCCCAGATAATCGGGAAAGTTTGCAATATAGGTGATGATATAGGTGATGCCTACCTTGATGATATTTCCAATTTAATGAGTATAGCAACAGGGGACGGTATTACAGTGGAGGAAAAAGGGCAAAAAGCCTTCTCAATCTATACAAGAGCATTTTGTCTATTTAGTGGTAATAGCTTACCACGAGCAAGAAATAAAACAGGATGGATTAGAAGAATGTTAATTATACCTTTTAACGCTGATTTTAGCGGAACAGTGGAGAATTCAGACATTAAAGAAAAGTTTGTATCAGATAAAAATGTATTGGAATATGTGCTATTTAGAGCCTTAAATTTAGAGTTTGAGCAGTTTTCAAAGAGTAAGGCGGTAGAAGAGGCTTTAAGGGAATACAACAAGCACAACGATTATATACAGGCTTATATTGAAGATGCATATATTCCTAATGAATACCATCTACTAGAAAAAGTACCCTTAATATTCATTAGAAGAGATATAAAACGATATTTTGAAGAAGAAGGGTTAAAGCAACATTTACCGTATGGTTTTGGGAATGAAGTTGCTATAAGGTTATCAAAAACTACCAAAGGTGTTTATAAATTAAAAAAAGGAAGAGTAAAAATCGATGAAATGGAACAATTCCCAAGTTGGATGGTATCAGAAGTAAATACAAAAGTCCCTAATAACTTGATTGTCAAAGAATGAATTTGTAGACGTTTGTAGACGTTGTGTAGATGTAGTTTTTTAACAACGTCTACAATGTAAAAGCTTTTAAAACAATGTTTCTAAAGGTTTGTAGACGTTGTAGACGTTGTTTATATCTTCTTATATAAGTTAGTAATATATATAAATAAAAATAATAATATTACGCGTGTAAAAAGTAAAAAACAACGTCTACAACTGCTACACCGTCTACAAGTACATAAAAACATTGAAATAACAACGTTTTGAAATGTAGACGTTTCAAAAAACAACGTCTACACAACGTCTACAAAATAGAGTTGGAAGGAGGTGGAAAGATGGAGATAGAATTCAACTATAAACAAAGTAAGCGGAATTTGAAAAAAGAAATTGAAAAATATATATTGTGCAGCATGATTATTTTCAAGCAAACACAAATTAAGTTTGATAAAGATTTTATTTTAAGTGACCCTATAGGGCATTCCCCCCCCTATACTGAAGAATTATCTTTTTTACAATCCTTCAATAAGGTTGTTAATAGCTTATCAAGAGAAGGAAGAGAGATTTTTATTAGATCCTTTCTTTTAAACGAGTCTAATATTAAGATAGGCGAAATTTTAGGGTTTAGTGAGTTTTCTATACGAGATAGAAGAAAAGAGGCTTTGAAAAATGTTTCTATTCTCTTAGGTTGTGCAGAATTTGAAAGAAGTGGTAAAAATTGACATTACAAAATTAAATATAAATTTTTCCAGGACACAAAGGAATGTTGAGAGGAAAATAAACCAATACATTAATGATAAGACACGACTATTTAAAAAGAATAGTGAAAGAATAACCAGCATACTAGATACACCGCCAACAAAAAGCAATAAGCTTTACAACTCTAAGATTGAGAAAGTTGTTTTAAACCGACTCCAATCAGAAGAAATTGAACGATGTGAACAATTTGAACAATGTATATCTTTACTAAGTGAAAAAGAAAAACAGTTGATAGAGAAGCACTACATTGAAGGGTTATCTATAAAACAGATAATGAATAAAAAACAGTTAAGTAAAAAAAGTATAGATAAAATCTTTAGGGAAACAATCATAAAAATTGCAACGTATAGCGGATGCCTAGTTATAAATAACGATCTTCTAAAAAGGGGTGAGTCAAGTGCCAAAGAATAAAGAAGACAAAGTAAAAGGAACAAAATACAACAAAAGTATTTCAAAAGGAGATGTTGTAACTAGTACAGTACAAGGTTTATTTAAAGGCAGAAAAGGAAAAGTGATTGGAGAAATTAACAATGGATATATTCATAAAGTATTAGTAAAACTTGATACAGGACATGAGTTTTGGACTACTAAAAATAACTTAATGTATTATGACGATTATATTAGTCCGTTCCATTTTTTTAAATAAAAGAAAGGAAGATAAAATGTATATGCCAAAAAATGAAGAAGATATAATCTATGGAACTAATTACCATAAAAGTATTACAGTAGGGGACAAAGTAACTAGTTTAGTGTATGGATTTTTTAGAGGAGAAAGAAGTACTGTAAAGCGATTAGCACAGCTTCAATATGGATATTTTAAAAGACTATTAATTGAAACTGATAGCGGACGTCAATTTGTTGCAGAACAAAAGAACTTAATGTATTGGGAAGATTTTCAAAAATATATAAAAAAATAAAACCGAACGAAAAGAGGGTAAAACATGACAAAAAAACAAACGAAAAACAAAAAAAATAACAAAACAGTAGAACAACAATTAGAAACTAAACGAAAAGAGGAATTAAACATGACAAAAACATTAGATGAAATCCAAAAAGAATTTGAAACATTATTATCAAATAATAAGAATGAAATCGCCGCAGTTACTGAAAAATTAGAGATGAAAAAGAATGAAATGACAGCTTTACAATCTCAACTAAAAAAAGCTGAACAAGATATTAATCTTGATAAATTTGAAAAGGTAAACAAAGAAATTTGGGTTGTAGAACAAACTATTAAAATGGTAACAAAAAAACTACAGCAACTTAAAAATGAACCTATCATCACAAAAGAACAGTTTATTAAATATGAAGATGAAATCCAAAAAAGTTTTCAATTAGAAAGAAAAGAACCTAGAAAAGACTTTGAAAAATTAAAGCCAACTTTAGAAAAAATGATTGTTAAAGAAATGGAATCTAGAGTTAAGGGACAAAAACTTTTATATGAGTTAGTAAAAACGCTTATAAAAGATAATAGAGAATATTTCAGAATGGAAAATGGAGCCTATAGTAGTTTTGCTTCATCACTTCAAAACGATAACACTACTCTGCGTCATGAAGTGGAAGATTTCGCAAGAAATGTACTAGATTAATATTGTATAACGAAAAACACCGTGCTATTCCGCCAAAAAAATTGAAGCACGGTGATAAAACAAAAATCACCCTAAAAAATGCATGAATTTAACATATTGAGAATTTGTAAATTCAAAAAAGAAAAGTTTAATAAATGTTATTAAATCAGTAGTTTAGAGAACCACTCGAATTTAACACAATGTAAGATATGATAAATTCAGAGGTACCACAGAATAAGGGTAAAAAGGGGTATTGAAATGCCAAAAAAACACAATGAAAGCCTTAGAAGTGATGCATATTTCAGAAGTATAGCGGTAGGAGATGTAGTCACTACAACTAAGAACGATTATAGACGAGGTAAACCCTCAACTGTCATTGCTGTAGGGAAAGTATCTTTAGATGAATACCTTAGACTAAAGGTAGAAACTTGCGACAAAGAAGAGTTCTTTGTATCCCAACAAGACCTAGTGTATTTTGAAGACTACCCCCTCCTATTTCCGTACTGATCACATAAAAAATAATACCGCCCTCTATAAAATGAACCTCCATTCAAATTATAGAGGGCGATTTATTAACCAGGTATACATACTAATACAATGAAATATATTTAAAACTATTCGTAATAGTATTAAAATAAACAATAGAATGATACTATCAAGCATTATCCCCTTACTTAAGCTAGAATAGTGTTATATTCTTCCAAAGTGAATTTGAGTTGATTAGAAAAAAATTTTTCATAAAGTTTTAAAGAAGGCAAACACAGAGAACAATAAGCAATATAGTTACAAGATAGTAGGGATAGGTGGTAGGAGTGGGTAGGAGAGAGGCAGCATAGATACATCATAGATACATCTATAAAACAGAAAAATAAAAAATAATTTTTTAATATTAAATAACCGAAAAAAACAATCTACAGGAACAGAAACCATCTCCATACATAGGGGGGAGGGGACCCTACCCCAACCCTTTGCCGACCTCCCAGGCAGTATTGTACAAATTTTCTCGCGGGAAAATCATTTGAAGGAAATAACTACGAATAGTAAAGGGACTTAAGAGGTATAGAAGTACAAATATATCCGTTATAAAAAGATGAAACTTGTTTGTAGATGTATAAAAAAAGAAAAGTTAGCTTAGGCGCCGGATAAAAATCCTTTTGGTGCCAAACCAACTTTTCTTTTAATAAAATTATATCCTATAAACTATTATTTTATCAAGAAAAAAAGTAAAAACAAAAAAGAAATTGAAAGGTAAAGCGTATGAAAGTGCCTATAATGAAAGGATAGAATTATGTATAACAATGTGTATGATCGTTTGAAGTATTTTTCAGATACTCTTTTGAAACGTTATGAAAAACAATTCAACGTTTCTTTAGAAGATGCAATTTTTTTTAATCCTGTTAACATAGAACAACACCCAGAAGAAATAGAAGAGGCTATTAAGCAGCTTGAAGACTCGTTAAAAACGGGAATTCCGTTAAATGAAGATGATATCCAACTGTATAATCCTGATGTTATATATTAATACTGAAAACTCCTTTTTACTTTTGCCGTAGGGGTGGAAAATGTTTTTTTAAACCTGACCCAGAAAATGACCCAGATTTAAATATATTCAAGTATACATTTATAAGCGGTTAAAAGCTAAAAATGTTGAAATAACAATGTCCATAAACTGTTGTAAAGTGATGTGATTTGTTATTTTTTAATGGAAGGTTCAGTTGGATAGATATTAATAGAAGCCAAGAAACATGGATTTATGTTTCTTGGCTGTTTTTATTGCGTTAAAAAGAATAAATTAATATAGAAAGTCTTATAGGTTATGAACTCACGTAGTTTTATAATGATAGTAGCTTTATCAAAGAGAATAAATAGGGGGTATAGATTTTATTATAAAATGAAGAAAGTTAAAGAAATTATAAATGCTTTTCGTTTATAGTCCAGAACTAAAAAGCAACTGATTTATAATATGATATTTTAGAGAATGACAAAATTTCTTTTTAAGAGTACAGAGAGAAATCATTAGAAGAGAATAGAAATATCTTACAAAAAGAAATGTTTTCTTTTTTTAAAAAACTATTGAAATTAATAATTATCCGACGTATGATTTATTTGATATCTATTTCGCATTTAAAAATTTTTATAAAAAATATGGAAGAGAAAATGTGTTGGAGTTATTAATATAGAGCGGAGAAGTTACTTAGATATTTTGAATTTGGGGGAAAGAAAATGGATTTTAATAATTTAAAAGACGAAGAAGTAAGACAATTGATTAACCGATTAAAAAAACCTTTTAATTCTAAGAAATTCAACAAGAGATACCAAGAGGCGATAAATACCTTATTAAATTCTGTAAATTTTGAAGAAATAGTTGTTGATTCGGATGAAATTGATTATGTTGTTAGAATTTATCGTGGTAGATTAGATCCAAGCAGGTTCTCTATACATATTCGTTTTAAGGAGTTTCAACATCATTTAGTAAGATTAGATATAAACCCTTCTCAAAGACACATGAATCCCGAAACAAATGAGATAATCGTAGGAAGTCATCTCCATATTTATTCGAATTTACATGATAAAAAAGATATCATAGCAATTCCTATAGAAAAAAGTGATTTTCCAATGGTTCGAGAATTGGAGGATGCAGTCGAAAAATTTTTTGTGTATAATAATATAAATAGATAACAGAAAGAGGTGAATATTATGGATAGAGCGGAAACTTTAAAAAAAATCTATTTTGATTGGCTTTTTAAAAATTCCGATTTTATTAACATTTCTAATGATGTGGTTAAAATCAATACATCTTTTTATGATAATCAATTTGATTCTATAGTAATGTACGCTGAATTCTTGAAGAACGATGAAATAATTGTTACTGATGACGGGTGGACAATTTCTGAGTTAGAAAACCATGGTATTTACTTTTCTCAAAAAAATAAAACGAATTCTAGAGTATTACAAAATATTGTTAATAACTTGGGAATAGAAAATGTTGGTGGAGAGCTTTTTATAAAAACTAGTTTGGATAAATTTGCTATAGCAAAACAAAGGCTGCTACAAGGGATACTACAGGTTAATGACTTGATTACATTGCAAAAATCAAATGTAAATAGTATTTTCTTTGAAGAAGTTGAATCTATCTTAAATGACAATGCAATGTTATTTTCAACTAAACCTTCATTCGCAGGTAAAGGTGGAGTAACTGTTCAATTTGATTTTAGTATACCTACTAGGAAGAAAAATAAGACATCAGAGAATTTGATTAGAACTATTAGAAACGGAAATAATTTAGCAAGAGCAAAAATTCTAACAATGGATACACAATTACTAAAAAACTACAAATCAAATGTTGAATATTTTGCGATTTTTGATGATGAAACTTATCCAATTTCAAAATCAATCAACGATATTAAAGCTATCTTTTCTGAAAATAGTGATAATTCAATAAAAATAATTGAGTTTTCTGAGTTGAAAAAGAATCCGCGACAAATTGCAATTTAGAAAAAATGGTATATATTAGAAAATTAGAAAAAAACCACATTGAAGACTGGCACTGACCCCCGTAAATGAGAATTAAATAAAAACACCTCCAAGTTGGATTTGATACAATATTATCAAATGCTCATGGAGGTGTATTTTTATGGCAA
>QWCT01002168.1_pt1 | contig 12539 bp, 7 predicted proteins | sample 1972681 | NCBI WGS metagenome assembly QWCT01 (sample SAMN09866701, study PRJNA288562) | Human oral metagenome isolate pre3_saliva, whole genome shotgun sequencing... | isolation source: mouth | host: Homo sapiens | place: USA: California | reverse complement strand
GATGCCGACCTCGTGGAGCTGACGAATCTGACGCTCGACCAGGATCTCGCCGCGCACCTTGAGCGTGCCCTTGGGACGCTCGTAGCTGATGGGGGCGAAGCGCGCGGACAGGCCGGCCGCCATGATGACGGCACCCGTGACGCGATAGGGTTCCAGTGCTGCGCGTCCCGCGTCGGTGATTGCGCGGTCCTCGATGTAACCGGCGGCCTCGCACTCGCGCGATGCGGTGTTGACGCGGCCAAGGCTCATGCTGGTGGCCACGGACAGCGCGCGCTGCGTGAGGGCGGATCCGGCCCGCGCCAGGGCGGTCAGGACGTTGAATTGGGGTTCGCTGAGAGTGCCAACGTTCGTCGAGGGCATGCGATCACCTTTCGTTCACAGGGTTACCTGGGTGGTACATGTTCGAGCGTAGCACTTGTGTGACCAAATGTGAACATTTGGTGGTGGTAAGCACATAATCCGTGTCGTGTGGCGGCCGTGTTTTCCTTGACATGTTGGTCCTGGTGGCCTGTTGTCACGCGCGTGGTCAGGGCCGACGCGTCCTGACAGATACGGCTCGTTCGCAGGGGTGCGTTGCGGCCCCTCGCCTGCTCGGCGCGCCTTCGCCTACCGGGCCACGGCCTCGTAGATCGCGCGCAGCTGGGCGACCGATGCACGCAGAGAGCGCTCGGCGTCAACCCAGGCGCGGCACGCCGCCCCGCGCTCGGCTAGCTCCGCGTCCGACCATGCCAGCCCCTCGTCGATGGAGCGGGACAGGGCCCACGGCGTGCGCTCGGCGGTCAGCAGCGAAGCATCGGGCGCGACCATCTCCGGCGTCCCGCCCGTCCGATACGCCACCACGGGCACGCCGCACGCCTGCGCCTCCAGCAGCACCAGGCCCGCCGCCTCCTGCCGCCCCTGCGTCGGCTTCGTCGGCAAGACAGTCACTCGGGCTCGGCGCACCCACTCGCGCACGCGCTCGCGCGGAAGGGGCCCGGTGAGCCTCACGTGCGCGGGTGCACTCGCTTTCAGAGCGGGAGCCAGGGGACCGTCGCCCACCAGAACCAGGCGATGCGGGCGGCGCGTCGCCAGCGCGGCGGAGGCCTCCACCAGATCATCGACGCCCTTCAGGGTGGACAACGCCCCCACGAACAGGACGACAGGGGTATCGGCATCTGCTGGCAGGAAGGCATCGACGAGGCCGTGGCCGGGCTCGGCGGGAACAAGGTTGCGCGCGGGGGCTGGGCAGTGCGCGGGGGCCGGAGTCCACCAGTCGGTATCCACGCCCTGGTAATGCACGGACAGGCGCGCCGGATCCGCGCCCGCCCCCAGGGCCACGTCCGCCAGGTAACGCGACACCGCCAGGAGGCGCGTCGCACCCTCGAAGGCCGCCCGACGATTGCGGGCGTTCCAGGCCGCGCCCAGGCCTCGCCCGAGCCTCGGGTACGCGTCCCCTCCATGCAACGTCACCACCAGGGCAGCGCCGCTCTCGCGCGCGGCCCCCACCGCCGGCAATGACCAGGTGGCCTGATGCTGGTGGATCACGTCCGGACCCCACGAGGACACCGCGCGGCGCATCGCGCCCAGGCCTCGTGCCTGGCGCAGCGCGCGCACGGGGAGGGCAGGGGAGAGCGCGCCGGGGGCGGCCTCGTGAATGGGCAGCGCGACCGACGAATCACTGACCCGCGCCGCCAACGTGAACACCCGCCAGTCGCACTCCGGCATGGCGAGCGCGTGTGCGACCGCGAAATACGTCGGGGGAACCAGCAGGGTTCCCTTCGTCAGGGCGACCTTCACGGCAGCCGCCCGACGCTGCGGGCGCTCGCGGCGCGCGGGGAAACGGGCATGCCACCATCCTACGGGCTGCGGAAGGCGACCTGGTGATTTAATGAACACATGACGACTGCACCTGTCCGACCCGCCCGCTCGGGCGTGCTGCGCCAGGTGCTCACCCTGCTCAGTGGCACCCTCCTGGCCCAAGTCATCGCATTCGTCGCCCAGATCGGCATCGCCCGCCTCTACACCGACGCGGACCTGGGGTACCTGGGGATTTTCACGTCCGCTGCCACGCTCGGCGCGGCCGTCGCGGGCGCCCGCTTTGACCTGTCCATCGTCCTGCCCGCCCCCGGGGACGAGGCCTCCGCCCGCTCCCTGTTCCGCCTGTCCTCGCGCTGCGTGCTCGCCGCTTCCGGGGTTGCCACGCTCGTTGCCGCGGCCTCCTGGCCGTGGGTGTCCGCCCACTACGGGGCCGGGCTCGCCGGGTGGATGTTGGCCGTCGGGCTCTCTGTGCTCTTCCTCGCCCAAGGGCAGGTCTGCTCCTACTGGCTGACCCGGCACCGGCGCTTCCAGGCGATCGCGTCGTCCTCCGTCGTTCGCTCCCTGGGTATCGCGGCGCTCCAGCTCGCCTGCGGGTTTGTGGCCTCCGGTGGGCTGGGTGCCGCAATCGGCGCGACCCTGGCGGGACAGGGGATTGCCGTGGCGTATCTGAGCTGGCGCTCCCGAGACGCCCGCCTCGCCGAGGCCTCGGACCCCTCCCTATGCGCCGTCGCCACCCGCTACCGGAAGATGGCGCTCGTCGGCGTGCCCAACGTCGTCGTCGACGCGCTGCGCACCAGCGCGATTCCCATGCTCATCGCCTCGTTACTCCGCCGGGGCAGATGAGCGCTGTCGTGCGGCGGGTCGGGGGAGCTGCCCTAGGGTTCTCCATTCCCGTGTTCGCCCTGCTCGCCTGGGTGAGTCCCTGGCTCCTTCCCCTCGTCTTTGGGGCGCGCTGGGAGGCCGCCGGGTATTTCGCGCGCTCCCTGGCGCCCTGGCTGGCCCTGACTGTCGCCACCTCGCCGCTGTCCAATGTGTTCGTCGCGACCTATCACCAGCGCCGGATGCTGGCCTTCGCCTGCGTGTACTGCGCCGCGCCCCTCGCGTGGCTCTGGTTGAGTCCCTACGGGATAGAGACCACGGTCGCCGTGCTGGGCGGCCTCATGGCGCTTCTGCTGGTGGGTATGTTGGCGATGGCTGTCCTGACGGCGCGCGCCTACGACCGCGGCGAAGGTGTGCGGCCGGAAGTGGTGTGACGGGCTTTCCTCAAAAGTCGCACGTAATTTCCATGTGGTCCATTTCTGTGTAGGGTCAAAAACCTTGATATTCTGCTATTTTTAGGAATGCTAAGAAAAGTTAGTGAACCCAAATTACGTGCGACTTTTTTGAGGAACCATCAGTAGGGGCGCAATTATCGGGTGGGCCGAGGCCTCGTGACTCGCCCGTCGGCCTCGTGAAACCCTTGTGAAACAGGCGATGTCGTCGCCTCCTGGCATGCCTCTCCCCCAAAAGTCGCACGTAATTTCCATGTGGTCCGTTTGTGGGCAAGGTAAAAAGTGTTGATATTCCGCAGTTTTTAGCGGCACTAAGAAAAGTTAGTGAACCCAAATTACGTGCGAGATTTGTGGGGAACTATTGATGTGTTGCTCGCGCGGCGAGGGCCCGCTCGTAGGCCTTGCGCAAGCGCGCGGCCCCCTCCTCCCACGTGGGGATTCTCGGAGCCTCGAACGCGTCGATGTCGTCGCGCGTGATGTGACGCAGGGCCGAGGCCAGGTCGCGTTCGGGGTCCTCCAGCACCCACGCGGGCGCCTGGTCGCCCAGGTACCGGCGGGCCTCGGCCAGGGGAGAACACAGCGCGGGCACGCCCGCTGCGAAGGCCTCCATCATCTTGTTGGGCGTAGACATGCGGTGGGAGAGACACCCGGACTCGATGAGGCACAGCGCCACGTCAGCCCCGCGCGTCATGGCCAGGACCTGCTCGGGCTGCACCGGTGGCAGGTGGTGGATGTTGGGGTGAGAGGCGGCGGCCCGCTCGACCTCGGGCAGCAGGGCGCCGGAACCGACGAAAACCACGTGCGCGCTTGTCACCTGCTCAAACGCGCGCAGAATCAGGGGAATGTTGCGTCCGGGCGCCAGGTATCCCGAATGCAGGTACAGGAGCGTGCCCTCGGGGATCCCCAGCTGCGCGCGCAGGTCGATGACCCCGTCCGCCCCCGTCGGGGCATTCGTCACGATGACCGGATCCACGCCCGGGTAGGCCTCGCGGTACCACTGCGCGATCGACTCGTTGACCACAGACACCACGTCCGCCCGGTGGATATAGTGGCGCTCGATGGCTCGCTGGAGGCGCTGGCGCAGGCCCGCCGACCCCACCGTCTCCGTCTCCAACTCGTGCGCGTTGTAGGCAAACACCGCGCCCGTGCGCCGCGCCAACGCGTGCGCGAGGGGTAGCAGGAAGAGGTTCTGCGCGGAGACGGCGCCAACCCGCTCGCACGCGAACCGCCGATACACCCGAGCACCCCACGCCCCGACGACCCGCACCCCACCCAGGGGCGCACCCAGGGAGGCTCCCCGGATCCGCGTGAGGCGCACGGTGGGGGCCACGGCCTCGTCGGTGGGGAGCGCGCCCTGATCGATGCCGACGACCTGCGTGCTTGAAAACAGCGGGGACAGCGAGCGCGCGATCTTCACCAGCCGACCGGGCGAGGCCAGGTTGGACGGGTAGAGCAGGAGATTGAGCGCGCGATCCACGCCCCCATTGTAGGTGGGGCGGGGCACTACACTGGAGGGGATGAACGAGGCCAGAGCCAGAAAGGGGAGCCGCATGCGGATCGCGGTCGTCGGGATGGGCAAGATCGGGTTGCCGCTGGCTGTGCACTACGCGCGCGGCGGGCACAGCGTCGTCGGCGTGGACGTGAACCCGCAGACGGTGGATCTGATTAATGGGGGAGTCGAGCCCTTCCCGGGTGAGGCGCACCTGGCCGAGTACCTGCCCCCGCTGGCCTCCTCCGGCGCCCTGCGCGCGACGACCGAGTACGCCGACGCGATCCCCGGCGCCGACGCGGTCGTCATGGTCGTGCCCCTCGTCGTCGACGAGGTGAGCCGACCCGACTTCACCATCATGGACGCCGCGACGCGTTCCATGGCCGCCCACCTCACGCCCGGCACCCTCGTATCCTACGAAACCACCCTGCCCGTGGGCACGACGCGCGGACGCTACGCGCCCCTCATCGAGGAGATTTCCGGCCTCGTCGAGGGCCGCGACTTCGACGTCGTGTTCTCGCCCGAGCGCGTCCTCACCGGGCGCGTCTTCGCTGATCTCGCGCGATACCCCAAGCTCGTGGGGGGGCTTCGCGAGTCCGGGGAGGCGCGCGGCGTCGCCTTCTACGAGGCCGTCCTCTCCTTCGACCAGCGCGACGACCTGCCACGGCCCAACGGCGTGTGGCCCATGGGAGGGGCTGAGGCGGCCGAAATGGCTAAGCTCGCCGAGACCACCTACCGGGACGTCAACATCGGCCTGGCTAACCAGTTCGCGCGCTACGCGGACACGGTCGGCATCGACGTCGCGCGCGTCATCGAAGCCTGCAACTCCCAGCCCTACTCCCACATTCACCGGCCCGGCATTGCGGTCGGCGGGCACTGCATCCCCGTCTACCCGCGCCTCTACCTGGCCGGCGATCCGGGCGCGACCGTCGTGTCGGCCGCGCGCGCCGCGAACGCCGACATGCCCGCCTACGCGGTCTCTCGCGCCGCCGCCCTGCTGGGGTCCCTGGAGGGCCTGCGCGTCGCGGTCCTGGGTGCCGCCTACCGCGGTGGGGTCAAGGAAACCGCGTTCTCCGGCGTCTTCGGCGTCGTGTCGGCCCTTAACGAGGCCGGGGCGCAGGTGAGCGTTCACGATCCGCTGTATTCCGATTCTGAGCTGGCAGCTTTCGGCTGGGACGCCTACCAGCTCGGCGAAGAAGTGGACGTCGCCATCATCCAGGCCGACCACGCTTCTTATCGTGAGCTCACGCCCGGCGATCTGCCGGGCGTACGCCTCCTCGTCGACGGGCGCGCTGTGACCGCCCCCTCGCTGTGGGCTGGAACCCCTCGCATCACCATCGGCGGGGGAGACAACCCCACATGCTAGTCACCCTGGCAACCCGCACCTTTACACCGGAACCAACCGCCGCCGCGCTGCGCCTCGGAGCCCTCGCCCGCGCGCTCGCCGCGGGTGGAAACCGCGTGCGCGTCCTCACCTCGCGGCTTGCTCCCAGCGTCGCCCGCGATGCCGCCTCATCCGCAGACGACCCCCACGGCCCCACCCCACTCGAACGCGAAGGAGGCACCCAGGGCCAGGGGGCACCCGCGGAAACGGGGAACGGCGAAGGCGGCCACGGCCTCGTCGAGGTGCGGCGCGCGCCCGTGCTACGCGACAAGACGGGAGCAGTGCGCGGATACGTGTCCTACCTGTCCTTCGACCTGCCGCTCATCGCGCGCCTGCTGACCGGTGCCCGCCCCGACGTAGTCGTCAGCGAGCCGCCGCCCACGACCGGCGCGGCCGTGCGACTCGCGTGCGCCCTGCGGCGCCTGCCCTACGTCTACTACTGCGCGGATATCGTCTCCGACGCCGCCGCGCTCGCGGGCGTGCCGCGCCCGATCGTGCGCGCGGTGGCTGCCCTGGAGTCCTTCGCGCTGCGCGGCGCCCACAGCGTCATCGCCGTGTCCGACGGGGTCGCCCGGCGTGCGCGCGACCTCGGGGCGAAGCGCGTGGTCGTTGTCCCCAACGGCGTGCGCGTGCCCGAGGCCGTGGCGGGTGGTGTGCCCGAGGGCTTCCCCTCCTGCACCGGACCCGTCTTTGTCTACGCCGGCACCGTCGCGCACTGGCTGGCCCCCGAGGTGTTCGTCGACGCCTTCAAGCGAGCCCGCGCCAGCCTCGGGGATGCGCGCCTTGTCTTTGTTGGGCAGGGGAGCGGCTGGGAAGAACTGGCCGCACGCGCCCGCGGCGTCCACGGGGTGTGCCTGCGGTCCGCCGTCAGTGCCGACGAAGCCGACCGGTGGATGGCGCGCGCCACCGCCACGCTCGCGTCGCTGCGCCCCGGCGGATACGACTACGCCTACCCGACGAAGATCCTCGCCTCCCTGGCTCAGGGCACGCCCGTCATCTACGCCGGGCCCGGGCAGGCCGCCTCCGACGTGCGCGATGCCGGGCTGGGGGTCGCATGCTCCCTTGACGCTTCCCAGGTCGCCGAGGCCATGGTTGCCTTCGCCTCCGACGCCGTTACGTGGGCGGGAGCCGAGGGCGTGCGCGCCTGGGTGCGCGCGCACCGTTCCGTCAACGCGTCCTCGCGGGCGGCGGCTGCGGTGGTGTGCTCGGCCCTCTAGCGTCCGAGGCTGCTTCTGTCCCGTCGCGCGTTGCCTCGATGACGAGGTCCGCGTGGCAGCTCCAAGCTGTTGTGTTTTCAGCCGTCCCCTTCCAGCCGCCCCCTTTCTGGGCGGGGAAATGGGACTGGCCCAGGCCTCGTCCGTGAAGGCCTCCTGGGTGAAGGCGCAGAAGATTCGTGGCGCTGTCTCAGAACTCGCAAAACTGTGATGCTAGTTTGTATCAGTCTATTCGTGTATCCATTCTCATATTTACAGTTACAACATAAGTAACTACAATCTCGATTGTCACATTAGCAACTTGAAGGATGACTATGCGATCTCCGTGGAGGAAACTCGCGGCCGGGCTCACCCTGGCGCTCGGCGCTGCCGTCGCGGCCCTGGTGCCGCCTGCGCACGCGGCCAACGGCATCATCATCGCCATCGACCCCGGGCATGGGGGATCCGACCCTGGCGCGGTCGCCAACGGCCTCAAAGAAAAGGACCTGACCCTCGCGGTCTCCCTGGCTCTCAAAGAAGAACTCGAGTCCTACGACGGCGTCACCGTCGTCATGACCCGCACAACGGACGTGCGCCCGTCCGAAAACCTCGGCGCGGACCTGTCAAGCCGCGTCGAGATGGCCGCAGCTGCTGACGCTGACGCGCTCGTGTCGATTCACTTCAACTCCGCCTCGCCTATCGCGCGCGGCGCGGAGGTCTGGTACGGCAACTCCTCGTCCTACAACTATTGGACCCACACGAAGGGTCGTCAGCTCTCCAGTAACATCCAGGACGAGCTGACCTCGCTGGGGCTGGCCGACCGTGGCATCAAGACCCGCGACAACCCCTACTACGACTACCCGGACGGCTCCACGGGCGACTACTACGCGATCATCCGCCAGGCCCGTGAGGAAAACATGCCCGGCATCATCGTCGAGCACGCCTTCGTGACCTCCCCCTCGGATGCCGAGATGCTGCGCGACCCCGAGTTCGTGCGCTCCCTGGGTGTCGCCGACGCGACCGGTATTGCCGAGACCTACGGCCTGAGTAAGGGCACGTGGGAGAAATCGGGCGACTCCTGGCGCTTCATGCGCGGCGGCAAGGCTGCCACCGGCTGGTTCTCGGCTGGTGGGCGCTGGTACTGGGCGGGCTCCGACGGGCGCACCATCCGCGGATGGTCGACCATCAACGGTCGCCGCTACTTCTTCGATGACACCACCGCAATGGTGACGGGCTGGAAGCAGGAGAACGGCAAGTGGTTCTACCTGCGTTCCCAGGGTGACATGGCCACCGGCTGGGTGAAGGACGGGCGCTCCTGGTACTACCTGGACGACCAAGGTGCGATGGCCACGGGCTGGCTGTCCTACAAGGGCAGTTGGTACTGGCTGGGTAAGTCCGGTGCAATGGCTGTCGGGTGGACGGAAGTCGGCAACGACTTGTACCTCTTCGATGACGACGGTCGTATGCTCACCGGCTGGCAGCTGACCGAGGATGACAACGAGTGGTACTTCATGCACGGGAATGGTGTCATGGCCACGGGCTGGCTCCTTGACGGTGGCAAGTGGTACTACCTGGATGGCGAAGGCATCATGAAGACCGGCTGGATCAAGGTCGGCGGCGACTGGTTCCACATGAACGGCTCCGGCGTCATGAGCACTGGCTGGCTCGCCTCGGGCGGCTCCTGGTACTGGCTGGATCCCACCACCGGCGCGATGGCGACCGGTACGAAGACAATTGAAGGCCGCGAGTCCTCCTTCGATTCCTCGGGTGCGTGGCTGGGCTACGCGGACGGCAGCGGCGCTCCCGGAGCGGACGGCGCCTCCCGCTCCGGCTCTCGCGACGCGGTGACGAACGCGGACGGCCAGCGCCTCATCATGACCGCGCCCATGGCCTCGCGCTCGCAGGTTATCGACGACATGGTCGACGCCTGGAACGACGCGGGACGCCCTTACCCGTCGGAGCTGGCGGATGGTGGTGCGCCGTCGATCCGCGACTTCGCGGGCATCATCTACGACGAGGCCGTGGCTGAGGGCGTGTCCCCTGAGCTGGTGTTCGTCCAGTCCATGAAGGAGACCGGCTGGCTCCAGTATGGCGGCGACGTCGAGGTTGACCAGTTCAACTTCGCGGGTATTGGCGCTGTCGGCGGCGGCGCGGCGGGGGCTGAGTTCCCCGACGTGCGCACGGGTGTTCGTGCCCAGGTCCAGCACCTGCGCGCCTACGCGGACCCGTCCGCGTCCGCCGATTCGCTGGCCTACCCGGTCGTGGATCCGCGCTTCTCTTACGTGCGTAAGGGTGCGGCCCCCGTGGTCGAGTACCTGGGCATCCAGGAGAACCCGAACCGCACCGGCTGGGCTGCCGCACGCGGGTACGGCTACGACCTGGTGTCCATGCTGGACACGTACTTCTAAGGGGCTGTCGCTCCTCACGAGGCCGGGGCCCGTCGCGTTGAAAGGCGCGGCGGGCCCCGGCCTCTTTGTGCGAGTGAGGGTGCTGGTATCGGGTGGCCTGGTCTGGTTTTGTGGACCGGGTGTATTGAGGGTTGTTGGTTGTTATTGGTGGTGTGGTTTCTGGAAAATGTCGCACGTAATTTCCATCTGGTTCGTTTTGCGGTGTCGATAAAACGTTGGAATATCAACGTTGTGATTTCAAAGGTTGAAAGAGTCGGCCGGGAATTACGTGCGAAATTGGGGGATTTGTAGCGGTGTTGTGGGGTGCATCGGTGCTCGAAGGTCCACACCCCGATCGTGTGCGTCCGGAACGGTGCGCGTATCTGGATAGGTTGTTGGCATCCGGATAGGTTGGTCGCACGCGGATAGGTTATTCAGATCCGGATAGGTTATTAACCTATCCAGATGTTCGTTACCTATCCGGATGTTCGTAACCTATCCAGATACGCCGCTCCCATTCGCAACCGTCGCCTGAGGGCATGCGCGGGCAGCCCCGGCTACGCGGGCAGTCCCCGTAGCCCCACGCGCACGCAGTGAACGCGGGCATAGCAACGGCCCCGAGCACCTGTCGGTGCCCGGGGCCTGCCTCGTTAGTGCGGTGATCAGCCGCGCAGGGATGCCACGTAGGTGTCGATGCGCTTGGAGGAATCCTCGGGGGTGAAGCCCGTGGCCTCGATCTTCGACAGGTCCAGCGTCGAGGACAGGGGACGAGGCGCAGCCTCGCGGCCCGCGAAGTACTCCTCCGTGGTCACCTCGGTGACATCCTCGGGGTTGCGGCCGCACAGCTCGAAGACGCGCTTGGCGACCTGCGCCCAGCTCATGACCGGGCCCTCGCCCGACAGGTTGTAGACGCCGTAGGGTGCCTCATTCGTCAGCAGGTGAATGATGCCGCGGGCCAGATCCGACGTGAACGTCAGGCGGCCCACCTGGTCCGACACGACCGACGGGGAGATGCCGCGATCGGCCAGCGACGCCATGGTCTTGATGAAGTTCTTGCCGTCGCCCACCACCCAGGACGTGCGCACGATGTAGTGCTTGGGCGTCGAGGCAACAGCCGCGTCGCCACCCGCCTTGGACTGGCCGTACGCGCTCAAGGGGGAGGGGGCCTCGTCCTCGACGTGCACATCCTGCGTGCCATCGAAGACGTACTCCGTCGAAATGTGCACGAGCGTCGCGCCGTGCGCCGTCGCCTCGCGAGCCAGGATAGCCGGACCCGTCGCGTTGGCCTCCCACGTCGAGCGGCGTCCCTCCGGGGTCTCCGCGCCATCCACGTTCGTCCACGCGGCCGCGTTGATGACCACGTCGATCTCGTCCCACGGCAGGGCCGCCACCTGCTCAGCGTTCGAAATGGATACCTCCGGCAGGTCCACGCCCGTCACCGTGAAACCAGCCTCGGGTAGGACGCGCATGAGCTCGCGGCCCAGCTGACCATTTGCGCCCGTCACGAGCGCGCGGCGACCCGCCGGAGTGGGCGCGGGGAAGGGCGTCACGTCTGCCATGCGCGGGTGCGCCTTGTCCTTATCCGAGAGGATCGCGCGATCCAGCGGGATCGGCCAATCCACGGCCGCCGTCTCGTCCGCCAGGTTCAAGAACGTGTACTTCGCGTCCGGCGACCAGTGATCGTTGACCAGGTACGTGTAGGCAGTATTCGGCTCCAGCGTCTGATACGAGTTACCCACGCCCTTGGGGACGAACACCGCCACGCCCGGATCGATGATCGTCGTGTACACCGTGCCAAACGAGGGCCCCTCGCGCAGATCCACCCACGCGCCGAACACGCGGCCGGTGGCGACAGACACGAACTTGTCCCACGGCTCCGCGTGAATGCCTCGCGTCACCCCGACCTCGTCGTTGAAAGAAATGTTGTTCTGCACCGGCTGATCAGGTCGATGCGCAAAAAGCCGGGGATCGGCGTAGTCGTGATCCCCAGGGGCTTAGCAGTGGGCGCCATTGTTCTTCCTCTATGTGCGTGGGTATCGTGCGGACGTAACAATCCATACAAATTCTAGCCGATCTGCGCACCACCGGTGAGGGTACTGCGTCCCATCGGCGTGCGGGAGGCCACAGTTGTGGAAAAATAGCGTCACATAGGGATAATTGTCAGTGATGCGCGACCCACACGAGGACGCGCCAGGAAGCGGAGGCAACATGAAAGGCATCATCCTGGCAGGCGGGTCCGGCACCCGACTGAACCCGATCACGCTGGGGACATCGAAGCAGCTGGTCCCCGTCTACGACAAGCCGATGATCTACTACCCGCTGTCGACCCTCATGCTGGCCGGCATCTCGGACGTTCTGGTGATCACCACGCCGCACGACGCCCCGTCGTTCCACCGCCTGCTCGGTGACGGCAGCCAGCTCGGCGTGAGCATCTCCTACGCCGTCCAGCACGAGCCCAACGGCCTGGCGCAGGCCTTCGTGCTCGGCGCAGACCATGTCGGCAACGATGCCGCAGCGCTGGTCCTGGGCGACAACATCTTCTACGGCCCCGGCATGGGTACGCAGCTGCGTCGCCACGTCGACCCCGACGGCGGCGCCGTGTTCGCCTACCACGTATCCAACCCGCGCGAGTACGGCGTCGTCGAGTTCGACGAGGAATTCAACGCCCTCTCGATCGAAGAAAAGCCCGAGAAGCCCAAGTCGAACTACGCGGTTCCCGGCCTGTATTTCTACGACAACGACGTGGTCGACATCGCCCGCAACCTCAAGCCCAGCGCGCGCGGCGAATACGAGATCACAGACGTTAACCGCGCCTACCTCGAGGCCGGCAAGCTCAAGGTTGAGGTCCTCCCGCGCGGCACCGCGTGGCTGGATACCGGCACCTTCGACTCGCTCGCTGACGCCACCGCCTTTGTGCGTACGGTCGAGGCCCGCCAGGGCATGAAGATCGGCGCCCCCGAAGAGGTCGCGTGGCGCATGGGCTTCATCGACGACGAGGGCCTGCGCCAGCGCGCCGAG
>QWCT01001361.1_pt1 | contig 12543 bp, 9 predicted proteins | sample 1972681 | NCBI WGS metagenome assembly QWCT01 (sample SAMN09866701, study PRJNA288562) | Human oral metagenome isolate pre3_saliva, whole genome shotgun sequencing... | isolation source: mouth | host: Homo sapiens | place: USA: California | reverse complement strand
TAGAAGAATGTGAGGATTGGAAAGATAACAATAAATTACAATATGGAAGAAATATAAAATCACAATTAGATGATTTAAAAGTAACTTTAAATGTTAAGAGTGCTTTTGGAGAAGCAGAAAAAGTTAATGAAATATTAAATAAAAATGAGAAATTATTTGAAAAAATCTCTGATTTTATAGAAAATATGGAGCAAGAAAAGACTATTTCAAATATAGAAGTAGGCAAGAAAGATACTAAAGAAGTTAGAAAGGAGGAAAGGGAAATTGAGTAACTTAGACTTTAAAGGAATGATAGAAGCTAACTATAATGTTTTGAGTAATTTAGAAGCTAGTATACAAGGCTTTTTTAGAAAATTTGAAGATATAGATACTAAGATAGTGGAAAAAGAAACGGCTTTTATAAATGCGAAGCAAGAATTTAAAGAACTTATAGAAGATTATAAAAGTACATTAGACCAAATTAGAGAAGATTTTAATTTAGCAGTTGCTAAGGAACATCAGAATTTTGTAGAGGTTGCAAATGCCAATACAGAGAAGATATTGAAAGCTAAAGAAGATGAATTAAAGCAGAAGCTAGAGCAAGAAGAACATAAAATACTATTGAAAACAAATACATTATTAGAAGCTATGGAGAGTTTTCAAGAGAATATAAATTCTAAGGTATCAGATACCATTAAAAATCTTCCAGTGTTACTGGAGAATGAAAAAGACTTAATCATAAATAAAAACCTTGCAGATATAAAAGAAACATCTAAGAGTTTACAAACCAGTATAGAAGATTACAGAAAAATATTAGAGCAGGAATTAGAAAGTTATAAGAATAGGCTTATTGAAGAAGTAAAAGAATGTAAATACACTTTAAAAGAGAGTATAGAAGATATAAAAGAAGTTGCCGAGGATATAAAAGCAGAAAATATTACTTTAAATAAGAACAGAAACAATTTAGAAGCAGATTATAGAAAAGTTAATAATAGTTTAGAAAATGTAACCAAAAGCACAAATAATCTAGTTAAAGGGATAAATAATGTAAAGTATACATTTATAATCAATAAGATATATATCCTGTTATTTTCTCTTTTAAATTCAATATTTATTCTTAGAATAATAGTACCTCAAAAATGGGAAACAAATTTTCTAGGTACTAAAACTTTATGGACTTTAATTATAATAGCTTCTCTATTAATTATTGTAGGAATAGGCGATTTTATATATAGAGTAGTATTACCTATTTTATCAAATCTTTGGGAAAAAATATGTAATTTTCTTTTTACTTCAGATGAGGAAGCAGAAGAAGATTAATTTTATAAAAGGCACAATCTAAGTTTGTGTCTTTTTCTTTTTTGCTTGTGGAGTTTAACGTAAAAAAAAGCCGAAGTAAAGTGTGCCTACGGCATTTTCTAGCGAAAACTGTCGCACTTGACTTCTGTTTTTTTTATAACTCCACAAAGGCAACCAAAAAAGAAAAAAAAGAAAAAATGTGTGGTATTTTGTATCGCTTGGAAGTCTTTAAAACCTTACTATTTTCTACTATTTTCAAGTTTTATATCCTATTTTTTTATTTTAAAATTGTAGTATAATTATTATATGTTTGTATTTTATTATTTTGATTATCTAATATTCAATTTATCTTATTGTATATTATTAGAACACACTTTAATATTTTTTACTATTATTATATCAGCTGTATAATATAGTTTTTATATTGGTATTAAAAGATATTTAAGATTACATATTTAATCTATTATAATATTTTATATAGTCTTATTTAAGAATAAAATGTATTTTAGTATATTATTTTGAAAATATAGAATATAATTTATAAACTATGTATTATTTTTTTAAATTAAAATAGTCAAAATTTAACTTTTTTTATATTTTTGAACGATTAGATAACTTCAAAAAGAAGCCGAATTATATTAATTAATCAAAGTAATTTTTCTTTTATTTTCAATGTTTTTATAAACAAGTTGCTTGAAATCTTTTTGTAATCTTTCAATCATTTTTTATTGTCTTTTTTAAAATTAAATGGTATAATATAACTATCAAGAAAACTAAAAAGGAGTGGGTAAAATATGTTAAATAGTACTTTTGGATTAAGTAAAGACTTTTTACAATTCATTGATAAGGAAAATTCTTATCAAAATCAAGATGAAGATACTTATACTCTAATTTTTCTTACTGGAGAAAAGGAAGTATTCAAAAAGGTAGGTATTAAAAAAGCAGTTATAAATTATATACAGTTGCATAGAGAAACTTTAGAAAATGCTTTAAATCAATCAGAAAGATTACAAGCAAATACAGATGAAGCAGAAGAAAAAGAAAGTAAGCAAGATGAAAGCAATCAAGCAAATAGTACAGAAATAGCAGTATTTAACAATATTCCAATAACAAGGCTTCAAAAATTCTTTACATTAGAAAATATAGGGATATTAGAGAAATTAATTGAAATAGAGAAAAGTGGAACACTTGTAGACCATTCAACAATACCAGACCATTATAGAAAATTAAGCAACGGAAAGAGTGTAAGTATAAGAATGAATGAGGAGATATACAACAAGATGAAGCTATATAGTATTGAAATAGGCGAAACTATGGCAACTATAACGAATTATCTTTTTGATATGTATTTAAAAGAAATGAAAAAATAAGAAGTTGCTTTAAATCAAGCAACTTGATTACAAGCATTGTATAAGGAGAAAAAAATGGAAAATGAATTAGAAAAAATAATTAAGAACTTAAAAAAGTTACTAACAAAAGATTTTGATTTCATAAATGCAGGTAGAATAGTTGTAGCGAGTGAAAGCAGAGAAGTAAATATAAATATGGTAAATTTAATCTGTAACGAGCTAAGTATTCAAACTAACCACATAACAAAAGACCAACTAAAAAAGATAATAGAACAAATTGATTTAAGACTAGATTATTTAGAGCCAGAAGTACCAAAAGTAAAAAGAAGAAATGATTGACTAAAAACAGTTGTATTAGAACATATAAAATTGCAGATGAAAAAATATATCTTCAGAAGCTAAAAACATTGTCTAAAAAGAAAGGGGGTTTTAAAACAATTATGGAAAAATACGGATATGCTAGAGTTTCGACAGAAGTACAAGATCTAGAAAGGCAACTAAAAGCCTTGAAAAAGGCAGGAGTGAAGCCTAATAACATCTTTAAAGATATTGGAAGTGGAAAAGATTTTCAAAGAATTGAATATCAGAAGCTAGTAAATAAAGTATTGAAAAAAGGCGATATTCTCTATATTACAAGTGTCGACCGATTAGGAAGAGATATGAAGCTAATTGAGGAAGAATATAAACTTATAACAGAAACGAGGGAATGTCAATTAATCAGTCTTGAAGAGCCTTTTTTATCAACTTCACAAGATGAAATAACAAACGATTTATTAAGACCAATCCTTTTAAAATTTTTAGGGTGGGTAGCAGAGAGAGAAAGAAAAGAACTACTAAAAAGGCAGAAACAAGCCTATAATTCAATGTCTAAGAATAGCAGAGGTAAATTAATTTCTAACCGAACTGGAAAGGTAATAGGTAGACCTAAGAAATGGAAAGAACTAACTAAAGAGCAAAGAGATAAGGTTGAGGAATGGATAAGAGGGGAAAGAAGTTGCTTATCTGTTTCAAAAGAACTAGGAATATCAAGAAGCACATTACAACGAATTAAAGAGGAAGAATACCAATAAAGCAAAAAGGCTTCATTTTTCGTCTGAGGAGAGAACAGAAGCCTTTTTCATTTTCAATCCTAGAGCAGTAATTAATTGAAAGAAGACTTTATTACTCCTACAAAAGCGAGGAACAATAAAATCTTCTTTACTAATAACTACTACACACAAACCTATTATAACATCAAAGTTTAAAAAATAAAAATTACTTTTTTAAAATTATATAATAAAATTAAAAATAGCACCTATTGGAGTAAGTGCTATTTTCGTTCCATTTTTTTTGCATTTAATAATCGTTTTCAAATTAATTATAAACTTTTATTTTTTAAATGTCAATGGTATAATTAATCGTTCCATTTTTCTTCTTTTCTCTCCTGGAGAGGAGGTGTAAGATGAAAAAAGCATTTATAATCGGTTTCGCAATAGCATTTTTCTTGCTATTGTTCTTTTCAAAAAATGTATACATAACTATTAATCTGTAAAGGTTATTAGTTACAAAAAATTTTTTGAGGGTATATAAGCTATTGGAGTGGCTTATATACTCTTTTTTTTTATAGCCTATACAGAACATCAAAGAAGCCTTTAAAATACTCTTAAAAGCCATCACAGACACTCAAATTTTAAACTTGTCTTATAAATTTAAAATATCTAAAAATACCACTTGCATTTTAAAGCCTTTATATAGTGTTTTTTAAAGTTTTAGACATTAAAGGTAAAATTGTAAGGATAAGTACTACAAAATAAAAAATTAGGGTATAGCAGGAGCTAAAAGTGGCATTAAAAAATTGGGAACGGAAGCCAAAAACGAAAAAACGAAAAAGGGGGGTAGGGGGGTTCTTTATTTTTTTAAACAAATTCAACTTTATTATTTTATTCTACTTGGTTCAATTCTAGTTCTTTATAATACAGTCCGTGGAAAAAAATAAAATATAGTTTTTTGTTTTGTTTTGTTGACGGACAATATAAAATTACAAATTTAAAATTTTAGTTTTTTATTATTAAATTTTTTATTATTAAAAATTAAATCAAGAAAATCAAAAAATCACAGTCAGATATCTTCTTTTTTTTATATTTTTAAGGACTTTTTAGGACTACCACAACCCCCCATTTTTCCACACTTTCAAGAGTGGTGAAAAGACAAATTTGGGGTAACATAGGACATTTTTGGGGTAACATAGGACATTTTTGGGGTAAAGTAAGACAAGCATAATAATAGAATGTCTTATTTTTATTTTTTATTGAAATATTTATAAAAATAAAAAAATATAAGACTATTTTTTATTGACATTGTCTTATATAAATAGTATAATAGAAGCATAAAATTAAAAAGGGGGAATATTAAAAAGTGAACGAATTGAAAGTTGTTGAAAATAAAGAAGAAATAGTAATTTACAATAATGATTTAAATACTAAAGTTTATTTAAAAAAATTTAATAACTTCAACTGGGATATTTTTATGATTGTTGTTTCGGCTTTAGCTTATACAAAAACTGGTGTTGTGTATATAAGTTTAAAAGAAATTATGAAAAAAACAAATTACACAAGTAAAAATTGGGAAAATTTTATAACTAAAATAAGAGAAACTAATAGAAAGATTTTAGCAAGTGTTTGTGAAGTGGAAACTGAAAAGGATATAGACCAATTCCCACTTTTTAAAAGATTTAGAATAGAAGATAAAAAATTTTTAAGAGTTGAAGTTGAGAAAGAATATATGTTTTTCTTCAATAATTATGATGAGTATACAAGTTTTGGATTAAAGACTTTTTTAGAATTAAAAAACAAATATACAAAGCCTTTATTTAAACAATTAATGCAATTTAAAAGTACTGGAAAAGCTTTTTTTAGAATGGAAGATTTTAGAAGTATTTTAGATATCCCAAACAGTCTAAGTTTTTCTAAAATAAGAGATAGAATTTTAATACCTTCAATTCAAGATTTTTCTATTATTTTTAAAAATTACAAAATAATTGCTAAATTTCTAGATGGAGAAGAAATAGAAATAACAGAAAATATGCCTGATGAAGCTAAAAAAGATAGGCGACAAGTTACAAACATAAACTTCTTTTTCACAATATCAAAAAAAGAAGATATTATTACAGAAAATGAAGTTGTAAGCAATCAAGCAAAAAGATTACAAGCTAATAATAAAGAAATTGATATTAAAGAAGAAGAAAGATTATTTAACCTAGATAGTATTAAATGTGGATTAGATATGCAAATTAGTATTACAGAGGAAGAAATAGAAACAGAAAAAAGTAAAATAGAAAGATATAAGCAATATATAAAGCAAACTAGAGAAGCAGGAGCGATTGATAGTGTTGATGAAGTTATAAATAGAGATATTATTAATCATTATACATCATCTATTCAAGAAGCACTAGAAAAAATTAGAAGTTTAGAAGCAAAAATTATTGAAGATAAAGAAGAAATTGAAAAAATAGAAAATGAAATTGGTTGTAATCATTCTGAAAGCAATCAAGCAACTGATGAAAATAAAAAAGATATTGAAAATAAAGAAGAAATTGATTATTTAAAACTTATAAAAGAATTTTTAAAAGGACAAGGTATAGAGTACCAAAAAGTAGAAACTAATATAAATTTCTTGTTAGAAAATTATACTGGAGAAGAAATTTATAGAGAAATTATAAGAATAAATAATATAAAAAGTGAAAAAGCGAATATAAACCCAGTAAAGTATTTAATTAGAAGCATTAACAATATAGAAAATATAAATAATAGAGTAGTAGAAAATAAAATTAATATAGTAGATGATTTTGTAGGAGTAGAAAATATTGATGAAGTAGATGAGAAAAATGTTGAGAAAATTTTAGAAAGCTATGATTTTTAAGGAGGAAAAATGAGTTTTATAGACACTGAATTAGAATTAGAAAACAAAAGAGAAATAACTTTACCAGTTTTAAATATAGATAAAGATATAAAGACATTATTACTTTTTCTTTATATACACATAAAAGGTTTCAAAACAAATGATGAAGTAGTAGAAGAAATATTAAATATAAATTTGAAATATATTCCAAATGCTTTTTTGAAAGACTTAATTATAACAACTCTTGATTTTAAACGAGATAATAGACTTTTAAGAGATATTTTTGCAATAGAAAAATATAGAAGCAAAGAAGAAGAATTGATAAAAAAAATGAATGAAGATTTTGACATTTATGTTACAAAATTTACAATTTTAACAGTAAACTCAATAAAAGATAAATTAAAGAGCTATTATTTTTATAATAAATTTTTTAATCTTTTTGACACAAGAAAAGATGAAAATAAAAATAAATTATTGAGTTTTGAAAAAGATTTTTTTGAAATTTCAAACGAATTAAAGTCTGTTACTTCTGAAAATGAAAAAAGTGCTAAACTTGAGGAAATGCCTGATTTACTTCTTAACAATTTAAAAAAACCCAACAAAGTTTTGACAAATACTCCATTAGATATGGTTTTGGAGTTAGTAAAAAAAGAAGTACATATAATAACAGCCGAAACATCAGCAGGAAAAACAGCATTTGCATTAGATTTAGCATTAAAATTAGAAGAAAGTGGCTATCGTGGGATTTATTTTTCTTGCGAAATGGGAATAGAACAACTAACTGATAGAGTTTTAGCAAATTATTTAAAAATACCACTATCTTTTTTTAAAAATGAAGCTCTTTTAAATAAAGCACTTGAAAATAAAGAAAAATTTGAAAAATTTGAAAAGATGAGAAATAAAAACAGTAAATTAAGATTTATAGATGGAACTTTTACAGTTGACAAAGTAGAAGATTATGTAAAAAAAGAAATTATAATTGAGAAAGAATTAGATTTCATAGTAATAGACTATTTACAATTACTTCAGTTAAAAGATGAAGCAGGTGCAATAAGTTATGAAAGGGTAAGCAGAATATCTAAAAAATTAAAAAATATAGCAAAAGAAAATAATATTTGTATTTTATGTGTTGCTCAAATGTCTAGAAATTTTGCAGAAAGAAAACAAAATCTAAAACAAGATGAAAAATTAAAAATTTATGCTAGTGATTTAAAAGATAGTAGTCAAATTGAACAAGACGCTAGTTCTATAACTGGACTAGTCGTAACAGCAACTGAACTAGATAACCTAGGTTGTCAAAAAAAGTTAATAAATATTCAAATAATCAAGCAAAGATATGGAGTTGTTAGAGATGATTTAGAAGTAGAGTTTTTTACAGCAGTTCAAGGAATAAATTATACGAGAATGGAGAAAAAGCTAGGATACAAAAAAGAATAAAAAGAACAACAATTTATTTTTTTCCACGGACAGAATAAAGGAAGTGATATAAATGATTGAAAACAAGCAAGATGATTTCAAGCAAGATAATAGAAAATTAGTAGGTGTTAAGTATACCAATTTTAATAAAAAATTAGAATTATTACATAGTAAAGATATTGAAATTTTAGAAAAATTCGGAATTAATCATGACATAGAAGATGAGATTTGTTTTGTTTGTGGAGCAGAAAAATTAAATTTCTTTTATAGTAAAAATGTGAATGAGAGAACACAAGCAGAAGAAAAAAGAGGATATTTAAAATGTAAGTGCTTCAACTGTAATTTTACTGGAGATGTTATAGACATTGCTAGAAAATTAGATCCGTTTTTAAAGAATAAAAGAAATGGAGAAATAATAGACTTCTTGTTAAGTAAAGAATTCCTAGAAAGACCGAATAAAATTGATGTAAATAGACAATATACAACAATAAAAAAGGTTAGGAAGAAACAAAAAAATGAGAAAAAAATATTAACTTATTACAACATTATAAATACTTTTATAGTAAATTTTAAGTTGCACCGAACGGAAGAAATAGAGAACTATTTATACAGTAGAGGTTTTATAAAAGAAGATTTTAAATTAATGAGTGGGTATGTAGGATTGGAAGAATGGGGAGAATATAGAAATATAATTTTCCCTTGCAGTGATTATAGCTTCATTAGAAGATTAATCAAAGATTATTATGCTAAGGAAGATACAGAAAAGAAGAAAAAAGTTAGATATATAAACTCTTATAATTTAGAAAAAACTACTCATCATTGTTACTTATTAGAAATGATTAGGAGCAGAAGAATTATAGAAAATGGCTTTTATAATATCTATGTTTGTGAGGGGGTATTTGATACCTTAACAGTAAGAGTTGCTTTAAATAATCAGTGCCTAGCATTTAGTAGTGGAGGAGCAACTAGCACACAAGATTTAATTGCTAATAGAATAAAAGAAGTTGCAGAAGAAGTATTTAGAAAGACCAATAAAAAACTTAATATAGTATTGCTTTTTGATAATGATAATGCAGGAGAAAAAGGACAAGAGAAGCTATACAATTTAATTAAAGATTATGAATATATAAATGTATATAAAAATTTTGTTCCATTACTATTAAAGAGTAGTAAAGATATCAATGAAGCATTTACAAAAGATAGAAATGAGTTCATACTAAATTTACAAATAATTGATAAAAATTTAAGGGGTACTATTATATAGCTACCCCTTTTAAAATGATTTTAAAGCCTATCACAGAGCTTCGTTTTTTTTAAACATTTTCATTATTTTCATTTTCATTATGATTTTCTACATTTTCAACTTTTTCTTCAACTTTTTCATCTGTTATTTCAATTTTTTCTTTATCTTTTTTTGGAGCAGAAGCAGATTTTCTAGCTTTTCTTTTTGGAAGTTTATCATTTAAAATTTTAGTTATATCATCTAACATTTTATCAACTTCAGTTGCAGGAACTTTTTTACTATTCACTAATTCTTCAAACCTATTAAGCAGTCCTAAAATTTTTCCATTTTTCTTTTTAATTTCTTCCAAAGCACTAAGTTTTTCTAAATCTTTTAAATCAATTTTATTATCATCTAACAACTTTTTTATATCTTTTAATTTTAACAATGCCATTTATTTCTCGCCTACCTTTCTTTTTAATTAATACTATTCTAGCATTAATTAAAAGAAATGTAAAGGCTTCAAAATAAATGAAAATATCGTATTAAAAAATCGCAACTTTAAAACTTGCTTTACAAGTTTTAAAATGCTAAAATATAAGAGTAAAATTTGTCAATTTTACTTTATATTTTTTTTAATACTCTATTTTTGCCAGTGCCTTGTTATGTATGTCGTTGCACTCCATAATAACAGCACTGGCAAAGGGGAAACCCCTTTTGATACCCCTTTTAACTTGTCAAAAACTCACTTTAAAAATACATCTAGCAACTGTATTTTTAAGAGTTCATTTTTTTACAAGTTATTGAGAGTGTATCGCCACTCTCAAACTCTTACTCTATTTGCTTTTATTAAATTGCGAGGTGTAAAATGTATAATAAAAAATTAATTTTTCGTTTAGATGAAGAAATTGAAGCAAGATTAAAAATGAGAAGTAGCCAATTAGGAATAAGCTATGCAGAGTATATAAGAGAACTTATCAATAAGGAACTTATAAACAATAATTTAGATACTATATATAGCTTTATGTTGAAGCTAGATAAAGTCTATAATGAACTACATAGGATAGGGATAAACTTAAATCAATCCGTTAAAAAAATGAATACTAAAAGTACAAAAGATATAGTATTAAAATTTGAAGATATTGTTATAAATTATTGTGAAGAAATAGCAGAAGTCTTGGAAGATTTAGGGGGGATAGATAATGCAATTAATTATGAAAATAGCAGAAGAAAAAAGAATGAATAGTAATGGTATGAAAGCATTATTTGATTATATAGCGAGAGAAAGTGGAGTATATAAAACAATAGGAATAGGAATGTCTGATGATAGCGAAAAAGCATTTAGACAAGTGATGAATAATAAGAGAAGATTTAATAAAGCACAAGATGACAAAATGAGATTTTGCTACCACGAAATTATAAGCTTTGAATATGGTACAGACCCTGAACTTGCATTAAAAATTGGAGAAGATTATTGCAATAAATTACATCAAGAAAAAGGTTTTAATTGCTTCTTTGGAGTGCAAATAGATACTAAAAATACACATATACATATATTAGTAGATAGTGTAAATTGTAGGACTGGTAAAATGTTACAATCTTTGACAGAGAAGCAACTAGAAAAAGTACCAGAAAGAAAAGAACTAGAAGAAGTTTATATCTATGAGGAGCAGAGAAGAATTGCAGAGGATATGGCTATTAAAAATGGATACCAAATAGAAGATGAAAAAAGATATTCATATATGCACGAAGCGAAAAAACACGATAAAAATGCTAGAAAATGGCTAACTAAAAATCAGTATCAAACTTTTAAAAAAGAAGAAAAAGGAGAATTAAAAGAGGAGAAATCGTGGAGGAATGAAATTGCAGATAAAGTTAAAGAAATGTATAAAAGACTTGATATTACAGAGGATAACATTAAAGAGATAGCAAAAGAGTATAATTTAGAAGTTACAAGACACAACAAGACAAATAAAACAATAACATTTGCACTTTTAGACCTAGATGGGAAAGCCACCAAACAGAGATTAAAATTAGTTGAAGCATTAAGTCAAAAGGTAGGTAAAAACAAACTTAAAGAAGAAGATAAGGACAAGGTTAAACTAGGTGTTAAATTAGAAAGACTACACGACCACGAAAAAGGAAATTTTACTTCAGAAACTAATCCATTCTCTTATGAAAATTTCTTCAGAGATAGAACGAAAGAACTTGAAAATAATAGAGAATTTGAAGAATTTGTAAAAGAAATAGAAGCAGAAGAACTGGAAAAGGAGCTTGAAAAAGTGATGAAAGAGAAAGAAAAAACAATCAAAGAAGTTGCAGAAAATTTGATTAAAAATAAAGAAAATGTTTATAAAAATGAGAAAGAAAAAGCAGAAGAAATTAACAAATTGATTGAAATAAATCAGATTGATTACAAGCAAGATAAAGAAAAAATTGCAAGTTTAGAAAAAGAATTAGTTGAGAAAAAAGAGGAAATACCTCATCTTGAAGCAACTATAAAAGATTATAGTAATACTAAAAATCTTCTTGAAGAAGATTTACCTGGTGAAGAAGAAGCAGTAAAAGATAAAACTAAAATTGCAGATGATAAGGAAAAAGAAGTTGAAAGATTGAAAGCTTTATTACAACAAGCAGAGAAAGAGTTAGAGAGTGCTAATACTCAAAAGAAAAATGCTATAACAAGTAGAGATAATACGAAAGAAAGAATTGAAGATATAGATACTCTAATTAAAAATAACAGTGATAAAATTATTGAAAATAAAGAGAAAATTAAAACTATTCCAGTTGCAGTAGAAACTATAAAAGATAGTTTAGAAAGAACAGAAAAGAAGATTGAAGAACATAGAGAAGAATTAAAAGTTGTGAGTGAAGTTGTAAAAGAAAGGGAACAAGATTATAAAGATACGAAGAACAATGCTTTTGAAAAAGTGCTTGAATATGAAAGTATTATTAGAACTTATTATGAGAAAAAATATGAAGCAGAGGAACAAAATAAGTTAGAAATGGCAGAAGAATTAAAGAAGAAATTTGAAGAATTTCAAAATAATCTTCTTAAACAGAATATAGAATGGGATAAGATTAACAAATTAAATCAACAAGTTGCAGAGCAAGTAAGACTTGAAAGAGAACAAAAAGCACTTACTAAGAAGAAGCAAGAAGCAGAAGCAAGAAGAAAAGAAGTAGAAGCTAGAGCCAAAGAAGAACTTGAAGAAAAAGTAAAAACGGATCTTCAGAACTTTATAGATTTGATTGATAAAGGGAAAATTGATACTGATGAACTAATTGATATAGTTGAAGATTTAGAAGAATGTGAGGATTGGAAAGATAACAATAAATTACAATATGGAAGAAATATAAAATCACAATTAGATGATTTAAAAGTAACTTTAAATGTTAAGA
>QWCT01001360.1_pt1 | contig 12547 bp, 10 predicted proteins | sample 1972681 | NCBI WGS metagenome assembly QWCT01 (sample SAMN09866701, study PRJNA288562) | Human oral metagenome isolate pre3_saliva, whole genome shotgun sequencing... | isolation source: mouth | host: Homo sapiens | place: USA: California | reverse complement strand
TTGCATATACAAAGATACTAAAAAACCATGACATACGCAAGTATTTTACTGATTATCAATGTGTTATAATGTTAAAAAGATGTGTAGAAAGAGTAGCCCTACGGGGGAGGGGGTTGGGGGTGGGGCCAGTTGGGACTACTGTTATTCTGCTGTTTTGTTCTTTTATTATAGTTCTTACAGTAAGCTCTCACCAAATATTGCGTTCTTAATATCCTTCTCGTGTTCGAAGACGAAGCGGGCAACGATGGCACTCAGTAGGGCTGTTGAAGGGAGCTTCACACTCGTAGCAGACTTCAAACGGTCGAGGACACCCTTGAGATCGGAGTCGATATAGACCGTGGCCAGACGTGAGTCGCGTGCCTTATAGTCGCGTGCCAGGTCGAGGAAAATCTGCCAACTGTCCTCACCGCTATCCTTTGCGAGTGAATACTCACGTGCGAGCTGTCGGCCCTCAGCCTTTGGTAGCTTCTTCGCAGCCGGTGCGGTGCGGTCCTTGCGGTCGGCTGCTTCCTGCTTGGACTCTACCCGACGGAACGGACTTGTAGGTGCCGTAGGTGCTGCTGCTGGCTCGTCAACATCTGCAATAGCTTCAGCATACTCCTCTGGCTGCTGTTCCTCAACCTGTGTACGCACCTCCTGCTCAACGTTGTTCGTATCATACTGTACAGGCTCGGTAGCCTCCTGCTCATCCATCGCCGTCTCTTCTGAATTAGTAATAGGATTTGGTCGTGGTCCTTTCTGTACCCTATGCGCCAAGTCGGTCATCGCACCTGGCATCACCACCATTGTTTTCTTCTTCTTAGCCATTGTATCTTTGTTTCTTTGTTTTTACTTTGTTATATATAAACGTGGACTTATCATTTCCTTCTTTTGATATGTCCTTTCGTCATCCTCTCTCCCCTATCGCGCCCTCACGAAGTCTTTTTCGATTAGTATTGTCTAACTACATTTGTCCAAACAACCTTATTGGATTTTATTTATCTAACCTGCTTTCTTAGACATCATTTATCTAATCTGCGTTATTAGATCTCGTTTATCTAACCTGTTTTATCCAACTTCATCCCGTTAGGCACTCCCCCTCTTTCGGAGGGGGCTGGGGGGAGGTTTTTATTTCATCCTCCTCAGCATATAATCAAACGCCTTTTTAACAGCGTCGCGTTGCGTACCCAGCAGCTCGAAGGTGTTTGTGCGCTTCAGTGTTGCACGGCTATTGACGACAGGTGTGACGAGTCCGAAATTACCAAACACCTCATCTGTTCGCCGCCACATCTCCTGCTCCTCAGCCGTACCGATACGTGGGTCGATGCGGTTGGGGACGAAGAAGAGCTTGGCTGACATCTGTGGGTTATGCTCGCGTAGCACGTTAAGCACCTGCACAAAGACGCCCGTTGAGTCCAGCGCCTTGTCCTCGTATTCGTAAGGACAGACGATGTAGTCGGCCCCCACGAAGAGTGGTGCTAAACCGTCTTCGCTGATGTTACCAGGCGAGTCGAATAGTACGTAGCCCTCTACCTGAGAGGCTGAATCAACCAACGACTGCATGGTCTCGACATCTGTCACGTCGAAGTCCTGCACATTGTAAGGCTCTTCTTCGCCCTCGTAGATGAGCTTGTCCTTCCGACGCTGCATCAGAATAGTCTTCTGCAAGTCGGTATCAATGATACAAACGTCCCTACCCTTTGCAGCAAGATAGTTGGCAAAGAGTATACACAACGTGCTCTTCCCTACTCCACCCTTCTGATTTGCGAAAACGATCTTCTTATTCTTCATTGTTTATATATTTATGTTTTTACTTTTTCCCGTACTTGTCTATTTACGTATATATGCTTTCGAATATTTATATTTTAGCTCTTTAAGCTATTTACGTATATATATTTCAATCGGATTACATATCTATCTTGTCACTCTTCGATGTTTTGTATCTCCCAAGCCTGTCTCGAGGCTCATGCCGCCTAATGTGGTCCAAGAAAGCTCCTTTTTATGGTTTTTATCCTTAAGAACGGCCATCTGAGGCCTTATTGCCTCTCTTTCTCACTTTTTAGGCTACTATTATAGAAGCCGATAGGCTATCTTTTTATTAGCCTTATCAGCCCAATACGGCACATTAGGCCAATATTATAGACTAAATAAAAGCCAATTGGTATTCTTCTCCTTACTTTTTGTCACATCTGCCCACCTTTAACCCCTCTCATTTTTGCATTTTTCTCAACCACTCGTGTCCCTTCCCACAAATACTCAAATTATGAGCCTCTTTTATTGAAGATTTCCTGTACTATCAACATTGGGCGGCATCAATAGTGGGGTAGGGGAGGGGCAAAAATGCAATTAGGTCCTACTACCTTATTAATAATGAGCGTTCTCTTAGTCTGCTGCAACCATTGTTCTGCGCAGAAGGCAGTAAGGTGCTAAGCCAAGAACAAAGCTAAGGATAGAGACAATCGTACCGTAGGTCGTTATCTGGTCCATCGTAACACCGCCCACATTATTATATATATAGCCGTAAACCATGTTGGCGAGCGAAATTGCCACGTCACATCCTATCAAAGAAGCACCGTAAAGACGGATTCTCCCAGCATATTTAACCATTAATTGGATACAGAGGATGAGGTTGGTAACGAAGAGTACAAGGCCACAGGCAATTGAAAACATTGAGAACTTGCTTAAGGCTACTCCCGATACCCCGCTGCCCATCTCCTCTGGCGTGCATAAGAACATAGGGAGATTGGATGCGGCAGCCATCAAAAACGTTAGGACCATCACAACGATGACCGCCAATTGTGCAGTGAAATGCTTGTTACGACTCAGACACCTGCGGAACACCTCCAACATTGTTAACTTTGTCGCAAGAAGTGCAACGGCCTCTATCACTTGAATCATGGAGCTGCTCTGAAATGTGGCAAAGGCCTGAGTGATCACTCCTTGACCCTCATTGGGTGCCGACGTCCAGTTGTCTATCAAACTGAGACCACTAAAAGCAAGGTATAAACCCATACTCCAATTCAGTACTTCACCCGCCTTAGATGAAACCGAAAAAGTACCTAATTTCATATATAATTATATTAAAATAGATTCAAACAAATACACACATAATGATGTGGTTATATTTTTATACTTGCAAATATACGCCTAATTATTGAAAGAAACAAATACATCTAAACATTTTTAATGAGAAAAATAAAAAGACAAGTAGACATAAATACAATAAGATAAATACTCTTTTAGGTCTTAATCTTTATATATATTTATGTAGTTACACATCTGATAAATATATAAAACTGTCTATTAAAAACTAACATCACATTAGAGAATACTCAAAAAGACACTCTATAATTATAATATATTTATATATTTACGTATTGATAAACATACATTCTGCAATTGAAATAGGTACATATTTACTTACTTGTATAATAGTATAATCAGTCATATACATAAATAAAGAAACAATTATATACGTATTTAAGGAAAAAGGAGAGTATCATGAGCGAATAAAGGGAAATCCTCCTTCACGAGTTATGAGCATTCAAAATGATGAAAAATGAGAACAAAGAGACTATAAGAATGTAAGACCAAAGTTGAACGAGAGGGATAGATTAGCGATAGAATGGGGTAAAAATACATTCATATATATAGTTGAATATATAAAAATACAGAATACTCTAAATCAGAGAGTAACAACTAATCATTTCTAAGAAAACTATGCAAAGCGGTCATACAAATACAAGATTCTGACAAAGAAAAACAGCAAATTTAAGCGATTTCATCGGACTAAATAGAAAATAAAGACTGTAACGAGCAAGAGAGCAAATAAACATCTATAACTAAACCTATAACTTTTAATCAAAGAAAGAAGTAAAGATATAAATAGTGATTTAGATATATATATATAATTCTTACATTCAATAGGTTACAAGGATAGAACTGTGAAAAACGTAGGAAACGTTTGAAAAGAAACAAAAACGCTTTAGAACAGTGACTAAGAGATCCCTCTCCAAATGACAGTAAATGCGTAATGTGGAGCGATGAAACCATGAAAAGAGTCAAAACATGGGACGACAAAAACAAAAGTAGGGGAGGGTAGAGAAGCAACTCGGCGCCTGTTAAAAAGAAAGAACACCTAAATTATCAAGAAAGAACGAATACAAATGTGTAAAAAGGAACGTAAAAAAAACGACGTAATGAGTAATATTGTGCACATAACAAAAGCGTATATTTGTTTATATGTTTATATATTTATTGCAAATGAAAATTATATTTTGAAGCTTAATACATATTTATATAGTTAATTAAACGTTGCAGTAAATATACTATTACGTATTTATATATTTACTGAACATAAACCATTAAATACAATAATCTATACTTATATAAATAATGATTTATATTATTAAACAATAAAACAAAAGTCTACTTACATAAATAAAAAGCAAAAATAAAAACAAAGTAAGTAAACAAGCAAATCATTAAAGGACTAAAAGTATTTTTATATACTTAGATAATAACGTGAAAATATGTACAGATAAAGACATAAATAGATGGTTTTGTAATAGACAATAGGAATAGAATAGAGCAAAAAAATAAGGTCAACACTTGACGAAAATATGCTTTCGTAGACGAGAAATAACAAGAAAAAGCAACGATGAGAAAGTGCGACAAAAAAGTGAAAAAGGGACAGGGTAAGAGGAGACAGAGTAACAAAGGAAACAGTAACGATGGTTGGGTGGGGGAGGTGAGAGAGTGGATAAAAAGGAGACAGAGAAACAGAAGGAACAGTAACGATGATTGTGTGGGGGGAGTGAGAGACAGGATAAAAGAAGACAGAATAACAGAAGGAACAGTTGTAACGGGTGAAATGGATAGGAAAAAGGCAACTTAAAAAGAAGACTGAATAACAGAGAGAACAGTTGTAACGGGTGAGATGGATAAGAAAAAAGCAGCTTAAAAAGAAGACAGAATAACAGAAAGAACAGTAGTAACGGGTGGGATGGATAGAAAAAAGGCTGCTTAAAAAAAAGACAGAATAACAGAGGAAACAGTTGTAACGGGTGAAATGGATAGGAAAAAAGCAACTTAAAAAGAGACAGAATAACAGAGAGAACAGTTGTAACGGGTGAGAAGGATAGGAAAAAGGCAGAATAAAAAAAGGACAGAGTAACAGAGGAAACAGTTGTAACGGGTGAAAAGGATAGGAAAAAGGCTGTTTAAAAAGAAGACAGAATAAAAGAGGGAACAGTTGTAATGGGTGGGATGGATAGGAAAAAGGCAACTTAAAGAGGGGACAGAATAACTCTAAATACCTCTGTCAGCTCTTTGGATGCACAAAAATCTGTACTAATTGACGAGACAAAAACGAGTAATTATTTATGAGATAATAAACAAGAAAAGGGCTGAACATTTCCTTCTCTCACAGAGTTCACAAATCAACAGAATTGACAGAGGAGTTGCACAGAACACTAAAGGAGACAGAAATCACAAAGCCTAACGGACTATGGGAGGGATAAAAATACTTGAATAAACAGAACAATGTGATGACTCGAATAAAGATGGATTATCTTTTACACAACAGAAAGAGTGTTCTACGCTCGTTAGGAATGTATAAAATCATTCTTGGGGGTTGTTCACGTAAACAAAATTCGGGAATGTGCGGCGAAATAAAGATAGCTAAACGATAACATAAATGAATACTTAAGCATGAGAAATAATAAACTAAAAAAGACGTGCATGTACCTCAATCGAGTAGTAATGAAACCGATTCGCTTACTAACAAACAACTTACAAAAGCGGAAAGAATCATTACATTATTTCGATTAAAGTTACTTCATTGAGAGACGTAATTACCTCGAAGAAATGAGCATATAACTCACAAGAAATCAAATAATTACACAGAGTAATGAAGAGGACGCCCCTCTTGATACAAGAAAGGCCCCTTCAATACGCAAGAAAGGCATATTCTCGAACGTTGAAAGGCATGTTCTTAAATCAAGAGAAGCATGTGGGAAGATTGAGAGGAGTAAAAATATTGACAAACAGTAAGAGGAGGAAGGAGAGAGAAGGGTGGGTGGGAAGACTACCGAGATACCGCTATAAGAAAGAGGTATCAACTCCATTCCAAGCTGCCCACAGCACTGTCCACAGCTTGCCACAACAACGTCCACAGCTGGCCCCTCCCCCGACCCCTCCCCCAGAGGGAAGGGGAGTGATCACCGAGATACCCCTTTGGAGAGGATGTAGGCTTCAATATGTCCCTTTTTAGTATTGAAAATAGCAGCAACGTTCTGTGAATTCTGTATGCCAGAGGCCTTCTGTGGACTCGAAAAGTGCGCCAAAAAGGGTCCGTTAAATCTGTGTGCTCTGTGAGAGAAAAATATACCCTGCGACTTTAGCATACAAAACTAATGTGAGAGAAAAACCTCCCCAGCGAGTTGTTTGTGTATCATCTCATAGCGAGGGTGCTTTCTATCCCTCACAGAAAAGCCCGGAAGAACAAAACACACAGGGTTAAAAACAAGTGATGCCCACCGATACGCCGACTATATATAATAAGGTGTTAATGTCGCCGAGTCCATTCAGTTTATTGTTCACGAAACTGTTTCAGTTTCTTCTCGATAAAATTAAAGTCATTAATAGCCTTCTTTTTATCCTTCGCACGGTCGTATTTTTCTCTCCATTTCCTTATCCCATAGAAATAAAACTTCAACCCGTCTGGGGTCAAATCACCAACTTTTATTTGCGACTCAGCCGTTGCCTTTTCATTATCCTTTAATAGAACCCGTGTGGTAAAACCATTATCTTGCAGAAAACGAACATAATTCTCGAAGAAAAGGAACTGTTCTTCCTTAAACTCCTCTGAGGTTGGGTCTGGTGCTGATAAAGCCGACTTAAACAGCCATTCTAACTTTTCTATAATACGCTCTTTATCCATGTCACTTTTATCATGTTATTTTTTGATTACTCATCGATACCCTACTGTATATCAGATGTTTAACTATTATATACTTCTACAGGCCAACCTGTTATAGAACGGTCCTCCCTATCCTTACTAAGATTAGTTTATCTTGGCACAAGTGTCACCTTTTTTAATGCTTATCATCATTGTTGACACCCTTTTTATCGCCTTTTTTTTAGCATCAGAGAAACCATCGGAAATGCTCATCGGGACTACCAATTAAAGAAATGTCTTTTGTAAACTTCTCATTCCATCCTACCTGAAAAAGACATGAACCATCAATCTTTGGTGCAGAACTAAGATGGTTGTCAGATACTCCCCCAGCTTTTTACGTCTTATTCCAAATAACATAAAACATCGACAAAACAGTTATTTCTCCTCGACTAAGGCTATGAAACGAAGAATATCATCAGCCTCCTTTTTCATCTCCGATGCTCCTAATGCACCAAGATCATTTGAATATATCGAGTCGTCGTTGGGATTGTCTCTGCGAATAAAGTAGGCTAAGTCGCCGTCCTGACCAATCATAAAATAGTTAGGTTCGAACGCTTCTACCTCATACGTCAGGTTTCTTTCCTCCAGATCAGCGTAAGAATACATACATATTCCTGTTCCTTCTATTTCAAACACATCCCCATTGTCGATTTCGGATAGGAAATCAACATACGAACTGGGAAACTTCATACTTAGTCGCTGCGCAAGTTCAGCTATCTGTTTATTATTTTCTTCTGTGTTCATAATTATGTTTCATGTGTAAAAAAAGCCCTATCTAAACTTTTGTATCTTAGGTTTTCTAATTGTTTATGCGACTTTCGTATCGGTTACGTAACCTGTTCTGATGGTATCACCGCATCTTTCATCTTCTGATAAATCATTTTATTAGCATGCTTCAAAGTACGCCCCATTCATCATTCCCACTCCATCTTGTTTGTTTCAAGGCTCGGCTGCCCACGACAAACATTATCTATATATAGCTGATTGTCAGTTCCTACTACTTTTACGGAGTTAGGTCTGGTCAAAAAGGGGTGCCAGTGTCAGCGAAAAACGTATGATTTTTCTTCAATAATTTCGCTGTGTTTTGTACTTTATATTTACCATACACGCTTCCATACGCAGCCCTAACATCATCATAAACATAACGAACACCCCTGCTATTTATTGTATCAAGCGTTCGTGGAAGGGACTGGGGGTGAGCCCACTTTTGCCCCGCAGGTCGAGCGAGAGACTACGAACCAATGCCTCGCAGAACTGGACAGCAGGGGACGGAGGAGGGAGCACCATCAGCAAGAATGCTAAGTATGCGAGCAAGAAATGTAAGGATTCTTCGCTAACCAACTCCTCTACATTCGAAAAGGGGTGCGAGCATGTGACAAGAAGAGGCCCTTCTACGTTCGAGAACATGCCCCTCTTGCACGTTGAAGACGCCCTTCTTGGAGCAAGAAGGGCATATTCTCACATTCTATCCGTAACATTCTGATTTCATGTAGGTTATAAATGCAACCACAAGACACATTATACTCATATTTAGAAGGAGTCTCTCTTAAAGCAATGTAATATTTTTTTATCATCCTATGAACTCTCATCTATCCCAAACCTCATCGCCAAGTTTAGCAATAACCCTCATTCTTCTCTGTGAGAGGAAACCTCCCCAGCGAGTTGTTTGTGTGTTATCTCATAGAGAGGGTGCATTCTTTTTCTCACAGAAAAACACAGAAGAACAGAACACACAAAGGCCCATAAAGATAGCGGCCCCTCCCCCGACCCCTCCCCCGGAGGGAAGGGGAGTGATCACCGAGATACCCCTATAAGAAGGATATCGGCTTTCTGTTGTCCCTTATTAGTATCTACGATAGTTTTAACGCTCTGTGATATCTGTATGCCGGAGGCGTTCTGTGAATTCGAAACTGTGCGCTAAAAGATTCTGTTAAATCTGTGAGTTCTGTGAGAAAAAACCTCACCAGCGAGTTTCACAATTGTTCTTTTTCTCACAGAGAACACAGAAGAACAGAACACACAGCATTCCACAGAGACATTAAGTCAACCGATTTCACAGAACGTTACAGCCACCTTTAGCTGAAACGTTCTGTGAATTCTGTATGCCGGAGGCGTTCTGTGAGTTCGAAACAGTGCGCAAATATGTTCTGTTAAATCTGTGTGGTCTGTGAGAGAAAAACCTCACCAGCGATTTGTTTGCGTGTTATCTCATAGAGAGCGTGCTTTCTTTTTCTCACAGAAGAACACAGCACAAGATGACGTGCGAACGGCTCACATGTAGAATTTTAGTAGCCAATCCGACAGAATCGATAAGCTCCCTATTAGTCGCCAAAAGGCGTCAGACAGGAATTAAGCAGCAGTCGATTTCGTCATTTATGGTACTTCTTTGGTGAGCGTCTTGGCAATAGAATCATGTTTCGTCACCGTTTTTAGACCAGGTAAAAGGGGCCCTTCGCTGTCGTGCAAGCGGCTTGACAGGGCGAACACATACAATAATAATACAGGAAAAAACTACGCTTTGAAAGGCTCTGATTACTTTATTGTAAACACAAAGAGTACGCATAAAATTCAATAACACAGGGGGTTAAACGCCATTTAAGACTCGAAAGAAAGCGTAAGAAATACTAACAGAACTGGGGACCACCGTCCGCTTAGTAGGTGTCAGTGCGACAAATAGGGAGAGAAAACTGACGATACACACGCAGGTTATGTCGACAAAAAAGGAACATCTTTCTTTCTTAGCAATCTGAACGAACTGAACAGAGCCACAAAGGGGCTGCGACAAATAAGGAACATGGCCTCTTCAGGGAGAAAGACGACAAATTGGGAATGTTTAGAAAACACTTAATAAAACACGATAAAAGACTGATAATCAGTGGAGCTATAAGCGTTGATGAAAGTAAAGTGCGACAAAAAAGTGACAAGTTTTGTTACTTCTTCTACGTAAATAACGCTATTCTTCTGCGTAAAATGCTTATTATTAACGAGTTAGAACACTGATAGGGTAGGAGACAGTTAAGAATACATTCCCTATCTGTCGCACGTACTTTGTAGGCGAAGAAGCTGCAAAAAACAGGCGTAAAGACTCGAGGATTGATGAGAGACGACGAAAAGGGAGGAAAAACTCGACCGCTGTGAAGAGTGAAAGACGACAAAAAGGGAGGTCGCTTTCTGCCGTTTTGGGGGGTTGTGAAGAGCTGCTTGAGGACACGAAATGGATAGTAAACTGAATACAATTCAACGATGAACAACGACTAAGAAAATTATGGTCAAACGACTTGAAAAGTAAGCAAACAAAAAGAAGAAAAACTTAGTTGGTACGTAAAGGGGTAGGGTAGAGATATAAAGATATTCTTATAAAGATACATTTTTATATATTTCTTACCAAATGAAAACTAAAAGTAGTATAATTATTGATAGCTATGAATAACCGTATATATTGTATTTAGTTGATTAACAAGTACTTAATATGTTGGTAATTATTTATATAAAGATATATTTATAATCATTTATAATCACTCAAAACATCATGTTTGTTCACACTAAAAGGCGACAAAAAGCATAGAAAAGACGAAGAGACAGAAGATAAAAAGGCTCGGAAACGCATCTTGCATGGACTACAATTATGGGAAAACGAGCCATGAAGAAACAGAAAGAAAAGCTCGAAAAACGACAAGAAAATGGTGCCGAAAAGATCGAAATGAGCTATACGTATTGGGCCATCCGTGCCGCCGAACGTCTGAGAACGTTGTCGAAAAACGGAGGGCGAGGCGTGAGGAGGGGGCGAGAAGACAAGTGCGACAAAAAGGGAGGGTGCATTAGAAACTTGTTTAAAATCGTCTTCACACACGGCAAGAAATTCTATATACTTTTAAATTAAAAAACTTCTTCTCAGGTTAGATTATCGTTATACTATCTTTATAAGATTTAGTAAGGGCCGTTGAAACATTTAATATTCAACGAGTTACAAGGATGTTTGGCGACAAATTAGTAAGTTAGCGGCGACAGATAAGTAAGTATGATGCGACAGAAAGGTAAGTATGGTGCGACAGTTTAGTAGCTACTTGGGGGGTGTAGACGACAAGTTAGGAGGTTGACTGCGACGGATAGGGAGGGAATCGTGGGTTGTTGTGAAATAAATATACAAATAGGTCGAATTTTGAGGGGTTTTGTTTCTTTTCTCTCTGTGTGTTGTCTGTGTTCGTGGCTGAGGATTTCTAAATCTTATCTTATGCTCTTCTTTTGTGTGACAAGTTAATGACTTGTTTTACTGGTAGTTATGTTTTTGACGGTAGAAGTGGGTGACAAAAAGGGAAGAATTTGCGTTGCAGTGTTTTGGACAAGTACCGACAAAAAAGTAAGATGATAAAAATAGTTTACAAGTGAGGGCAGAATAAGGGGGTAATAGATGGTGTTGACAGGGTAAGAAGACAGGGGAAAGGGGGACAGGGGAACACGTTGGTGGCGAGAAGAGACAGGGTAACAGATGAACAAGTTCGATGAGTAACATTGTAAGTTGATGAGTGGATGGGTGGACGAGGGAACAAGTAGTATGCAAGAAGAGACAGGGTAACAGATGAACAAGTTCGATGAGTAACATTGTAAGTTGACGAGTTGACGGGGGGACGAGGGAACAAGTTGTATGCGAGAAGAGACAGGGGAACAGATGAACAAGTTCGGGGAGTAACGGGCAAGTTGACAAGTTGACGAGTAGACGAGTGAACAAGTTGTATGCGAGAAGAGACAGGGGAATGTGGCAAGTGGACAGGAGAACGAGGGGACAGGGGAATATGTTGCTTGTAGTAGAAGACATGGTAACAGGTGAACAAGTTCGGTGAGTAACGGAGAGGGGAGAGTGGGCTGGGGACGGACGGGGAGTGGGTTGGGGACGGACGGGGAGTGGGTTGGGGACGGAAAGAGAGCGGGCTGCGGACAGAAGGGGAGTGGGATGGGGGCAGAAGGTGAGTGGGCTGGGAACGGAAGGTGTGTGGAATGGGGATGGGACGGGTGTGGATTAGGAGAGGAAGGGAAATGGGTGGGAGAATGGAAGGCATGTGAGGGGGAGGAGTATTTTATCTTGATGTAAATTTGTTTTGCCCCACATGAATGCAATGCGTGCGTATTAAGACAGAAGAAGGGGCCTTTCTGCATTTGAAAACATGCCCTTCTTGCATGGAGAAGACGCCCTTCTTGAAGTAAGACAGGCATGGTCTTGAATGGTATGTGTAACGGTCTGATTTCTTGATGATTGTGGGGTCTGGACTGTGGAAAGTAATACTTTGGGAGAAGGGACTATCTGGATTTTTCATCTCTCACTGAGTCTATAAATAAGAGGTTCGTTGGGAGTTTTGTCTCTCACAGAGTTCACGGATTTTACAAAGGGCTTTCTGCGAACGTCTTAAGACATTGGGAGTTTTATCTCTCACAGATTTTCGCAGAGGAACAGAGGCTAAGTTGCTAACGGGGGAACCCACAAACGTCTGCAAGCAGACGACAGATATCACAGAGCGTTATAGACAATTTTAGTTGAAAGGGTCTGTGTCATCGGTTGACTTAATGTCTCTGTTGGCCTTTGTGAGTTCTGTTCTTCTGTGTAGTTCTGTGAGA
>QWCT01001359.1_pt1 | contig 12549 bp, 9 predicted proteins | sample 1972681 | NCBI WGS metagenome assembly QWCT01 (sample SAMN09866701, study PRJNA288562) | Human oral metagenome isolate pre3_saliva, whole genome shotgun sequencing... | isolation source: mouth | host: Homo sapiens | place: USA: California | reverse complement strand
TATGGCTTTAGATTATCGCAGAGAAACACAACGAAAAAACGATAAACTAATCAACAACCTTTTAGACAATCTACCAGAAGAAATCGCCTCTTTTGTGCGCGTGAATGAAGTCTCTAAATCTGACAATACTTTATTGTCTTATGTTAGAGATATTGGTCAATTTTTAAACTATATAAAAGAGAATACTACGCTATTATCTGACATAGAATTAACAGACGTGGATGATTCTTTTTGGTCTAGCTTAGAAACGGCTCAAATAAAAGAATATGAGCGTTATTTAGGAAAGGTGGCTAATTTATCAAACACTTCCATTAAGCGTAGATTATCGTCATTAGCGACTCTTTATAAGTATTTTAACGCTTATCGCAACATGAACCACAATCCTTTAAGAGATTACGCCTATCCAAAGGCTGAGTCAAAGGAAATCGTTTATTTAACCTCAGAGCAGACAAAAACCTTGTTAGAAGGAATCCTCAGCAACAGCAAGAAATTACAAAAAGAAAAAACAGGTAAGTTTACAAAGGATGGAGAACCTATCTATGAAAGCGTGCCTGTTGACATTACTCCAGAAGAAGCTATCTTAAAAGAGAAAAACGTACAAAGAGACTATGCGATTGTTATTCTCTTTTTAGGTACAGGACTTCGTATCTCGGAACTAGTTGGGATTGATATTTCAGACATTGATTTTGAAGACAATTATGTTACCGTAGTTCGCAAAGGCAAACAAATGTCTCTTGAGAAAGTATATTTTGGACGAGAAGTTAAAGAAGCTCTTCAAAGCTATATCAATGGTTTAGATGTTCCAGATAAATTGTTAAAAAAACTTCCAGAAGACGTTGTACGCTTTTGTTATAACAATGCTTTTAAAGCAAATGCTGTTGAACTAGCTACCACTACATTTAATAATGCTAGTGAAGAGTTTAAATTAGATGTTGAACAACTTTGTTATATCATCAGAAACGCTGGTCGTTCAAATTTCAATCCTGGGCGTGGGGAAGAGGCTTTATTCTTATCATCAAGAGGAAAGCGCCTCTCAACAAGGTCTGTTGAATTGATTATTAAAGAGAAGGTGTTAGCTTATTTACCTGATATAAAAAACAAGGACTCTATTACCCCTCACAAACTTCGTTCTACTGCTGCAACTCGTCTGCTTTCGCAAACAGAGGATATTCTGTTAGTTTCTAAACAGTTAGGACATGCCTCTCCAGTTGTAACTGCTAAACATTATGCTCAGATGCAAGAGGAGAAAGAAAAAACACGATTGGCAAATCTTGATGTTGCTGAATGGTAAAGAAAAAGAACCTAGATACAAATCTAGGTCTTTTTTATTATATTCACAAAAATTAACTTCCGATATAAATTGAACGATAGTATTCCTTCATATCTTTTACTTCAATTCCCTTGTCACTAACTTCTCTTTCTTCTAAACCTTTTCGAGCGTTTTTCCACGGATATTCACTGCGAGTTAGTGCTTCTAGCTCATTAGCTGATTTATCACCGTATGTGAGCCATACCGATTCTAACAATTCTAATAATTTGCTATCAAACAAACTTGAGTTATCTTGTTTTTGTTCAATATTATCCCAACCATAATCTTTATATTTATCATATAATTCTGGAAATATAGGACCATTTATCCACGCTTGAAAAACAACATTAGGCATAGACGAGGTGTCAAATAACGCATATTCCCAAGCAACAAAGTAATAAGAAAGCACTTGTAATTTTTTAGGAATCATTGCTTCTTTAGATAAGAACCAATCAGAAATATCAAAAATGCTAATTTTTCTCATGCTTTATATTCCTTTTTTAAAAAAATGCGTTAATTTCTTTATTATTTTATTTCTTTACCAAAAACGAATCATACAAACTAAGAAAGTTAATAAAACAATCAAAGATACAATAATATGATTTAACAATCGACTGTACTTTTTTTCTCTAAACGTCTTTTTTAACATTTGAGCGTTTATTAAGAAAATTCCGATTAAGACGGAGAATACAATAGACAAAGTTTGTTTATCCATCGCTATTCCTCCACATCAAACAGCTCATCTTCTTCAATTTTTTCTTCTTTCAAAACATGGATTTTTCCATATTTAGCAACCCCTAATTGTTTAGCATACTTTTCAATAATCTTCTTAGTCATGCTATTTAATTCTAAGTTTACTGAATAGATGGATACAAAATCCGCCCCTTTATAGAACGTGAATGGAATTTTAGTTTTTTCACTCATGATATAAGTGATTTTTCCAAATGTATCTGTTAATTCATCTTCTTTTCCTTGTAGCATATACTGATTAGATTTTATAAATTCAGAGATAGCTTCAGAGCGTTCATTTGTCACCCTGAATCCAATTCCGTAATCAATCGTCGTAATCAATTCTGCACTGTTATCTTCATCTGAAGTGAGTTTAGTAAAAGAGCATACATAAGGACTGTTAATGTTCCCTTCTACTTTATAGCCTAAACGAGAGATTTGTTTTTTATCAAAGAATAAATGTTCAATTAAAGCTCGATGAGGTTTATCTTTGTTATCTCGTTCAATGTCGTAATAACTAACAACAAAACTAAAGGTGAACTTAATATCATTAACTACATAGTCTAATTCTATTAAGCAGGAACGTAAAAATTCAGTGCTGTCTTGATTATTGGTAATGCTATTTCTGACTTGGACATTTGGGAAAGAGCTAAATTTAATTAAAAGATTTACAAACTCAAGGACATTCTTATATAGCCTGTTATTATGTAAAATACGCTCGCTATCATCCCTTAATTCTACATAAATATCATTACAAATCTCAGCAGGGCGTTTGTTGTCAAGGGTAAATGTAGGAGTAATTTCTAAAAGAGAAAACAACTCTTCTTTAGTAACGTTTGGCAAAGCTTTTGCTAAAGCAATCACTGTTTTTTCATTTGGAATTAGTTCATATCCACTCTTCATCAGTCTGCTGAAGTGTTCAGGGGTTACTCCAATTTCTAAAGCAAATACCCCTTTTGCTCTGTCACCAATACCTTCACGAATAATTTCTTGCAATTTTTCGATTTTTTCTCGATTTGTCACAAATATTCCTCCGTTTTCTTATTTTAATTTTGAAAAAAACTTCTTTTTTTAAAATTCAACCTTGTTTTATTTATTTTTTAAATCTGAATTTTGAAAAAATCAACTTTTTTAAAAATTGGTGATATTATTGATTATGTCAATTATAACATTTTATAATTATTTTTTCTACAAAAAAAGCAAGGTTTTTACACCTTACTTTTTCTTAAACTCTATCAGTAATCTTCTCAATTACTTTTTGAACAAAATTATCTACAACAATTTTATTTTTAATGTATAGAACCCAAAGGATACCTACTACAATCGCAAAAATAACGATATTTACTAGGATGGCAGGAATACCAAATACAGAAACTCCTTCGCTAAACCACCTGTATGAACCATCGACTAAGTGTAGTCCTCCGTTGTAGAAGCTACCATCTTCTTTAAAATAATAGTCATCTCCATCAATCTTCTTCCAACCGACTGCCATTCTCCCAGTTTCTTCATCGAAGTAGCGTTTTTCTTTTCCTTCTCCTTGCCAACCTGTTAGCATCTTACCTTCTGTATCAAAGAAGTATTCGTACTCTCCTATCTTGGCTCTTCCAGAATAGAATGTCCCATCTTCCTTGTAGAAGTAATAAGAACCATTGAGTTCAATCCAGCCGTGTTGCAATTTCCCTTTTTCAGAGAAGAAATAAATCTTTCCATCAATCTCCACTTTTCCTTCAGCAGCAACTCCAGTTTTTAAGTCATAGTAGTAATGGCCATCTTCTTTTTTAACCCAACCTGTTGCCATTTGACCGTCACTCTTGAAGTGGTAATATTTCCCAGCAATTTTTTGTTCGCCAGTAACCATTTTACCGCCTTCTCCGAAGTAGTATTTATCACCTCCTTCTTCAAACCAGCCAACTCTTGCTGAACCGTCATCGTTAAACCAGTAAACGTCTCCGTTAATAGGGGTGATGCCTTTAGCTACACTTCCGTCTTCAGTAAAATAATAATCAGTTGTTCCTAGCGTCCACCAGCCGACTAAAGCATAACCATTATCATCTATATAGTAACGCTTACCATTAACTTCCTGCCACTTGTCTTTTACTTGGTGTCCATTATCGTCAAAAAGCATTAAATGTTCTTTATCAACTTTAGCCGTCTTACCTTTTGTCATGATACCCACTTCGTTGAAAAAGGCTGTATAGCTTTCAAACTCATAGATACCTTTGACGTAATGACCTTCTTTGTCGAAGAAATAGGTAGCTCCGTTAATATCTTTTAGCGTGTTTTTAACAATAGTTCCGTTTTCGTCATAAAAAACTCTCTCTCCATACTTATCCCTTCCCCAAGTGTTAGTTCCTCCTTCGGTAAGGTCTTTAGAATTTGCTTCACGCTCTCGTAATTCTTGGTCGCTCGGCATGCCAATGGATTTAAGAATAAAATCTAGCAATCGCTGGCTACTAGCTCCATCATAGTGATAACCATTGGATAGTGTAGAGTAATCTCCGCCCATTCCAGCATAGGTGTCTATATAAGTAATGTTCCCACTAAGGTTTTTTTGGATTTGTTCATTCCACGCTCTTATTTTATCATTTACTTTAATACCATACTTAGATTCATCAACTGGGTCAACACTTTTGACGTAGATTTTGTATTTTTTACCATTGTCTTTTGCGAACTTATTAAAGTAAGAGATGTATTCGCTTGTTTTGTTGTAGTTAGAAACTTCTCCAAGACCAAAAGAAAAGATAATAACATCTCCTTGTTTCGCCTTTTTAAGAAACTCCTTCTCTTGATTTCTAACCCATGTTAGCCCTTTTCGTTTTTCGTAAAACCACTGGAAACGAGGACTATCTTTTGTGATAACAGATAATTCTTGTAACGTATCATCACCAACAAATAAGGCTCGTTGGGGTTCTTGAGCTAGGACGGTTTTAGCGTTAAATAGAACTCCACTAACTAAAATTAAAGAGCATAGCAATAATAAAGAATTAAACAGCTTCTTTTTTCTCATCATTCTCCCCTTCCTCAATTTGAACACCTACAAGCATTTCATATTCCATTGGATTGAATACTAGATTGATAGCAGTCGGATATTCAAAGATTAACATATTTGTCTGACCAATCACATCTAAAATTCGTTCTCGTACTTGAATGGGTTTTTCTGATAAAATTTCTTTAGGATAATCCTCAAAACCAACTTTCATTTTTTCTAAGTGTTTTAAGATTTTACGTCGTTCATCAGTATCCTCAACCATGTATCGTCCCCACATCCAGCCCTCAAGCTTCAAATCATCATAAACAACTAATTTATCAATCATATCCTCTTCAATAAGGATAGCTTCATAACAAGCTTTTGTAAGAACAAACTTTTCTTCAATCGTTAATTCTTCTATATTATCAGAATATACTTTTCTGATTAAAGAAAGGATAATTTCTTTTCGCTCTTTATCATCAGTGATTCTTTTAGAGCAAATCTTTTTTCTTAACTCTTTTTGTTTTCTTCTTGACCAAAATGATTTGCTTTTAGATTGGTCAGTTAATGCTCCAATATAAATAATGCAAGTTCGCAGCATTTTGTTGATATGATTGGTTAAAATCCTTTTTACTTCAGCATCCTTGATGTAATAAGGCATCCCTTTTATTTCAAGCATAGTTTACCTACTTCTTCTTTTTTCTTTGTAATATTAGTATGCCATAAATCTAACTAATTTAGTCTATTTTCCTAAAAAAGCCCTCGTATTTTCCGAGAGCTTCTTATTTTTTATTGTTTATGTGAGGCTAACATGCGAGATGTTTTATCCATTTCGCGCGTGACCTTGCGATTTTCTTTTCTGATTTCTTTTAATGTTTCTAGAAAACTCATACCTATATCTCACTTTCTTTGTTTCTTACTAAGATTGTATTATATTTTTTCCGAAATGTCAACGTTTATTATTGACATTTTTTAAAAAATGTTGTATGATTTCATTATAGGGGTTCACTTAGCAACCTCTTCAGGCAGTCGTTAAGGAATACAGGGGTGTTCTTGGCTGCTAAGAGTAAACGGTCTTAGTACATGAAACTGAAACGCAATGTAGAAAGTTCGCTTTCTAGTAACGTCAGGGCATCTACTATTGCCGAACTCAACCATGTAAAATAGAAAGCCAAAAACAAACTTTCGAGGTTTTGGCATCAGTCTGTTTGACACGGTGCTAAAGGATACACCCCAACATCAAAACCGAACTCACGGTTTTGGCATCAGTCTGTTTGACACGGTGCTAAAGGTCCAGCGTGTGCTTCTCGCCTACTTTAAAGGTTTTGGCACTAGTTTGTTTGACATGGTGCTAAAGGCTGCGCCACTTGCCCCCTTTTCCTTGAACTGTTTTGGCATCAGTCTGTTTGATATGGTGCTAAAAGGCTCAATACTTGCTTCAAGCTCTAAACATGGTTTTGTTGTCAGTTTGTTTAACATGGTGCTAAAGGTCACGGCATAAAACTCTCCACCATTCAAAGTTCTGTTTTATATGTGACTAAAAACAAGGGTAAGTATGTTCTAATTATATGGAGGCATTATATGAATAAAAAAGAAGATGAAAAACATCTTTTTATTTATACTTTAAAATTAAAAACGAGTCAGCAGGATAAAGACCGTTTAAATAAACGATTTAGAATGGCTCAAGATATTTATAGAAAAACACTTATTGAAGTGCATAAACGATATTTAAAATTGAAAAAAGACCCTTTATATAAAAAAGCAAGTAAGCTTGATAAAGGAGATAAAGAAAAAACAGCGCTTTTTAAAGAATTGAGAGAAAAACATCAATTACAAGGGAAATTTACTTTTGGTACGTTCGCAAATGATTACAGAAATGCTCGTAAATACTCTCCTTATATTCCGTCAGATGTTGCTGTAAAGTTAGGTGTTCGTGCTTATGAAGCTTATGAAAAAGTCATGTTTGCTAAAGGAGCTAAACAAGTTGATTTTCGTAAGGTTGTGAACTCAATGGAAGGTAGAATTGACGTTGGAATTACAATTCGAAACGGAATTTTCAAAATGGGTACAAAAACTAACCGAGCAAAGTTTTCTTGCCCAGTCATCTATGAGGAAGATAATTTTGAAGAAGAAATTTTGCGAAATAAAGTGAAGTTTGTTCGATTGGTTAGACGTTTAGAATATGGTCAATATAACTTTTACGCACAAGTTATTTTAGAAGGGACTCCCGTTTTTAAAAACCCTCAAAATAATTTAAAAACAAATGTAGGGATTGATATTGGTTTGACTTCTGTTGCTGTTGCGACAGATTATGAAACTCAGTTAATCGAATTAGCTCCTTCTGTTAAGAATAATGACAAAAAACTAGCTAAACTCAATCAAAAGATGGACCGTCAACGACGAGCTAACAACCCTCAAAACTACAACCCTGACGGAACTATCAAATCTGGTCGAAAAACTTGGAACGATTCAAAACGCTACTTAAAAACAAAAGCTGAATATCAAGAACTGGAGCGCCTTGGTCGTGAACAACGTAGGCACGCGCATGAACGACTATCCAATCAAATTGTAGAAATGGGAGATTCGTTCATTGTTGAGCAAATGTCTTTTGCTGAATTAGCAAAACGCCATGAAACTCCAATAAAAAATGAATCAGGAAAATCCTTATCTTCAGCAGGTTTTGGAAAACATATTAAACGAAGAGCGCCTGCTTCGTTGATTTCGTTAATTAAATATAAAGCTTTCTTTCGTGGACGTAAATTTTTAGAAGTAAATGTGGACGACATTGCTGCAACTCAACTAGACCATTCTACTGGGGAAAGGAAACCATTAGAGTTATCTCAACGCATTAAGATTGTTGATAATCAGGTTGTGCAAAGGGATTTATACTCAGCATTTCTTCTAAAAAATATTTATCCTAGCGCAACTGGGGTTGACCTTAATTCTTGTAAAAAAGATTTCCCTCATTTCTTATCTTTACAAGAAGACACAATGAATAATCTTGAATTTGAAAAAACAACCCCTTCTATGGGCTTAAAAAAATGGAAGAGTCTAAAAAAGAAACATAAATAAAAGCTTAGAGAATTTCTAAGCTTTTTGTCTGTTTTTGCGTTTCAAATCTTGTGATGTTTTTTTGAAGACTTCCATGTATTGCTGGTAATGGTAATAAACGCTATTACTTTCTTCTTCTAATGAATTATGCAACCAATCCAAAGGCGAATAAAATTTAGTCTTATAAGCATAAAACAATTTTGCTTTTTTTAATTCTTTTACAATATTAGCATTATGCCCAAAAGCATCATACAAATCTTCGATTGTATTTGCTGGGATATTTTCTGTAATAAAGTAATGAAGAAGAGAATTTAGATGCTCAGTCCCTTCTGCTCCATCAAATACATTTCTAGGAAAATGCTTAATCTCTCCTTTTAACAGTCGTTTGTATAGGTTCAATACACGCTGATAAGGGTCGTAAGATACTTGACTTGGAAAAGCTTTGTAAATAATCCACCAATAATCAGAATTAGGACTTAAATCTCTAGGGAATTGAATGTATTTACAAGCCTGTTCTAGCTTTAATTTATACATTACGTCTTTATTAAAGAAAATAAAAGCTTCTTGAGGAGTCCAGCCTAAAATCTTTGTTACTGCATATCGAACAACAGCTAAAGCATCATTTTCTTTAGAAGCTTGAATGTCACGCGCACGCTCCAAATCTTCAAGCGCTCCATTTTTTACCGTTGGTTTTCTATCTAAGTACCCTGGTATTTTTAACGAAAACCTTCTACGCCCAATTAGAGCATCTTCATAATTCCTGATAGCAACTTCTACTCCCATTTTCAACTTTCTCTTTCTAGAATTTTATATATTATTTATTTTATCTAAAACGACAATAAAAATCAAATTGTAAAAGTTTATTTTTTTATTTTAAAAATTATGGCATACTAATTACTGAGAACTAATTGAAAAAATAGAGTAATGGAATGATGACATTATTCTTTTTTTATTATTTCTTAAAAAATTAAAAAAATGTCATTAAGGAGGAAAAATAAAATGACACAATTTATGAACACAGCAATTATCGCAGGCAACTTGGTTGCCGATGCTAAAGTGGTAGATACTACTTCTACCCTAAAGGATGGTACACCCTTCAAGATTCTTGAAGCTACCATCGCACTTAATAGTGGTGGGGAAAACACTCCGCCATCATTTATTACAGTGCAGTTGGTTGGCTACGTTGCCAAGCGTGTCCTTGATGCAGGGAAACATTTAAAAGGCTCTGCTTTAGGTGTCATCGGCATGCTTGTAGATGAGAAGTTCAACACAGAGGATGGGCGTACTCTTTCTCGCATTAGATTGCGTGGGGAAGACGTTATGTTTGGTGACAAGTTCTTATCAAACTTTAACAGCGTGACTCTCTATGGTCACGTCGCTAATGACCCAACCTTTGGGGAAAAAGGAGATGTCAAACATGCTCGTATGAGTATTGGCAACTCCGTGTATAATGCTCACAAGAAAGAGCGTGAAAGCTCCTTCTTTAACTTGGTAGCCTTTAATGGGCGTGCCGAGTTCATGAGTAAATACTTTAAAAAGGGTGACGCTGTGATGGTGCAGGGTCGTATCCACACGAGTAAACATGAGGCGACACAGCCTGATGGTTCAACAAAAACTCACTACAATACAGACATTATTGTAAGTGAGATTACATTTGCACAACGTAAGAGTGCCGTAGAAAATGTTGAAACTCAGGATGCTTCTGCTCAAATGGATGCTCAAGCTAATGGACAATTTGTTCAGCAAGGTTATCAACAACCAGCTCAACAACAATTCCAACAGCAACCTCAGTACCAACAACAGCAAGCCCAACAACCTCAGCAGCCAGTTGCGCAAGGTTATGTAGATGCTGGAACTCAAGGTCAATATCAACAGCCTCAGTACCAACAACCACACGGATTCATCCCTGGCGGTTCGTTCCCAATGGGTACTGTTCCATTTGATATTAGCGATGAAGAATTACCATTCTAATCGCAAAAAAGTAAAAAGGAAAAGAGCTATTTTTAGCTCTTTTTTTGTTTTTCTGATTGACAAAATATCGGTATTGCGATATAATTAAAGTAGATAATATCGGATAACCGATATTAAAAGGAGGAAAAATGCCTAAATATCTTGAACATGTAAAAAGAGATAATTTAACCAAAATACAAGATTGCCATTTGAGAAATCTTGGCGTTCATTCTACCGAAGATATTAACGCTTGGTTTAAGAAAGTAACCAATAAAGAATACTGGATAAAAGGATTAAACGAGTCTGTTAAAATTTTAAAGAATTTTCAAGATAAATATGTTTTTATTTTTGGAGATTATGATGCTGACGGAATTACAGGAGTTTCCATTTATTACAGAGGCTTAAACTGGGCAGGATTTAAAAATGTGAATTATTTAATCCCTCATAGAGTTGAGGGCTTTGGAGCGAATAAGCGAATGGTTGATGATGTAGTCGATTATCTTTCATCACAAAATGCAACTCCAGAAGATTGTGTAATTCTTACAGTTGATAACGGAACAGCCGCAGTTGAAGCTATCAATTATGCTAAAGGATTAGGTTTTACTGTTATTGTTACAGACCACCATGAACCTTATGAAGAAAATGGTCAAGTAATTTTGCCTAAAGCTGATGTAGTTATCAATGCCAACGCTATCCCAAATTCTGCTGATTTTAATGGCTGTTGTGGAGCAGAAATACATGGATTCAGAATTTGGAGTGGCAGAGTTGGCGGAGGCCTTAGGCATGAACCGCAGTATGCTGAGCCGCAGGTTGAATGTGGAAACAGGTTTTTCTACGAGTCAATTCCTACGTAACTATCGTTTAGATGTGGCGAAAAAGATACTCGTCAACAATCCACACGACCGCAACATCACCGAGATTGCCTACAAAGTAGGTTTCAATGATCCCAAATATTTCACGAGATGCTACAGCAAGAGATTTGGAGAAGCTCCTAAAAGAAGCCTCTCCTATGATGCTTCCTCAAAGGGAAAAGAAAGTGAACCGGCTTGCGAACAGCAGCAATCAACGCATTGACAGCCGCTGTTTCATGATATGCTGTTTGAAATCAGGCAGCTTGTTTAAAGTGATGTTGTTCTTATGAATGACACGATGACAATTAGGACATACGGGGAGAAGATTGGTTAAAGCTTCATCTATCGTCTGCTCAACAGATTTGCCTGCATACTGAAAAATAGGTTTCAGATGATGTATTTCAATACACGACTTGCCATAAACAGGACCATAAAATGACTTGAATTCAAACCCACAGCAATCACATTGAATGACTCCGTTATGGCTAAAATGCTCGATAGCTGCTGCTCTTAACTTCTGTGAACGCTGTGTTGTTTTAGACATTCTGCTGCTGGTTGCACCTTCGGAAACTATTTCTTGATAGGGCAGAACTTCGGTTTCATTTGATGTGCAAAGCTTGCCGAGGCTGGTTCTGACATCATTATAGTCGAACACTTGTGTGAAAAGATACTCCATATTCTTCTCATTCTGACGGATGAACGAGCGTCCCTCATCTGTTATTGTGTATCCATTTGCCCCATAAGTTGCATACAGTCTCTTCTCAAGTGTGTCATGACTCTTTAGGTTTCTCACCTTTTGTGAGAAATAAGTATCCCCTCTGTTGGGTAAAAGTTCAGCATCTGTACCTTGCGGTTTCATTAATTCCGTAAGTTTAGGAATAAGTTCAGATGTGGTGATAGAGCCTCCGTTTTGTTCCATCAGATACAAGGTTGGAAGCACTAATTCGGCTTCTGTGATTCGTTTTTCTGTCATTAGTAATTGGTTATTAAAAGGTGTGTTACTTTCTTTTCATTTCTGTTCATGAAGCTCACGAGGTATTCTTTATTGAAAGCTCTGATGTTTATGCCGGCTTTATCGTATAGACTATAGATGAAGTCGGTGTGCTTAATCACTATCATCCATTTGGCCTTGCACTCATTGATCATGTAGTTGGCCAAGCGTTTTTGGTCATCACGCGTGAATTCATTCCGTGCATAGGAACTGAATTCGCTGTCATATGGAGGGTCAAGGAACACGAAATCTCTTTCAGTAGGGCGTGTCTTGCGTAAGAATTCCTCAAAATCAAGATTGAATATATGTGTTGAAGTGAAATGGTTCAAGAGGGATTTTGCACGATAATAGGTCGTTTTCTTCGCCATGAATTTGCCGTTATAGGCAATCCCACCATAGGGCACATTGAAGTTCCCTTTGTTGCTGTATCTGAACATTCCACTATAGGCATAATTGCGTATGAAGAAGAATAAAGCCGTCTGGAGCGGCGGGTTTGATGCCGCAACTTCCTTGCTGTTATACAGATTGCGATAGTTCATATAGACAGCACTCTTAATGGCTGTTTCTATATTATGGTGCAAATCTTCATCAGGAAGCATGCGTTTTTCCTTTTCAAGAATACGCATCCTTGTCATCTTACGAAACAGATTAACTTCTATTTCCTCTGGTAAAATGCAGGGATAAGCATTGAATGAAGTGC
>QWCT01001356.1_pt1 | contig 12562 bp, 7 predicted proteins | sample 1972681 | NCBI WGS metagenome assembly QWCT01 (sample SAMN09866701, study PRJNA288562) | Human oral metagenome isolate pre3_saliva, whole genome shotgun sequencing... | isolation source: mouth | host: Homo sapiens | place: USA: California | reverse complement strand
CGCCATCTCCGTCAGCGTCTTCTTACCCTTGCGGAAGCGGTCGAGCTTGCGATCCAACACCAACGGGTCGACGACCAGCATGGGGGCACCCTCCAGGCGCTCCTCGAAGGACCCCAGGCGGTGGCGGCGCAGCTCCTGGTTGACCAGTGTGATGTCGTAGGTCGCGTTGAATGCGACGACCGGGTAGCCGCGCAGCCAGTGCTCGACGATGGAACCGGCCAGCTCGTGCAGGACCTCCTCGATGGGGCGGCCGTCGCGGCGCGCCTGCTCGGTCGTGATGCCGTGGACGGCCGTGGCCTGCTCGGGGATCTCGACGCCCGGGTCGGTGAGCCACGTGGCCACCTGGTCGGGGGCGCTGACACCGCTGCGGTAGGACGCGCCGTCGATGCGCAGCACCAGCGCGGCGGTGACGAGGCGATCCTTGAGCGCGCGCACGCCCGTCGTCTCGGTGTCAAAACCCATCCACGGGTCGTCGATCCAGCTCATGATTGCTCCTAGCCTTGCCGGTGACTCCAGTGTGGCAGAGGGTGGGCACATCTGCGTCTCGGAGGCGGTAGAAGCGGGAAGTAGGCAGTAGAATCGGGTCATGAGCGACGAAGTGGAAATCGGTCGTGGCAAGCGCGGGCGCCGCGCCTACACGCTGGACGATATCGCCCTCGTGCCCTCGCGGCGCACCCGTGACCCCGAGGATGTCAACGTCGGCTGGCAGATCGACGCCTACCACGTCGACACCCCCCTGATGGCGGCCCCGATGGACTCGGTGATGAGTCCGGAGACCGCGATCGCCTTCGGCCGCCTCGGCGGTATCGGCGTTCTCGACTTGGACGGTCTGTGGACCCGCTACGAGGATCCCACGCCGATCCTTGACCGCATCGCTCACCTGGGTGAAGAGGAGTCGATTGCAACCCTCCAGCGCGTGTACTCCGAGCCGATCAAGCCCTCGCTGATCACCGCGCGCCTCAAGCAGCTGCGCGAGGCCGGGGTGGTCGTCGCCGGCAAGCTGTCGCCTCAGCGCGTGCAAAAGCACTGGCGCGCCGTCGTGGACGCGGGCGTCGACCTGCTCATCATTCGCGGTTCGACGGTGTCCGCCGAGCACGTGTCCTCGCGCCGCGAGCCCCTCAACCTCAAGCGCTTCATCTACGAGCTGGACGTCCCCGTCATCGTGGGCGGCGTCTGCACGGACACGGCGGCCCTACACCTGATGCGCACGGGTGCGGCGGGCGTCCTCGTCGGTTTTGGCGGGGGTGCGGCCCACTCGACGCGCCAGTCCCTGGGCGTGCACGCGCCCATGGCGACGGCGATCGCGGACGTAGCCGCGGCCCGGCGCGACTACATGGACGAGTCCGGCGGCCGCTACGTGCACGTCATCGCGGACGGCGGCATCGGCCGCAGCGGCGACCTGTCGCGCGCGATCGCGTGCGGTGCGGACGCCGTCATGCTCGGCGCCGCCATCGCCCGCGCGGAGGAAGCTCCGGGACGGGGCTGGCACTGGGGATCCGAGGCGACCCACCCGGATATGCCGCGCGGCCAGCGCGTCCACGTCGGCACGACGGGCACGCTTGAGCAAATCCTCTACGGCCCTTCGACGCGCGCGGACGGCTCACTGAACTTCGTGGGTGCCCTCAAGCGGACGATGGCCTCGATGGGATACTCGGAGGTCAAGGACCTCCAGCGCGCCCAGGTGGTCGTCTCCCCGTACTCGGCGTCCTGACTCGCGCTCACTGAGTTTGACGAGGCCGGGGAACTCAGCGGTACCGGGCTGAGTTTGACGAGGCCGGGGTGGCTGCGCCCTCATGGGTGCACGGTCGCCCGCTTGCGCCTTGTGTTTTCGGGAATATTCTCAATAGCTTCCGCACGTATGTGCGTGAGCTTACACTTGTCATAACTCGTGTTGCCGTTGGTAAAGACGCCTGCGGCACGGGGCTCGCCGGCCCCTCACGGTGAGGTGAGGTTGAGAGGACATCCCGATGAAGTGTGGGACACGATCACTAGCTGTACTCGGCGCGCTCGCGTTGTCCGCGATGGGGCTTGTGCCCGCCGCTTGGGCGGCCGATGTGGGCCGGGCTGATTCCGGTCAGTCCGCTCAGGTGGATGCCGCCCAGGTCGAGCAGTCGGGAGGTTCGCAGGCGTCGCAGTCAGGTGCCGCATCGGCCCAGTCGGGGGCTGTGCAGGCTTCCGCCGAGCAGACGCAGTCGGGAGCTGGGCAAGCTGTGCCGACCACACAACCAGCGCAGCCTTCCGTCCCCGCAAGCTCCGCGCAATCGGGTGAGGAGCGCCCCGGCCTCGTCGATACGCCGATCCCCGACATCCAGGCCGTGGGCGATGGGGATGATTCCGCGATGGTGGGTGCCACCGTGACGACTCTCGGCGTCGTGACGGCCGCGTACCCGGCCGGCGAGTCTGGGCTGGGCGAGACGTTGGATGGCTACACGATCCAGACACCCGGATCGGGCGGCGCGTGGGATGAGGGACGCGCTAGTTCGGACGCTCTGTTTGTCTACGCGGGGAAGAACGGCCAGGTTCCAGCGGTCGGAACGTGCGTGCGTGTCACCGGAAATGTCAGCGAGTTCCCCGCGACGAGCGCGAAGGGCAACCCCCAGAGCCTCACCCAGCTGGCGGCGACCTCCGTGAATAACGTAGAGGGCTGCCAGGCCGTGACCCCCACGCCGGTGACCGGCGTCCCCACCCCCGATCAGGCGGAGCCCTACGAGTCCATGCTCCTCGCGCCCCAGGGCACGTGGACCATCACCGACAACTACCAGACGAACCAGTACGGCACTCTGACCCTCACTCCGGGTGAGAGACCGCTGCGCTCGGCCACGGACGTGGTCGCTCCCGGGCAGGCGGCCCGCGAGTACGAGGCCGCCAACGCCGCCCGCGCCATCGCCCTCGACGACGGCACCAACACGAACCTGCAGAAGGGGGCCGCCACCGAGGCCGCCTACGCCTATCTGGCCAACGGCTCGCCCGCGCGCGTCGGCTACCACGTGGCCTTCGCTAAGCCCGTGGTCCTCGAGCCCCGGCACGGCTCCTTCGTCTTCCAGCCGACCTCCATGGTCGCCGGGCACCCCGACCGTTCGCCCGTGACCATCACCGGGGAGCGCCCGAGCGCCCCCACGGTCGGCGGCGACACCCGCGTGGCGACGTTCAACGTCCTCAACTACTTCTCCGACCTGGGCGTCGACGAGGCCGGATGCAAGGGTTATCCGGACCGCACGGGCGCCTTCGTGACGGCCAAGAAGTGCAAGGTGCGCGGCGCGTTTTCGCGCGAGGCCTTCGCCAACCAGGAGGCCAAGATCGTCTCCGCGATCAACGCCCTGGAGGCCGACGTGGTCGCCCTTGAGGAGATCGAAAACCCCGTCGCCGTGGGCGTGGGGACGGACCGCGACGCGTCTCTCGCGCGCCTCGTCGAGGCCCTCAACAAGGATGCGGGCGGCGGAACATGGGCGTACGTGCCCTCGCCCGGGGCCGTGCCCGAGGCCGAGGACGTCATCCGCGTCGCCTTCATCTACAAGCCCGCGACCGTGGCCCCCGTCGGCCCCTCACTGATCTACGACGACCCGGCGTTCACGGGCCTGGCGCGCCAGCCCCTCGCCCAGGAGTTCGCCCGTGTGACCGCCGAGAGATCCGCGCCCGCGACCTTCGTGGTCGTCGCCAATCACTTCAAGTCGAAGGGATCCGTGCCCGAAGGCGCGCCTGCCGGCAACGTTGACAGCGGGGACGGTCAGGGCAACGCGAACGCGATCCGCGTCGCCCAGGCCGGGGCCCTGGCGTCCTTCGCCGCTCGATTCGCGGACAAGCCGACCCTGCTCGTGGGCGACTTCAACTCCTACTCGCAGGAGGACCCGATCAAGGCCCTCGAGGCCGCGGGCTGGGAGCGCGTCTCCGGTGCGGGCGAGGCCTCCTACGTCTACGCGGGACGCTCCGGATCCCTCGACCACGTTTTCGCCAACGCGGCCGCGAAGCCGCTGCTGGCAGGCGTCACCAGCTGGGCCGTCAACGCTCAGGAATCCATCGCCTTCGAATACTCGAGGGCCGGCATGAACGCCCACCTGTCCGTCGAGGCGGACAACCCCTACCGCTCCTCGGACCACAACCCCGAGCTCATTGGGCTCACGCTGCTCGGCGGTGACGCCCCGACACCGACGCCGAGCGCCGACCCGTCCAGCGCCCCCAGCGCGGCCCCGTCACCCGCAGTTCCCTCCGCATCCCCCGCTCCGGTTCCCTCGAGGGCGGCCACGGCCTCGTCCCACAAGGCACCCACGCGCGCTGCCACGGTGAGCGGCCTCGCGCGCACCGGTGCGGACGCCGACCGGGCAATCGGCATCGGGATTCTCCTCGCCGCCATCGGCGGTGGGCTCATCCTCGTCTCACGCCGTCGCCGCCGCCGCGGCTGACACCACGAACTCCACACCCACCACGCAGGACGCGGCTTCGGTGCCGCCCCGATGAAAGGAACACACCCATGCGCAGACCATGGACTCGCCTCGCGCTCGCCTCGGCGGCCGCCCTCTCCCTGGCTTCCCTGCCCGCGGCCGTGCTCGCGGCCCCACAGGATGAAGCCTCGCAGAACGAGGCCTCGCCGATCACCCTGGACCTCTACACCCTCACGGACGTGCACGGGCACATCCAGCAGGTCGCCAAGAAGGGCGTCGTGCGCGAGGCCGGGTTGCCCGCGATGAACTGCTACCTGAAGAAGGCGCGCGCGACGAACCCCAACTCCTCGTTCACTCTGCTGGGAGACAACATCGGTGCGTCCCCCTACATTTCGGGGGCGCTCAAGGACAATCCGACCATCGCGGCTCTCAACACGATGAATCCGCTGGCTTCGACGATCGGCAACCATGAGCTGGACATGGGGCAGGCCGTCTTCAAGCAGCGCGTCGACGGCTCCAATCCGAGTGAATTCGTGCAGGCGAGGTTCCCCTATCTGGGCGCCAACATCGAGGGCATGGGCACTTACGGGGATGGCACCCCCTACCTGGGGGACTACAAGCTGTGGACGTCGCCCTCGGGCATGAAGGTCGCTTTCATCGGGGCGATCGCTCAGGACGTGCCCTACAAGCTGAGTCCCGGAACGACGGCGGGCCTGACCTTCACGGATCCGATCGCGCGCATCAACTCCCTGGCCGCCGAGCTGAAGACTAGCGGCACGGCCGACGTCGTCATCGCCATGCTGGACGACGACGTAAAGAACAACTACACGAAGGTCGGCAAGGACGTCGACGGCCTCATGGGCGGGGACACGCACGTGCCCTACGAGTTCGACCACGTCAACTCGGTGGAGTCCTTCGAGTCCGCCAACCCGCGCCTGGCGGGTATCGCGTCGGGTTCCTACACGGACAACCTGGGCCTGATCCGACTGACGATCGACCCCGCGACGCGCCAGGTGACCAGCGCCGACTCGATCCTCATCCCCGCCGCCGAGGTCGCCCAGTGCGGCGCGGACCCGGACACCCAGGCGATCGTCGATAAAGCCGAGGCCGACTCGAAGGAGGCCGGTAAGCGCGTCGTTGCGACCGGGTACACGGAGCCCTTCAGGCGCGGCGTCTTTACGACGCCCGAGGGGGCGACGGATCCCGGATCGAACCGAGGCATCGAGTCCTCGCTGGGTGACCTGGTGGCCGACTCGCTGCGTGAAACGATCCTCACCCCGGACGGAAAGAGCGTCGACATCGGCATGATCAACGCGGGCGGCCTGCGCGCCGACCTGGTGCCCAACGAGGACGGCACGATCACCTACGCGCAGACCTACGAGGTCGAGCCCTTCTCCAACGAGCTGGGGTACGTGACGCTCAAGGGATCGGACGTCAAGGACGCGCTCGAGCAGCAGTGGAAGACGGACCTGAACTCGCAGAATTCTCGGCCCATGCTCAAGCTGGGCCTGTCCTCGAACGTGCGCTACACCTACGATCCGGCCAGGCCCTACGGGGAGCGCATCACGTCGGTGACGATCAACGGTGAACCGCTGAAGGCCGACGCGACGTACACGGTCGGCTCCGTGACCTTCCTGCTGGCGGGCGGTGACTCCTTCGAGGCCCTGACCCGCGGGGGAGCGGCCACGACGAACGGAAACCTGGACCGCGACTCCTTCAACGCCTACCTGGGCGCGCACTCGGGGACGGCGGCCCGCTCGGTGCAGGCGACGGGCGGCCTGACGCCGCGCGAGGCCAAGTCCTCCATCGGCCTGACCCTGCCCACGGATCCCGTCGCCGACGGCTCGACGGTGACGATCCCGCTGCGCGGCCTGTCCTTCTCCGAGGGCCCCTCCATCACCTCGAAGGTGCGCGTGAGCGCCGGGGGAGCGCAGGCCGTGGCCGAGGTCGACAACTCTCTCGTGGACGCGCACGCCTCCGACGCTGCCTCGGTGATTACGACCGATGGCGCGGGACAGGCGAGCGTGGACGTGACGGTCGTGGGTGCCTGTGAGGGCAAGGCCGCCGGTGAGGTCGTGAACGTGCCCGTCACGGTCGCCACCGACTTCGCCACCGTCGTCGAGGCCGGGGATGGCCTGACGATTCCCGTGACCTGCGCGGGCGCGGCGACGCCCAACCCGAGCCCGTCGGCTGACGCAGCGGGTGACACCCAATCCGGCAACCAGGCGGCGCCGTCTGCGCAGCATAAGAACACGAAGTCTCCCAAGGGATCCCTGGCCCGCACGGGCGCGGACTTGGGTGGCCTGGCCGGGGCGATGTTTGCCGGAGTGATCGGCGTTGTCGGGGTGTTTGCTCGGCACCGTTGCAATCGTTACCAAAGCGAAAACAAGTAGCCCTTGACAGGGTAGGGGTGGCGCGGGAGACTCGGATCAGGCGTAAAAGTCGATCATGACAAATGTTCGCGCAATGGTTGCGCGGACACGATCCGCGGCCCGCGCCGCCACCGGTTCAAGGAAGAATCCACATCAACGGAGGAAAACACTCATGAAGCACCTCACGAAGCTCCTCGCTGCGGCGGGAGTCGCAACGCTCGCTTTGGCCGGCTGTGGCGGCGGTGGAGGAACCACCACCAGCCAGTCCGGCGGAGCGAAGGACGCCACCTCGTTCAAGGCCTGCGCGGTCTCTGACGCTGGCGGCTGGGATGACAAGTCCTTCAACGAGTCCGCCTACGACGGCCTCAAGGCCTCCCAGACCAGCCTCGGCATCCAGATCAACACGGCCGAGTCCAACTCGGACGCGGACTTCAACCCGAACGTGGAGTCCATGGTGTCCGACGGCTGCAACCTGATCATCGGCGTCGGCTTCAACCTGGAGAAGGCCGTCCACACCTCCGCCGAGGAGAACAAGGATGTGCACTACGCCCTCATCGACTCCAGCTTCAACGACGGTAACAACAACACGGTGACGCTGGACAACGCGCGTCCGCTGCTGTTCAACACGGCTGAGGCCGCCTACCTGGCCGGCTACGTGGCCGCGGGCATGACCAAGACCGGCAAGGTCGCCACCTTCGGCGGTATCCAGATCCCCTCGGTGACGGTGTTCATGGATGGCTTCGCTGACGGCGTCGCGGCCTACAACAAGGCCAAGGGCACGAACGTGCAGCTGCTCGGCTGGGACAAGGCCGCGCAGAACGGTTCCTTCACGCAGTCCTTCGACGATCAGACGCTGGGCAAGGAGCAGGCCCAGCAGTTCATCTCGCAGGGCGCGGACATCATCATGCCCGTCGCGGGCCCTGTCGGCCTGGGCGCGGCGGCGGCCGCCAAGGCGGACGGCAACACCTGGATCATCGGTGTTGACTCCGACTGGTACGAGGCCAACCCCGACTACTCCTCGATCGTGCTGACCTCGGTCATGAAGGAGATCGGCGCCTCGGTCGAGCAGGCGATCCAGGACTCCGTGAACGGCAAGTTTAGCTCGACCCCGTACGTGGGCACGCTGGCCAACGGCGGCGTCTCGATCGCCCCGTTCCACGACTTCGACGACAAGGTGTCCGCCGAGCTCAAGGCAGACCTGACCAAGCTCACGGACGACATCAAGTCCGGCAAGCTCGTCATCGAGTCGCAGAACGCCCCTAAGTGATGCGACGCGTGTGGGGCTGGTGGCGGTGACGCCGCCAGCCCCACACGGGCATCGGGGGGTGCGCCCACCTGCTGGGGAAGGTCGAAGGAATGAAATTAGAGCTGCGGGGGATCACGAAGAGGTTTGGCCCCCTCATCGCCAACGACTCGATTGATTTAACGATCGAGGAGGGGCATATTCACGCCCTGCTTGGGGAGAACGGCGCGGGTAAGTCCACGCTCATGAACGTCCTGTACGGGATGTACGCCCCTGACGAGGGGCAGATCCTCATTGACGGCGAGCCCGTGACGTTCAAGGGCCCGGGCGACGCGGTCGCGGCGGGTATCGGCATGGTGCACCAGCACTTCATGCTGATCCCCGTTTTCACGGTCGCCGAGTCGATCGCCCTGGGCTTCGAGCCGACCGGACCGGCCGGGATCATCAGCCGAGAGCGCGCCCGCCAGACGGTACGCGAGGTCTCGGCGCGCTTCGGTTTCGACCTGGACCCCGATGCGCTCATCGAAGATCTGCCGGTGGGTGCCCAGCAGCGGGTGGAGATCGTCAAGGCGCTGTCGCGCCAGGCGAAGGTCCTCATTCTCGATGAGCCAACCGCTGTGCTCACCCCGCAGGAGACGGACGAGCTGATGACGATCATGCGTCAGCTGGCCGACGCGGGGACCTCGATCGTGTTTATCACGCACAAGCTGCGTGAGGTGCGCGCGGTGGCCGACGAGATCACGGTGATCCGCCGTGGTCGGGTCGTGGGGCAGGCGTCCCCGAGCGATTCCGAGGCCTCGTTGGCCACGCAGATGGTCGGGCGCGAGGTGCTGATGCGCGTGGAGAAGGAGTCCGCGCGCCCCGCGGGCGGTGGCCTGTCCTTTGAGGACGTGTCTCTGCTGGGTGCGGGTGGCGTTCCGCTGCTCGATCACGTGTCCTTCGATGTTCCCCGCGGTGAGATCCTGGCGGTCGCCGGCGTGCAGGGCAACGGTCAGACGGAGCTGGCCGAAGTGATCCTGGGCCTGCAAACACCCGACAGCGGGGTCATCCGACTCGAGGACGCCGATATTACGCGTGCCAAGCCTCGCGAATCCCTGGACGCGGGCGTCGGATTCATCCCTGAGGATCGGTCGACGGACGGCATCATCGCCTCGTTCTCGATCGCGGACAACCTGGTGCTGGACCAGTTCCGCTCCTCGTCTTTCTCGTCCCTTGGCTCCCTCAAGCGCGGTGCGATTACGCGCAATGCCCGCGACAAGGAAAAGGAATACGACATCCGCCTGACGGCCATCGAGGACCCGGTGTCCTCCCTGTCGGGCGGTAACCAGCAGAAGGTGGTCGTGGCCCGTGAGATGTCGCGTGACCTGACGCTGCTGGTCGCGAATCAGCCGACGCGAGGCGTCGACGTCGGCTCGATCGAGTTTATTCACCGCAGAATCGTGGACGTGCGGGACCAGGGCTGCGCGGTCCTGCTCATCTCCTCGGAGCTCGACGAGGTCATCTCGCTCGCGGACCGCATCGCCGTCATGTACCGCGGTCGCATTGTCGGCGTCGTCCCGGCGGACACGGGCCGCGACGTCCTCGGCCTCATGATGGCCGGCGTCCCCCTGGACGAGGCCGTGGCGGCTTCCTCGGATTCTGTTCACGACGCCGGGGTACCTAGGAAGGAGGAACAATGAGCGCGCGCACGAGTAGGAGGCCGGGTGTCGTCACCCGGATCCTTGGCTCGCGGTGGTTTGTCTCGGTGCTGGCCGTCCTCACCCGGATCCTTGGCTCCCAGTGGTTTGTCTCGGTGCTGGCCGTCCTCATCGCCTTCGCGATCGGCGCGATCCTCATCGCGCTGTCGGGTGCATCCGTTCTGGATGCCTACTATGCGATGTTCCGCGGCTCCATCGTGGACCCGAACGCGGCGAACGCCGTTCGCATGATCAAGCCGCTGACGGACTCTCTCTTCTATTCGATCCCGCTGATTGTTTCGGGCCTGGGCCTGGCGCTCGGTTTCCGAGCCGGCCTGTTCAACATCGGTGGCAAGGGCCAGATTATCGTCGGAGCGCTCGCGGCCGTATGGGTGGGCTTCGCGGTGAACCTGCCGCCGGTCGTGCACACGCTGGTGGCCCTGCTCGTCGCGGTGATTGCGGGCGGCCTCTACGCCGGCATCGCGGGTGTGCTGAAGGCGAAGACGGGCGCGAACGAGGTGATCGTGACGATCATGCTCAACTCGATTGCGACGCTGGGCTTGGGATACACGCTCGCGCAGAAGGCGTGGCAGGTGCCCGGAACGAATCAGCCGGTGACTCCGAAGGTCGCGGACAGCGCGGCGCTCGTGCGGCTGCTTCCCGCCCCCTTCAAGCTGCACGTCGGGTTCCTGGTTGCCCTCGTCGCCCTCGTCGCCTTCTGGTGGCTGATCGAGCGATCCACGCTGGGATTCCAGATCCGCGCGGTCGGCGCGAACGCGGCCGCCGCCCGCACGGCCGGTATTTCGGTCGAGCGCATCACGGCGATCACGATGGTTCTCTCGGGCGCGTTCCTCGGCCTGGCCGGGGCGAACGAGGCATTGGGGACCATCGGGTACGTCTCGCGTGACGTGGCCGGTTCGATCGGCTTCGACGCGATCACGGTGGCCCTCCTGGGCCGCAACAAGACGTGGGGAACCTTCGGCGCGGGGCTCCTCTTCGGCGCCTTCAAGGCGGGCGGTTACACGATGCAGGCCAAGGGCGTGCCGATCGACATGATCCTCATCCTGCAGTCGGTCATCGTTCTGCTGATCGCAGCGCCCGCCCTCGTGCGGTGGCTGTTCCATCTGCCCGATGCCCGCGCGCTCGCGGCTAATACGCGAAAGGGGAACGCCGATGAGCACAAGTGAGTCCGGCGCGGTCGCTCAGGTCGAGGCCAAGCGCTCCTGGAAACTTCCCGGCATCTACGCGGCTGCCTGCGTGCTACTCGTGGTCTTCGCGGCCGCCGCGCGCGGGGACATGACCCTGCGCCTGAACGACAACTCGCAGTCCTACTCGATTCCCGACATCGTCACCGCGGGCGCGCCCGTCGTGTGGGTGCTTGCCGCGGCGTCGATCGCGATCACCGCGTGGACGATTATCGTGACCCTGCGGCGGGTAGAGCAACCCGCGTGGGCGCGCGTCGGCGGGATGGCCGTCGTCGGGCTGTCCACGATCCTGGGATTCCTGTTCTACGCGGGCTCCGGGTCGACGGGCGTCGTCACCCTGACCTCGACGCTTGTGTCCACTGTGGCGATCTCGACGCCGCTCATATTCGGCTCCCTCTCGGGTGTCGTCTCGGAGCGCGTCGGCGTCGTCAACATCGCGATCGAGGGCGATCTCCTGGTCGGTGCCTTCGCGGGCGTCATGGCAGCGTCGTACTTCCAGACCCCCTACGCGGGCCTCGTCGCGGCCCCCCTCGCGGGCGCGGCCCTGGGCTCTCTCCTGGCGCTCTTCTCCGTCAAGTACGGGGTGGATCAGATCATCGTCGGCGTCGTCCTGAACGTCCTGGCCCTGGGCCTGACGACGTTCTTCTACGGCACGATCATGAAGGATGCCCGGGAGAGCCTGAACACCGACCAGTTCTCGCTGTTCAAGATCAAGATTCCGCTGCTCTCGGAGATCCCGGTCATCGGCCCGGTTCTGTTCAACCAGTCGATCCTCGTGTACCTCATGTACGCGGCCGTCATCGCTCTGTCGTTCTTCCTCTTCCGCTCCCGGTGGGGCCTGAGGCTGAGGGCCTGCGGTGAGCATCCGCGCGCCGCCGACACGGTGGGCATCAACGTGGGCCGTACGCGCACCCTCAACACGATCCTGGGGTCGTCCTTCGCCGGCCTGGGCGGCGCGTTCTTCACGATCGGCTCCGGCCTGGCGTTCACGGACAACATTTCCGCGGGCAACGGCTACATCGCCCTGGCAGCCATGATCCTGGGCAAGTGGAACCCGCTGGGAGCCATGGGCGCAGCCGTCATGTTCGGCTTCGCGCAGGCCCTAGCGCGCATGCTGCCCAATATCGAGCCCGCGATCCCCGCCGACCTCGTCTCGATGATCCCCTACGTGGTCACGATCGTGGCCGTTGCTGGATTCGTCGGCAAGTCGCGTGCCCCCGCCGCTGAGAACATCCCCTACGTGAAGTGAGAATCCGCATGGATCCAACAGATATCGACTGGGACGCCCTGCTGGCCGAGGCCATCGAGGCCATGAAGCACGCCTACTGCCCCTACTCGAACTTCCCCGTGGGGGCCGCGGGACTGACGGCAGACGGCTGGCTCGTCAGTGGCTGCAACGTCGAAAACGCCGGATACGGCGTCACTCTGTGCGCCGAGTGCGGCATGGTCTCCGACCTCATCCGCTCCGGCGGAGGCACCCTCGTCGCGGTCGTCGCCGTCAACGGCAACGAGGAGCCGGTGGCCCCGTGCGGGCGCTGCCGCCAGCTCATCTACGAGCACGGCGGGCCCTCCTGCCTGGTCCTCATGCCTGATGGCGTCGCGCCCATGACCGAGGTGCTGCCCGGCGCGTTCGGACCCCACGACCTGTCGAGCCTCGCCCAGGCGGCCCCGGCCTCGTCGGACGAGAAAG
>QWCT01001864.1_pt1 | contig 12566 bp, 9 predicted proteins | sample 1972681 | NCBI WGS metagenome assembly QWCT01 (sample SAMN09866701, study PRJNA288562) | Human oral metagenome isolate pre3_saliva, whole genome shotgun sequencing... | isolation source: mouth | host: Homo sapiens | place: USA: California | reverse complement strand
GAAAAGCAGGGAAGGCAGGATAAGGAAGAAGCGGTAGATGCATTAGGTGCCATGAAAGAAGCATCTGCACTAAGTAGGAAGAAGGAAGAGTTTCGGCAGAAAAGGAGAAAAGAGTCGGAGAAGGCTCTTCCGCTTTATCCGCCTTTTTCGCATATCTATGTGGAGAAAGAACTGCTTGGAGGAGAGGAAGTGCAGGCAATTTTAAAGAAATTTCCGAAGGCGAAGCTTATTCCGATTCGACATTATAAAGACCTCTTTAACAGGAGGAAGCAGAATCGTGCCCTGCAGGAGAAGAGTCGAAAACTCATCCTTGCCAGGAAGGAAGGGCAGAGGATTTACCCGGGAGCACCCGTCTGCCAAAGCTTTTCCGAGAGCAGTTTCTATTATGCGTCTCTTCTTATGAACTGTCCCTTCCATTGCGAGTACTGCTACTTACAGGGGATGTATCCTTCCGCCAATCTGGTACTCTTTCTGAATCTCGAGGATTATTTTTCGGATTGTCGGAGGTTTATAAAAGAGAAGGGAAGTCTCTATCTTTGCATTTCTTATGACACGGACTTACTGGCACTGGAAGAGCTTTATCCTTATGTGGAGCGCTTCGCGAGGTTTTTGGAGGAAGAGTCGGGTCTCCGCATTGAAGTACGGACGAAGGCGGGGGGAGAAAGCCTTTTCCGAAGACTTCTCAAAATGCATTTATCCGAGGAGGCGAAAAAACGCCTGATTTTTGCCTTTACCCTCTCTCCGGAGAAAATCGTTTCGGAAGCGGAGCATGGAACGGCAGGTCTTAAGGGGAGACTGAGGGCCATTAAAATGGCGATGGAAGAGGGCTTTACTCTGCGCCTTTGCTTTGATCCCATGCTTTATCATGCGGACTGGGAGAGCTTGTATACCGCACTTTTGGAAAAGGTTTTCCGGGAAATCCCCATGGAAAAACTATATGACGTGAGTGTCGGAAGCTTCCGTATTTCGGAGAGTTACCTAAAGAGCATGACGAAGTCCTGCGGTGCTTCTCCCTATACTTCTTTTCCCTATGAAAATACGGACGGCTATTACCATTATCCGAAGGAGCTTCTTTGCAAGATGGAAGGCTTCTTGGAACAGAGGCTCCTCGAGAAGCTTCCGAAAGAGAAGATTTTCCGGTGGACGGAAGAAGAAAAGTAGGATAAAGGCAACGAGATAGGCGAAACGAGCGAAAGGATGCGCTAAGGAGCGAGGGGGAAGATAGAGAGTTCGCTCGGCATTTGTGCATGGAAAGAAAAGGAAATTGTTATGAAAAAGGGACAAAAAGAAGGGAATAATGCTCGGCATTCAGAGAGGAAGCTTGCCCTGGTGACCGGCGCTTCCGGCGGAATAGGACGGGCCATTGCGGAGAAGCTTTCGGAAATGGGCTATTTTGTCTATGGGATAGGACGGGATTTTAAAGAAGAAGAGGGAAGTTGCCCCTTTCTTCCCGTTCTCCTTAATTTACGAGATGCCAAAGCCTCGGAGGAATTTTTTCGGAAGCTGAAATCGGAGGGCAAACTCTCGGTTCTCGTGCATTCTGCGGGGGTCGCCTACTACGGTTTTCACGAGTGCTTAAATGCAGAGAAGATTACGGAAATGACGGAAGTAAACTTTAGGATTCCTCTCTCGATAACACAGTATTTCCTGCGGGATTTGAAAGAAGAGAAAGGGCATATATTCTTTCTTTCCTCCGTGACCGCCCTTCATGAAAACGGATACGGGGCGGCTTACGGAGCGACAAAGGCGGGGCTTCTCTCCTTCGCGCGTAGTCTTTTTAGTGAAAACAGGAAGTCCGGGCTAAAGGTGCACAGCATTTTACCGGACATGACGGATAGCAATTTATACCGCAATGCGGATTTTACGGTGGGGAAAAATGCGGAAAGCTATCTCCTTCCTTCCGATGTGGCTTCCGCTGTGGAAATGATGCTCCGGCAAAGAGCGGGTGTGGTATTGGAGGAGGTACATTTGCGACCGCAAGTTTTTCAAATAACGAGAAGACCTTCCAAAGCAGATAAAAGGACTTAGATAGAGGTGTTTTTCTTCATAAAATGGTAAAAAGGATTTTAAAGCGAAGGGCAGCTTGTAGAAACTTGTAATATTCCATACTGGATACAATATTTTTTTAAAAAAGAGACGCGAATACTTTATAAGAAAACGATAGAGTACCAGCTCAAAAAACTAAAAAATGACAAAATAATGAACTATAGCCAAGATGTTTTTGGACAAAATGACAAAGTTTTGAAAATTTGCCCAAATGAAGAAAAAAATCGCCTTTAATCTTTGTCTTGCGGTGATAAATTCAGAATTTTATAATATTTTCGTAAAAAAGAGAAAAAAGAGTGGAGGCAAAATTATGGTTAGCTTTTTTGTATGTCTTTTTATCCTGATTGGAGGGTATTTCACATACGGTAAGTTTGTAGAAAATACTTTCGGCCCGGATGATAGAGAGACACCGGCAGTGCGGATTAACGACGGGGTAGACTATGTTGTCATGCCGGAATGGAAATTGTTCTTAGTACAGCTCTTAAACATTGCAGGTCTGGGACCGATTTTCGGTGCTTTGACAGGTGCAGAGTGGGGGCCGGTTGTGTTCTTGTGGATTACCTTCGGTACCGTTTTTGCCGGCGGTGTGCATGACTACTTCTCCGGAATGCTTAGTGAAAGAACGGACGGGGCATCCATTTCCGAGGTTACCGGAAACTATCTCGGACTTGGCATGAAGAACGTCATGCGTGTCTTTTCCGTAGTGCTCCTTATTATGGTCGGTACCGTATTTGCGGTAGGACCTGCCGGACTAATTGTAACCTTGATTAAAGCGGGAGGATCGGCAAATGCGATTCTTACAAATAAAGAGGTGTGGCTGTGGATTATCCTTCTCTATTATTTGATTGCGACCTTCTGTCCGATTGATAAGATTATCGGTAAGATTTATCCGGTATTCGGTATCTGCTTAATTGCTATGGCACTCGGCGTAGGAATCGGTATCTTCACCCATGGTTACCAAATTCCCGAGATTTTCACCCACTTTGGAAATGAGCATCCGACCGGACTTCCGATTTGGTCTTTCATGTTCATCACGGTAGCCTGCGGTGCGATTTCCGGATTCCATGCTACCCAGTCGCCCCTTATGGCGCGTTGTATGAAGAGCGAGAAACAGGGACGTTTCGTGTTCTATGGCGCCATGGTGGCAGAGGGTATCATTGCTCTCATCTGGGCAGCAGCAGGTTGCGCGATTTACGGCGGAGCGAAGCTCCTTGAAGCAGGCGGCGGAAATTCCACAACCGTTTACGATATCTGTAAGACGACGATGGGATCTCTCGGTATGGTTCTTGCGATGATGGGTGTTATCGCTTGCCCGATTACTTCCGGAGATACCGCTTTCCGTTCTGCACGTCTTACCATTGCAGACTGGTTTAAGATTGACCAGAACGATTTTAAGAAGCGTGGTATTCTGACGATTCCGATTCTTGGAGCAGGTGCCGTGATTTCTCATCTGGACTATGCCATTGTATGGCGTTATTTCAGCTGGACAAACCAGACCCTTGCTATGATTGTGCTTTGGGCAGCGTCGATGTATCTCTACAGAGAGAAGAAGAATTACTGGATTACAGCGGTGCCGGCGGTGTTCATGAGTGCGGTTTCCATGACCTACTTCTTCTGCGCACCGGAGTGCTTGGGTGCTTTCGGTTTGACCACAACCGTAGCTTATCCGGTAGGAATTATTCTTGCGGCAGTTTTCTTAATCCTTTTCTTAAGAGCGACAAAGAAGCCCTTCTCCGGAGAAGGCGGAGCACAGGCCTAAGGAAAAGAGGAACAGTTTCACAGGAATGTAGCGGAATTTATTATGTTTAATAATTCACCTCGCTTTTCTACGAAGAGCGGGGTGAATTTTATGATTCTTAACAAGTGTCGCAGGAGACGCCTGAGACATCCTGTTCATAATGAGTATCCGTCTCGCAGAGTGCGAGAAGTTGTTTTAATAAAAATCGGACAGGGATCCGGATAGCAGGAGTATATAGCAGTAGCGTATAGAAAGGGCAGTTAATATGAATTTTCCCCTGAGTGAGAAAAAACTGGATAAGGAAATTTTAAAAAAAGATAAAAGAGAGGCTAAGCATATCGGCCCGGTAGGCATCGGAGAGAAGGCTTTGTACTTAAATTCTTTTTATATCGACAGGATGTACTATATTCCAATAGAAGCGATAGAACGAGTTTATAAGCGCGTTGCGATGAGTAAGGGAGGATTTTCCGGAAGAGGAATGTTTGCCAGCCTTTCCTATCTTGTGGTGGAATATGACGGCGGAAAGGAAAAGGCCTGTTTGATTAGGAAGGAGTGGAAGCTTGATGAAGCGCTTTCGGAAATCAGAAAACGTTTTCCGAATCTCCCCACTATGAGTAAAAGAGCGGAAGAAAAGCTTCGCAGCGAGGAGGAAGAAGAGAAGGCCAAACTCTTACCGAAGCTTTCGGAGGAAGCGGAAAAGGCCGTTTTTGAGATAGAAGAGGCGGATAAGATTTTACAGGAAAGAGAAGAACTCTACAAAAATCTTGCATTGCAGGCAAAACAGGAAAGAATGGTGCAGAGTACGAATCCGTACTATCGGTATTTTGCATGGCTTCTTTTCTTCGGCGGGCTGCTCTGCCTCTTATCTGCAGGGGTTTTTTATAAAAATGGAGATCAGAGCCATGCCATCGTACTTTTCGGCTTCTTCCTCATGCTTTTTTTGGTGGGCTTTCGTGTCCGTCCGACCGGGAGGCAGAATAAGGAAGAGGTAGAAAGAGAGTATGAAGAGTCTATTCGGAAGATGAAGGACTCTCTTCCGAAAGATTTTCCCCTTCCGGCGCAGTATGCTCATCCAATCTGCCTATTATGGATGAAGCAAAATATTTTGGAGGGAAAGGCGGAGACTTTTTCGTCTTCCTATGAGCTCCTGAAGAAGGAACTGAAAGAACTCGACAGCACGAAAGAGGTTACGCAGAAAGTGTATGACCGGCTTATTGTTATTAAGCCCATGTTCCTCGCTCACGGATATCGGGATGAAGAATCAAGATAATGGAGAAAACGCTGATGAAAAAGCAGGGAATAGGCTTTAAAGAAGGAAAAGTCTGCTTGCTTCGTAGCAAAAATTCCGGCTTTATGCAGAGTAAATAGACTCTTGCGATTCTGTTTTCCATGGGGTAGAATCAACTGATAGTTTTATCGGAGAGAGGATATCGGAAGAGATTCCGGTGAAAATATACTTCGGAGAGTGGATTACTCCGAGAGCAGAGTCGGAAGGAAACGGATTCCGGAATACATAGAAAAAGGTTCAAGAGGGGGCAATATGGCGGATAAGAAATTGGTGGAGCAGATTACTTCCAGGGAGGAAGATTTTGCGCAGTGGTACACGGATGTGGTGAAGAAGGCGGAGCTGACCGACTATTCTTCGGTAAAGGGCTTTATGGTCATTCGTCCTGCAGGCTATGCTATTTGGGAGAGAATTCAGGAGGAACTGGACAGTCGTTTCAAGGCGACAGGCGTACAGAACTGCGCTATGCCGCTTCTTATTCCGGAATCTCTTTTAGAGAAGGAAAGTGAGCACGTGGAAGGCTTTGCACCCGAGGTGGCTTGGGTTACCTACGGCGGTTCCAAGAAACTGGAAGAAAGGCTCTGCGTTCGTCCGACCTCGGAGGTACTTTTCTGCGACTACTATTCCAAGGTGGTAAAGTCCTACAGAGATTTGCCCCAGCTTTTAAACCAGTGGTGCTCCGTAGTGCGATGGGAGAAGACAACCAGACCGTTTTTAAGAACCAGAGAGTTCTTATGGCAGGAGGGACATACCGTACATGCTACAGCGGAGGAAGCGGAGGAGAGAACGCGGATGATGCTGGACATTTATGCGGATGTTTTGGAAAATGAGCTGGCTATCCCGGTAGTAAAGGGAAGAAAGACGGAGAAGGAGAAGTTTGCCGGAGCAATAGCAACCTACACAGTCGAAGCTTTGATGCATGACGGACAGGCTCTGCAGTGCGCGACTTCCCATAATTTCGGAGACGGCTTTGCGAAAGCTTTTGATGTGCAGTATTTGAGTAAGGAAAATAAAATAGAGCCGGTACACCAAACCTCCTGGGGAATTACAACGAGAACCATCGGTGCGCTCATTATGGTGCATGGAGATGATTCCGGACTCGTGATTCCGCCGAGAATCGCACCGACGCAGGTTGTGATTGTTCCGATTCAGCAGAATAAAGAAGGAGTGCTTGACAAAGCCTATGCCTTAAAAGAGGAGCTTTTAAAGGCCGGTATTCGTGTTAAAGTGGATGATTCCGATAAGACTCCCGGCTTTAAGTTTGCGGACGGAGAGGTTCGCGGTATTCCGCTTCGTCTGGAAATCGGACCGAAGGATATGGAAAAGAATCAGGCAGTCCTCGTTCGAAGGGACAACAGAGAAAAGAGCGTGGCTGAGCTTTCCAATCTGACAGAAGAGGTCACGGAGCTCTTAACGAAGATGCAGAAGGATATGTTCGAAAGAGCCCTTTCCTTCCAAAAGGAAAGAACTTCGGATGCGAAAAGTCTGGATGAGCTTGTGGCTTCCATTGATAAGAAGCCGGGCTTTGTCCGTGCAATGTGGTGCGGATGCAGAGAGTGTGAAGACCGGTTGAAGGAATATTCCGGTATTACCTCCCGTTGCATCCCTATGGAACAGGAAGTCATCTCCGATACCTGCGTGGTTTGCGGAAAGAAAGCGACAAAGATGGTTTATTGGGGAAGAGCCTATTAAGAGGAATTTGGGGTTTTTACAGACCTTTTTTATCTACAATGGATATACCGTTTAAGATTTCCGGAAATAAGTTGCTTATGATTCTTAAAAAGGAGAGAAAAGTGAAGCAAAGTGATATTCGGGAAGAGCATTTGAGAAATGTATATGAATATGTCCTGCACCATTCCCGTGTCTCCAGAGCAAAAATAGCCAGAGAGTTGGAATTAAGCAGACCGAGCAGCTCATCCCTTGTGGATGAGCTGATTTTTATGGGAGCTCTTTATGAAGATGGAGAGAAAGAAGTGGACAAGGGTATAGGAAGAAATCCGATTCTTATCAAGACGGATTTTCGAAACTTATATTGTATTGTCCTTTTTTGGAAAGAAAAAGGGATTTCCGTATCGGTAGTGAGTATGGCTCAGGGGCTTAGTGTTAAAGAAAGAATGGCAGGGAGCGTATTTTCCGAAGTCGCCAATCCTTCTGACTATGGGATTCGCACAAGGAAGATCATTCGCAGGATTAAAAGAAGTATAGAAGAGAAGAACAGGTATCTGGGTAGCCTTATCATTTTTCCGGGCATAGTGGATTCCCTGAACCGAACTGTCTTTGCTCCTGACCTGGGCATTAACCGTGAAACAGGAAGGAGGATTCTTGAGGATATAAAAGAAGGAGGTGAAGATTTACCGGGTATTTTTGAGGAAAGTCTTATTCGGGGATATATCGCAATGCGTGCGTTTCACGAGGAGGAAGAAAATACGCTGTACCTCCGGCTTACGGACGGAATAAGCGGCGCTTATTTTCTAAAAAAGGAGTATCCGTCAAAGCGGGAAGGAAGAGCTTTTTCGCCCGGACATTTTATTTTCAAAGAGTTTTACAAAAAAAGCAATCAAAAGCCTAGTCTGTATGAGAAAGAAGAACGAAAGGATTTCTACAGTCTGAATACGGAAATAGGAGAAAAAGCACTAAGGGAAGATATTTTAACGTATTTTGGGAAGGAAAAGATACTTTTGCAACCCTCGGAAATAACAGCGCTTACGGGGAGCGGAGAAGATGGAGAGGATAGGGAAGATAGAAGCGGAAAATATTTTCATTTTTTGCAGGAAACAAAAGAAACGGACCCGTCATTTTACCATTTTATAAAAGACAAGTATCTCTACTATACTTCTCTTGTTCTGGTGAATTGCTCGGTACTATTTTTTTCAAAGAAAGTCGCTCTTGGAGGATTTTTTCAGTTATTTGGAGATGATTTCAAAGAAGAACTGAAGTTAAAAATCAGACAAAGAGCGGATGAGTTGGATTTGGAGGTGCCGGAACTCTACTATTATGAAGCTTTAGAAGAGGAACTACCGGTAGCGTCTTCCGACTACTTCTTTACCAGGTACTATCATTTTACGGAAGGAAAGATTGACTCGCTTCCTTTTTTCTAGAGAAACTTTGCTTGTAAGTGGTCGGTATTTCCCCTATAATGCACTTTGTTTGGAATCGGGCTTTACGCTCCTGTTTTCTTTTTGGCTTAATACGAGCTTCGTATGGAATAACTGCGATATTTCGTTTTGTAAAAGCTTGATTATGAGGAGGAAAATATTTTGATTATTACAAAAACCCCCTTTCGTATGTCCTTTTTCGGCGGCGGAACGGATATGGAAGAGTATTTCAAGGAGTATGGCGGAGCGGTTCTTTCTACGAGCTTTGATAAGTATTGCTATGTCAATGTCCGTCATTTGCCTCCTTTTTTTCAGTACAGTACGGAGCTTTCTTACTCGAAGACGGAGCGGGTGAACAGTTTGGATGAGATTCAGCATCCGGCGATACGTGAAGCGATGCGGATGCTGAATATGCAGGAAATACGTCTGATGTATGAAGCGGACTTGCCGGCAAGGTCGGGACTTGGGACGAGCTCTTCTTTCGCAGTAGGAATGCTCCATGCCTTCCATGCCCTAAAAGGAAAGTATGTCGACAAGAAGACCCTGGCGGATCAGGCGATTTATCTGGAGAGAGTCCTTTGCAACGAGGCGGGAGGTTGGCAGGATCAGATTGCGGCATCTTACGGCGGATTGAATCGTATCGATTTCTCCGCCGAAGGCTACCGGGTAAGTCCGATTCTGATTTCCCCGGAACGAAAGAAGAAACTCAATGAGAATCTGATGCTCTTCTTTACCGGCTTCACCCGTTTTTCCTCTGAAATTCAGAAAGCGAATCAAAGCAGTTCTCCGGAGGACAAACTTGCCCTTCTTCGGGATATGAAAGAACTCGTGAATGAGGGAGAATCCATTCTCTGTAATCAGGATAGAGACTTGGATGATTTCGGTCGCCTTCTTCATACTACTTGGGAGTTAAAACGACGGACAGCGAAAAGCATCAGTACGGACAGCATAGATCAGCTTTATACAATCGGCATGCGTGCGGGCGCGCTTGGCGGAAAGCTCCTTGGTGCAGGCGGAGGCGGCTTCCTGCTTTTCTACGTGGAGAAAGAGAAACAAGAGGGGGTTATGGAGGCCATGCGTGACCTGCTCTATATTCCTTTCGTCTTTGAAAACGGAGGAACACAGGTGGTCTACTATTCGCCGGAGACCTTTGAAAAGAAAGTGTGATAAGGATGCTTAGTGAGTGGCTGGATTATCTCAGAACCGGTTTACAATCCACGGCAGGAGATTCCTTTTTTCCCCTACTCTATGGGGTTTTTCTATTTCTTCAGTTGCTTGGGCTTTACCGAAGATTTTCGATTCTGAAAACCGGCGGGCATTTTTGGGACAGCTATCATATTACGGGGGATACCTTATATATTCATGCAGGGCTTTTCTGTATAGGAAGGCGGGATGTTCCTTTCTCGGAGATGAGGACGGTAGACATTGATTATACCAGAGGAAAATGGGGCGGTAGGTTTACCGTGAAGATTCATAGAGAAAAAGGCCTGATTAAGTGCTTTGTTCTTCCTGCAGATGAGAAAGGAAAGAGGCAACTCAAAGACTTGGAGCGAGCATTATTTCAGCACAGGATTGCCGTAAGAAAATGGGGATATTAAGATGCATGTTTTTTATCCATGTGTTTTTTGAAAAAGAGTATCCATTCTGAGAAGAAAGGCAGGAAGAGATGACGGAGATACTGGAACAGTTTTCTATTTCCCTGCAAGAGTGGTTCATGAATCCGCTTTTCAATCCGTTTAATTATCTCTTGGACCGGCGGGAAGTTTTGGGAACCGTTTCATATCGTAGGGGATACTCTCTATATTCATGCTGCGTTTTACTGCATAGGAAGGCGTGTAGTGCCGTTCTCGGAAATGGCGTCCGTGCAGATCAGCCAAGGCAGCGGGAGAGGCGGCAGGCGCTATATCGTAAAAATCCGGCGGAAGAAGGGAATTACCAAGTGCTTTATGATTGGAATGAATAAGAGAGGCCTTCAGAAGCTCGAGGAACTGGAAAAGGCACTGAAAAAACACCGGGTTGCAGTGAGTAGCGGAGGATAGCCCTCTAAACTCTTAAAAATTAATATTATTTTGTCTTTTGCCGATGTACTTTTGATAAGGTGTATATGCAACATAGAAGAATGGATCGATTTTCTATCGGAGCGCTCGGGAAATAAGTATTTTATCGAGGTGCACTAGGAAGGGGTCGAAGTATCTTAGGAAAGCGGGTAAAAGATGAAAGAAGCAATAGACAAGTTAAAATTGAGAAAAGAGAAAACAAAAGGAAAACTCGTCAAGATTCCATTTTTATGCATGACGGTTTTCTTTTTTTCGTGTTTTTTTAGAACGGAAGCTTTTTCCGAAGGAAAATGGGTGGAAGTCTCCGGTGCATGGCAGTATCAGGAAAACGGTGTCGCCCGGAAAGGCTGGCTCCACCTGGATGATTCCTGGTATTATCTGGATCCGGTGAGCGGAAAGATGGCGGACGGCTGGATTCTGGACAGTGGAAAATGGTATTTCTTAAAGACGGATGCGCGTGAGCAGGGAAAAATGGCGACCGGCTGGACCTGGGTGGACGGAAATTGTTATTTTCTGAAAGAAAACGGTGCGATGGCATCGAACGAAAGCGTAGGCGGCTATCAGCTTGCAGAGTCCGGACAATGGACGGTACAGGGAAAAGCGGTTTTCGAAAAGGATAAGGGCTATGCCAAAAGCTATAGTGCTTATTTACAGAAAAACGGAGCAGAAGGGAATGCTACGCAGTCTTCCGCTTCCGGAGAATCGGTGCCGCTTGGATTGGGAAGTTCCTCCGGCGGAGGTCTCGCCATGCGCAAAGGCTCCGGCGGTGGAGGCGGTGGAGGTGGCTCCTCATCGGGCGGTTCCGGCGGTGGAGGCGGTTCTTTTTCAGGAAGTTCCGGTAGTAGTGGCGGAGGCGGCAGTTCCTCCTCGGGCGCTTACAGTGGAACGTCGAGTGGCGCACCTTCTTTCCCTTCCGGCACACCGGGAAAAGAAAGCCACAGTGCTTTTGTACCGAACGAAACAGCTTCCATAGAAGCCGGGAATACGAAAAACAGTACAAGTGAGGCAATACCGGCAGAGTCGGAAGAAGGAACGGGCGCAAGAGAAAATCCGAAATTAAAAGAAGATTCAGAGGCAGAAGATTCGAAAAGAGAAACGGAAGGGTCGAATGCGGAAACGACAAGAAAAGAGACGGAAGTAAAGACGGAAGAAGAACACCGTCGTGATGCGGATCAAGTAGAGAGAACTCTGCAAGAAGGGGAAAATCAGAATACAGCGCAGTACACTGCCGCAAACGGAGAAATATATACCGCCCTTTTTGTGAAGGGAGTGCATATTACCAACCTGAAGAGTACGGAAGAGGGCGGAGATTTTATCGAGAAGGAAGACTCCGCTTACTTTACCCGTGTGGCGAGATTTGTGCGAGGTCAGGGCTATTATGACACGAATAAGGCGAGAAACGGTGAGAATAAGGATGTGGACCGGAATCTGTGCTTTGCAACAACGGCATCGAATGTGTTGCATTGGTATTTGCAGGAAAATAGAGAGAAGATACAGGCTTATATCGATTTGCACGGAGACGAGATTCGCCGCGTGGGACAGAAAAACTATTCTCTTCAAGATTTCCTAAACCAGTCTGATCCGGATCAGTGGAACAGTCTGATTTTTGACTATTTTAAATTGATTTATGGGCATAGGGAAAATGGCTTTAAGACCTGTCCCTTGGTGGATTTGTTTATTAACGGGTATACACCGGAAAAGTTGGTCAATTCGGAAGCGGATTTTGAAACAATGGACGAAAGAGGCGGTTTTTTGTACGGAATTTTGGGAAAGAAACTGCAGTCGGACATTACAAGGAGCTTCCATTTTACCTTCTCTACTGATGTAAAGGAGCTTCTTTCTACAGGGCACGCCCTTTGTATTTCTTATAGTTTTGGAAAGTATTCCCATGTAGTGAGTCTTTGGGGGGCGGATTTTGATGAAAGCGGGAATCTCGCGGGAGTTTATGTCACGGATTCCGATGACCAGGACGAAACCGGAGAAAATCCGGAAGTAGGATTAAAGTACTATAGAATCACCTATGAGGACGGATGGCCATACTTGAACAACAGTTTAAGCAATAAGAAGGGTGGTTCACAAATTACTGATTTGCACAGCTTTAGATGGATAGAGTAAGAAGAAAGTGAAAATTTATAAAGTTCGACAGAAGAAGTAGATTGACAAGTTTTCTCGATTCTGCCATAATACAGCCTGAAAAAGATAGCCTAAACTAACTTTATGTTTGCTAAAGCTACTTATAGGCTTATGGTATTCAAAGAGCATCAGCCTATAAATGAATAGGGGGATGCTTTTTGTGTTTTTAACAAGTGCTGTGGAAAATCTTGCGATGCATTGTGTACCAGGCT
>QWCT01001354.1_pt1 | contig 12573 bp, 8 predicted proteins | sample 1972681 | NCBI WGS metagenome assembly QWCT01 (sample SAMN09866701, study PRJNA288562) | Human oral metagenome isolate pre3_saliva, whole genome shotgun sequencing... | isolation source: mouth | host: Homo sapiens | place: USA: California | reverse complement strand
AAACGTGCGTGTGTGCGCGTAATTAAAGACACACGATTGACCATTTACCACTTCTTTGCATTACTATGATCAGTAGTACGCATGAGTAGTGTCGTGTACCTGCTTTCGGCCTCAGGCTTGTAGAGTGTGCGACCCATGCGAAATCCCGTTCATCTTGATGAACCCCGACGAGTTTGCGAAAACCATTCGTAAACGCATGTATTAAAAGGACCTGTCCATGCTGCGATACATCGGACGACGTCTCCTGCAGACCATTCCGGTCTTCTTTGGAGCAACGTTCCTGATCTTTGCGATGGTCCACCTGATGCCAGGTGATCCCGTCGCGGCCCTCGGTGGCGATAAGGGCCTGACCGAGGCTGCGGCAGCTCGAATCCGCGAAGAATACAACCTTGATAAGCCTTTCTGGATGCAGTACCTGCTCTACCTCAAGGGCATCTTCACCCTTGATTTTGGGAAGACCTTCTCCGGGCGACCGGTGACCGAGGTACTAGCAACCGCATTCCCGATCACCATCCGTCTGGCCGTCTATGCCCTGTTGATCGAGGCTATTCTCGGCATCCTCTTCGGTGTTATTGCAGGCGTACGTCGTGGAGGTATCTTCGACTCAACGGTCCTGGTTCTCTCGCTGGTCGTCATTTCTGTGCCGACCTTCGTTATCGGCTTCCTCATGCAGTTCTTTCTTGGCATCAAGTGGGGATTGCTTCCTGCCACGGCAACTACGATTTCCTTTAAATCCTTGACGATGCCTGCGATTGTGCTAGGTGCAACCTCCCTTGCATATGTCATCAGACTCACGCGCCAGTCGGTTTCTGAGAACGTCTCTGCTGATTATGTGCGTACCGCACGCGCTAAGGGCCTGAAAGAGGGCACCGTGATGACGCGCCACATTCTGCGTAACTCACTGATCCCTGTCGCAACCTTCTTGGGCGGCGACTTGGGTGGCCTCATGGGTGGTGCAATCATCACCGAAGGTATCTTCAACATCAACGGCGTTGGCGGTACCTTGTGGCAGTCGATCGTTCGCGGTGAGTCAGCTACCGTTGTTTCCTTCACGACAGTTTTGGTCATGGTTTACATCTCAGCAAACCTCCTTGTTGACCTGCTGTACGCCGTTCTTGATCCGAGGATTCGCTATGAGTGATTTCATTCCTTCGCAAGCTATTTCGCGTACTCGTGCTGGACAGGATCACTACGTCTCGGATATTGATGAGACCGGTCTGGGCGCTGTCGATGCAGTTGCGGATGAGTCTGCACCTTCGTCCATGTGGGGCGAAGCATGGAAGACTCTTCGCAAGCGTCCCCTGTTCTGGATTGCTGCGGTCATCATCCTTATGGCCGTCATGATCTCTGCGTTCCCACAGCTTTTCACGAGCGTTAAGCCCGACTACTGCGAGCTCTCGCACTCTTTGGGCAAGCCCGAGGCCGGACACCCCTTCGGCTACACCTTCCAAGGCTGCGATATTTACGCCCGCGTCATCTACGGCGCACGCGCCTCGGTTTCCGTCGGTGTCCTGACGACGATCTGCGTCGTCTTGATCGGTGCAACTCTTGGTTCGATCGCCGGCTACCTCGGCGGCTGGATCGACGCCGTGATCTCACGTGTCACCGACATCTTCTTTGCAGTTCCCCTGCTGCTCGCAGCCATTGTCTTCATGCAGATGTTCAAGCAGTACCGCAACATCTGGATGGTCATCTTGGTCTTGTCGTTGTTCGGCTGGACTCAGATCGCACGTATTACACGCGGCTCGGTCATGAGCGCCAAGAACGAAGAATTTGTGACGGCCGCGAAGGCAACCGGTGCATCGCGTTGGCGCATCCTGCTCTCCCACATCATCCCGAACTCGATGGCACCGATTATCGTCTATGCGACGGTTGCTCTGGGTTCCTTCATCGTCGCCGAGGCCTCGCTGTCCTTCATGGGTATTGGTCTTCCCCCGACGGATGTGTCTTGGGGTTTTGATATCTCGCAGGCGAAGGATAACCTGAGGCAGGCACCAATGGTTCTCTTCTACCCCGCTATGGCACTGGCCTTGACCGTGCTCAGCTTCATCACGATGGGTGACGCCGTTCGCGAAGCCCTTGACCCGAAGGCGAAGAAGTGAACGAAGAACAATTCGAAGAGACTGTCACCGAGGTCATCCTCGAAGGTGCTGAGAAGGCTGAAATCCACCCGGACGACGCCAACCCTTTGCTGAAGATCACCGACCTTGAGGTCACCTTCACGACCTCGACCGGTGTTGTTCCCGCCGTTCGCGGAGCTAACCTGACCATTTACCCCGGTCAGACCGTCGCAATCGTCGGCGAGTCCGGTTCGGGTAAGTCAACCACAGCCGCTGCCGTTATTGGCCTGCTTCCGGGCACCGGTAAGGTGACCGGCGGCTCCATCGAGTTCGACGGCAAGGAGCTCACCACGATGAGCTCCAAGGAATGGATCGAACTGCGCGGATCCGGAATTGGCTTGGTTCCCCAGGACCCGATGAGTAACCTGAACCCCGTTCTTCGCGTCGGTACCCAGGTCAAGGAAGCCTTGCTGGCGAACAATATTGTTCCCAAGTCCGAGGCCGGAGAGCGCGTTACTGAGCTCCTCGAGCAGGCAGGCCTTCCCGACGGAGAGCGCCGCGCAAAGCAGTACCCGCACGAGTTCTCGGGCGGTATGCGTCAGCGCGTGTTGATCGCTATCGGTCTTGCTTCTCGTCCCAAGCTGCTCATTGCTGACGAGCCCACCTCGGCACTGGACGTGACTGTTCAGCGTCGCATTCTCGATCACCTCGAGACGCTGACCAAGGAAATGGGCACGGCAGTACTCTTCATTACTCACGACTTGGGTCTGGCCGCTGAGCGCGCTGAACAGCTGGTCGTTATGCACCGTGGTCGCATCGTCGAATCCGGTCCGGCACTGGAGATCCTCCAGCACCCGCAGCACCCCTACACGAAGCGCCTGGTCTCCGCGGCCCCCTCACTGGCCTCGGCACGTATCGAAAGCGCCCACGCACGCGGCGTGACGCACACCGAGGAAGAATTCACCGGTTCGGCCAAGAATGCCTCTTCCGAGGAAATGATTCGCGTTGAGCACCTCACCAAGGAATTCCACATCCGCGGAGCAAAGGGTGAGGCCTCGAAGCTCCTGGCGGTCGACGATGTCTCCTTCACGCTTCGCCGTGGAAAGACCCTTGCGGTCGTGGGTGAATCCGGTTCCGGTAAGTCAACTGCCGCGAATATGATCCTCCACCTGCTGGAGCCGACCTCGGGCAAGATCTTCTTTGACGGCGAGGACACCTCGGAGTACAGCGAGGCACAGCTTTTCGCGCTGCGTCGTCGTCTCCAGGCCGTGTTCCAGAACCCCTACGGCTCGCTGGACCCGATGTATTCGATCTTCCGAATCATTGAGGAGCCCTTGCGAATCCACAAGTATGGAACCAAGGCATACGCCGAGCAGGAAGTGGAGCGCGCTAAGGCCGCGGGTCGTGACCCCGAGCCGTGGGCAGTTGCCGCTCTTGAAGGACACTCCGAGTCCGATAAGAAACTGCGCGAAGAGCGCGTCGCCGAGCTGCTTGACTTGGTTGCCCTGCCGCGTAGCGCCATGCGTCGTTACCCGAATGAGCTCTCCGGTGGTCAGCGTCAGCGCGTCGCGGTTGCGCGTGCTCTTGCGCTCAACCCCGAGGTGATCGTCCTTGACGAGGCCGTTTCCGCACTGGACGTGCTGGTTCAGAACCAGATTCTGCACCTGCTTAACGACCTGCAAGCTGAGCTTGGACTGTCCTACCTGTTCATTACTCACGACCTGGCCGTTGTTCGCCAGATCGCGGATGATGTTGTGGTTATGGAGAAGGGCCGCCTGGTCGAGGCAAACACGACCGATGCGCTCTTCGATCACCCAGTTCAGGAATACACTCGCGAGCTGATCGAAGCTGTCCCCGGACGCAAGATCCAGCTCAACCTCTGAGAGTTTTCGAGCTTTTTGTGTGGGCAGGCCTTCGGGTCTGCCCACACGTGTATCTGGGTGTAGTAAATTGCTGCGCGGGACGAGCAACCGTTTCAGACGCGCTTCGTAGATTCTCGGACGGTCAACGTATAAGAGACAGTGACGTCGGAAACCTGGGTTGAAGGCTGATTGCTGTGAGCCGGGTTCAGTGTTTCGGTCGTATCCGTGTCCGGTCCCTTCGCTTCCCCAGGTTCTCCAGTCCGGCCATTGCCCTCAATGAGCGCGATGAGTCCAGCCACGGCCTCGTGCGCGATTGCATGAGTATCCGGGGAAATAGTTGTGAGTGCCGGGGTTGAGAAGCGCGAGAGGACGGTGTCGTCCCATGAAGAGACCAATACGTCTTGGGGGACGCGAACCTGTGCGCGAGAAAGTGCGCGTAGAGCACCCGCCCCCAAAAGGTCATTCATTGTAAAAATGGCGTCGGGAAGCGTATTCGATTCCAGCCACTGACTGAGAGCTGATTCAGCCCCCTCGGCGGTCCATGGAGAGACTTCGACGCTACGCCACGCCCACGAATCTAAGCCGAGCTCGGTCAGAGCCTTCTCAATTCCTCGCTGGCGAAGGGCACCAGCGCTGGAGGTCGCGCGAGTATGTGTCGAGCCAAGGATCAGGAAACTGCGCGCGCCCTGCTGGTAGAGGTGGTGCACCATTTCTGAGGCCGCAGCGACGTTATCCATTGAGTAGTGGGGGATCCCAGCGTCTTGAATTCGTTCGCCCAGCAGTACAAGGGGAGCATCAAGGGCAAGTTCTGCTAGGCCTTCGCGGTCCAATTCGATGGGGGAGAGAATCAGGCCATCAATGAGATTGGTTCTGAAATCACGCAGGACTGAAACTTCATGTTCGCGAGTTCCGGCGGTTTCGACAACCATGATGGAGTATCCGTTGCGTCGTGCTTCGTCTTGAATCAGGTGCGCGATCTCCCCGAAATATGGCCAGGCGAGATTGGGGATAGCGAGCGCCAAGGTATGGGTCTGACCTTGGCGAAGCCGTTGTGCCGCAATATTTGGGCGGTAGCCAAGTTGACGGATTGCGTCTTCGACAGCGCGCCGAGTAGTGGGGGAGATGTGCGGGAAATTATTTACTACGTTTGAAACGGTGCGCTGTGAAACACCGGCAAGCTGCGCAACGTCGCGCATGTTAGGCCGTGAAGATTTCATGTGCGTCTCCAAAAAGTGTTGTTAACAGCGATATCATCAGGGATTATTGCTTCAGTCTACTGAATATTCTGGTCGATCGCTGAGGAATTGTACTTAATTTGCTACGTTGCAATTTTGGGGTAAATCGTGCATGATAATCCCATGAAGGTCAACGTAGACACTTTCGATGCATGGAGCGACGCGAATTATCCGCGCCCTGATCTCTGTCGTGAATCCTGGCTGAATCTCAATGGCCAGTGGTCTTTCGCTACGGATTCAAGCGATGAGGGACTCACCCTGGGGTGGTACCTGCCCGGAGTCACCTTCTCCAAGACGATCACTGTCCCCTTCCCACCTGGAAGCCCGGACAGCGGCTGGAGTGGGGAACGATCTGATGTTGTCTGGTATCGACGTACCATTACCCCCGAAGACCTTCTTCAGGCAGGTGCTGATGACACTTCCTCCCGGCAGCACCTGCGTATTCACTTCGAAGCGGTTGATTTCACCTGTGATGTCTGGATTAACGGCCGTCACCATATGCATCATGAAGGTGGGTACACGCCATTCACCATCACTGTTGATTCATCCGATTATCTAGATGACGGCCTTGAACTTGTCGTCCGCGCACAGGATCGCCTTGACGCTGTGGACCAGCCGCGCGGCAAACAAGACTGGCAGGAAAACCCCCACGGTATTTGGTATCACTCGGTCGTTGGAATCTGGCGCGATGTCTGGATGGAAGTCGTTCCCGAAGGTTACATTGAGTCGCTGACCTGGTCTTGGGATATTGAGAACGCTCAAGTTACCTGCGATATCGCGCTGTCAGGTCTGCGTGAAACCAGCGGTGATATCGATCCGATTGAGGCGAGTTTGACCCTCGAACTTGCGGGCGAAACCTTGGCTGCAAGTATGGTCCGGATACGCTCGCGCTCGCTGCGCCTCGTCGCTCAAATCCCCGGACTGGCAAACCGACAGGAATGGGGGCGCCTACTGTGGTCGCCCGCCCACCCCAACCTCATCAACGCGCGGATCTGCGTTGGTGATGACGAAGTTGTTTCCTACGTCGGTATCCGCGATGTCAGCCTCTCGCACCGCTACTTGGAAATAAACCACCAGCCCACTTACCTGCGTGGCGTTCTGGACCAGGGCTACTGGCCCTCGTCCTACTTCACTGCCCCCAGCCCGCAGGCTCTGAAGGCGGATCTGGAGCTGGCTCGCGATATGGGCTTCAACTTTGTCCGTATCCACGAGCGAAGTGCGGATCGACGCACACTGACCTGGGCCGATCGCATGGGAATGATGGTGTGGGGAGAATCTGCATCCGCCTATGCCTTTAGCGATCGAGCAGTCAGTGTGACAACGCAGGAATGGCACGATCTGGTTTTGCGCGATCGTAACCATCCCAGTCTGATCGTCTGGGTGCCCTTCAATGAAAGCTGGGGAGTGGACCTGATCGTCACCTCACCAAAGCAGCAGGCCTTCGTACGCTCGGTCGTTGCTTTGACCGAAGCGCTTGATGGAACCCGCCCCGTTATTGCTAACGATGGCTGGGAACAGCTAGAGACTCCGATTGTGACGACTCACGATTATGGCGTCTATGGTGAGCAGCTGCGAGTGAACTATCGCGACCGCGAGGCGATTGCCGAACTGGTCAACGGAGTAGGTCCGCAAGGACGCAAGATCCTACTGGGCGAGGCCTGGAATGATGACCGTCCCGTGATGGTCACGGAGTTCGGCGGGATTTCGCTGCCCCTGGATGCCGAGGACGCATGGGGCTACGCAGTTGTCCCCACTGTCGAGGCCTATGAGGAGCGTGTGAGCGGACTTTTCGATGCTCTTGAATCCTCGCCCATTCTGGCTGGCTTCTGCTACACACAACTGACGGATACCCGTCAGGAAACCAACGGCCTCGCCGACGAAAATCGCAATCCCAAGCTTCCGCTGGAGGTTATCCGAGGATTCGTCACCAGTTCTGCTCGCCAGAGCGCGCAAATCCGGCCTCGTACGATTGTCGAGGCCAGTGCGGTCCTTGGTACCGATGAGCGCAGCGCCGTTTCGCGGGCTTTTGAAGGTGATCGCGATGCCTAAAGCCCGGGTCCTCCGTCGCTGGGCAACGAACTTTGCTTTCACCCTGCCCTTCCTGATCTTCTACGGGGTTTTCATCCTCTTCCCCGTAGTCCAAGCGATTCTGATGTCTTTCTTCGACTGGGATCTGCTGGGGAGTACCCGGGAATGGATCGGGCTTGAAAACTACACCCACATGCTGGGCGGAACGGGCTTGGTCTGGGACATCAGCTCCATGTGGATTGCTCGACTGATCTGCTTGGCCTGCGGAGTGTATGTGGCCATCAAGGCAGTGCGTGAAAGTGACCTCAACTCAGGACGCATTCTGTTGATCGTCACTCTGGTCGGAGCAGCGATTCTTTTGGGGATCCACCCGGGAGATGGAGGTTCCTGGTCTGATCCGCGTTTTTGGAACGCGATGATGAACACCGCGGTTTTTACCTTGGTCTCAACACCGATCATCGTGGGCCTTGGCCTGATCTACGCTCTGCTTCTTCAGCGCGGAGGGAAAGCCTCTGCCTTCTATCGTGCGGCATTCTTCGTCCCCTATGTCCTTCCGGTTTCGGTAGCCACGCTGATCTGGGGCTACATGCTCAACCCCTCACGAGGCATCGTGGCTCGCTTCACCGAACACATGGGGTGGGGAACCATTGCTTGGCTGTCGGATCCCAAATGGGCAATGTCTGCAATCGTCGTGACGACCGTGTGGTGGACCGTCGGATTCAACCTCATCCTCTTCGGTGCGGGATTGCAGGACATCGATCCGACGCTATACGAGGCCGCAAGCTTGGACGGCGCGAACTCTTTCCAAAAGTTCGTCAGTATCACCCTTCCCGGTCTGCGCCACGCAACGGTGCTGGTCCTTGTCACCCAGATCATCGCCTCGTTCCAAATCTTCGGTCAGGTCAACATCATGACGGCTGGAGGCCCGGGTGGCACGACTGACGTTCTGGTGCGCTACATCTACCAGACCGGTTTTAGAGACACTCAGCTTGGCTACGCCTCGGCAATGTCCCTGGTGCTCTTCGTCCTGATGGTCTTCATCTCTTTGATCCAATTCCTGATCTCACGGCAAAGGAGCCGCTGACATGCGCGAGAAACTCAAGTCGTGCGGCTACCACGTCGTCATGATGGCACTTGCTCTGCTGTGGCTTATTCCGCTGCTGTGGACGCTGGTGATCTCTCTGAGTTCGAACTCGTCATTGAAGACGAACTCGCAGATTCTTGTGCCCACAGAACCCACCCTGTCGAACTATGCCGATGTATTCCGAACTGGCTTGGCAGGTCGATGGTTCCTGAACTCGATGATCGTCTCGATCACGGCCACAGTCATTACGGTGATCATCTGCGCCGCTGCCGGTTATGCATTCGCAAAGCTTCCCTTCCCGGGGCGAACCATTGTGTACGGACTGACCTTGGCCGGAATGATGGTTCCCAAAGAAGCGATGTTCGTTCCCCTCTTCATGATGTTTTCCGAGGCCGGGCTGGCGAATTCCTATATTGCGCTGATTTTCCCCCGGGTTGCCTTCCCATTGGGCGTGTTCATCATGACTCAGTTCTTCTCGCAGGTGCCCAGTGAAATGGAGGAAGCCGCGCAGGTTGATGGGGCTTCACCCGTGAGGATTTTCTTCTCCATCATGGTGCCCCTTGCGCGGCCGGCTCTGATCGCGCTTGCGACCTTCTCCTTCGTACAAACCTGGAATGACTACCTGTGGCCATTGGTCTCGGCGACAAAGCCCGAAATGTTCACGGTAACGACCGGTTTGGCCTCCCTGCAGGGAACCTTCGCGCAATCGACGGAATTGGGCTCGCTTATGGCCCGAGGAATTGTCGGTGCGGCACCCCTGCTCATTGTCTTCCTGCTGCTTCAGAAGTATCTGATCCGAGGAATCTCACTATCCAGTGGTGATAAGTAGGCATCGCCACCTGCGCCACACGCCTGATCGTCACTGTCGGGAAAGGGAAACCCGGCCTCGGCAATGAGGATCTTACTCACACGAAAACTCACTATTCACCACACAACGAAAGGCATGACAATGCGACAAGGACGCGCACTGACACGTCACGCGGGAATCGGTGCATGCGCACTGGCGACGACCGCGCTATTTGTACTCACCGGATGTGGAGTGAACTCCGCCTCCTCCTCGAAGACTGTTGATGGAACGGCAATTGCTTCCGTCAGCGATGACGACCTCAAGGGAACCACCATCACCATGGCTCGCTTCTTCGGCGACTGCCAGGAAAAGACCGATGGTGTCACCGACCTGTCCAAGGCCAACAGTGAATGCACAGCCATCTCGATCCTCACCAACAAGTTCAATGCAGAGAACAAGTGGGGAATCAAGGTTGAGCGTATGGGCGGCGCCTCGTGGCACAGCTACTACGACTCGCTCAATGCTGCTCTGGCCTCGTCGGATCGCCCCGACGTGGCAATCATGCACGGCTCCAACCTGCCCGACTATGCTGCCAAGGGCCTGCTCATGGAGGTGCCCGATGGAGTGGGCATCGACCTGTCCGGCTCGACGAAGCCGGCTTTGGATGCCGTGACCTACAAGGACAAGAAGTGGGGCGTTCCCTTCGACACCCACGCCATCATTAGTCACCTGAATATGGATATCCTCTCCCAGGCCGGATTGGTCGGTGAGGATGGCACCTACAAGCTTCCGACTTCGCCCGATGAGCTCCTTGCTCACGCCAAGGCCGTGAAGGAAAAGACCGGAAAGAACTACATCGATATCGCCCTGTCGAAGGACCCCATGGGTGAGCGCTTGTGGATGACTTTGGTCCAGCAGCAGGGCTCGGACATCATTTCCGCGGACGGAACCAAGGCAAATATGAACTCGGCCGAGGCGAAGACCTCGCTGGAATTCATTAATACCCTGGTTAAGGAAGGTTACACGACCGTTAACCACGACTACGATGCCTCGGTTCAGGGCTTCCTGCGCGGCGAGTCGGCCGTCATGTACAACGGTGTGTGGTCGGTCAACCAGTTCACCGCTGAAGCTCCCTTCAAGTACGAGACCAGCGATGCGCTCATGCTCTTCAAGGACAAGGCAACCTGGGCGAACTCCCACGTGTGGACCGTCCCCGTTTCGGCCAAGCCCGATGCGAAGAAGTATCGCGCAGCCTTCGAGTTTGCGAAGTTCCTCAATGAGCACACCGGCGACTGGGCGATCGCAACGGGTCACATGCCTTCAACTCAGAAGGCTCTGGATTCTAGCGAGTACCTCAATGCTCCGCACCGCTCGCAGTACCTGAAGACCGCGACGACCTACGCTCGTATGGCTCCGCGCGTCGAGGCATGGCCGAAGATCGCAGACCAGATCCAGGAGCAGATTGAGGCCACCTGGCTGAACGGAGCTGCAGTTGATACGACTCTGGACAAGCTGCAGGAAACTGCTAGCTCTTCACTGAAGTAGGAGTGTTTATCAAATTTCCCTACGGGGTACTTCGTTGAGGGGCCTCTTGCTGCTCCCTCAACGGTGACAGCCGCTTGTTAGCGCGAGACCATGATTCGATTCCAGTGGGGTCAGGGGCCGACACGTGAATTAATGCCAGTGATGTGTCGGAAAGAGTGCGCGCTGAGATATCGCGAAAGTTCGCGCTAGTTGCGAGAAAGCGGCTGAATAATCGGGACGGGAACGTGTTCTATGTGAATGCGTTCCCGTCCCTTTTCTTTGCTATGCGTTCAAAGCAGGTTGCTCCTTCATACGGTTTATCAAATCGTTATCATTGGTGGTCAGAACAGGTTTTGGTGTCGATTGTGCTTTGGTACCATGACTTCTAACCGATGAACTTAACCGGTTTTTCCCTTCGGCAATCGATCGCAGCGGATCGGGCGCCGCCTGTGGCTCTTGGAATCCCACATGGGCCACATTGGTACTTTGCGTACCCACAACTACACACAAATCGACAGGGCGAAGGAGCTCCTGGCAGATGTCGACACATAAGAATAAGAGGCGCCTTGTTGCCATTGGCGCACTGACCGCCGCTAGCGCGTTGATAATCCCCGCTGCATTCGCTGCAGACTCCTATCCACCTCAGGGTGATTCTGCGGTCGCAAGTGCACAGCCCGTAGTCTCGGGCTACCGCGTTCAAGACCTGCGTGACTGGACCCCCGAATCTGACCCGTTTGCAAGTCAGCTTCGTGCAACCGTCCCACTCCAGCCTCGAATTGATCGAAATCCTGACACCCAGGTGAAGCCAGAACTGGATGGGAAATCCGAAATCATGCTCATGCAGGGCGACTACGGAAATTCCTTCTTCGGCTCAACAACCTTTAACAACACTTTCACCGACCATACTTTGAACTTCTGGCAGTACACGGACTACTGGTCACCGTGGCACGGCGGTGCTTCCTTGGGGGTTCCGCAGGCAATCTACAATCCAGCAACCTCGGATTGGCGTAACCGCGGATTTGAGTTCGGTGTTCTTACCCTGCCCAGTCCCGAATACACCAATGCCGCACACCGCAATGGTGTGAAGTCGATTGCGATCTTGTACTTCGACCCCTCATTCCGCCCGGGTCTGACCTTCACCGAGATGTTCGATAAAGATCCGAACTCCCAGGGCTACCTCATCGCCAAGAAACTGGTTGATATGGCCAAGTACTACGGTTTCGACGGCTATTTCCTCAACCAAGAAGAATGGGGGGACGACGAGGAATTCAAGCCCTTCATGTCCTACCTGACCAGCCAGGGTTTGTGGACTCAGTGGTACGACACGAACTCTTCCTTTAATGAATCCAAGGCCGCGTGGCTGCGCGACGATGAACACGGGCGTATTCACTCCTCGGTCTTCGTCAACTACGGAAACAACGGCAAGCGAATGAACAGCTGGGCGCTTGCGAATGGATACGACCCCTACAAGGAAGTATTCGCCGGAATCGAAGCCAACCAGACCGGTTTTCGCTCGAGTGGTGGGGTCGACCAAGGCTACGCCTCGAAAGAAAATCACTCCCCGCTGACCTCGATTGCTCTCTTTACTCCCTCGGATCACTACCAACGCGGTCTGGATGACAATATTCAGGAAATCACCGGCCGCAGCGATTCGGCTCGTCCTTTCATGCAGCAACAGCCCTATCAGTGGATGATTGCCCAGCGTGAACGCATGTACTTTTCTGGAATGAAGCAGGACGTCACTCAGACCGGCTCCGCCAACGGGCAGCCCAATCCTGCCGTAGGCGTGAAGGGCAGTGGATGGGTTGGAGTCGCAGACTTTGCCCCGGCTCGAAGCGTCATTCAGGGAAGCAATTTCTGGACGAATTTCTCGACCGGTAAAGGGATGCGTTCCTACACGAAGGGTGCTGTTAGCAATACTTCCGAGTGGTCGGATCTGGGAGCTCAATCCATTTTGCCCGCGTGGCAGTGGTGGATTACAGGCCAGGGTGGG
>QWCT01001440.1_pt2 | contig 12612 bp, 16 predicted proteins | sample 1972681 | NCBI WGS metagenome assembly QWCT01 (sample SAMN09866701, study PRJNA288562) | Human oral metagenome isolate pre3_saliva, whole genome shotgun sequencing... | isolation source: mouth | host: Homo sapiens | place: USA: California | reverse complement strand
TGGTGGGGGAAGGAGAGCTGGTGGCGGGGCGAGTAGGTGCCATAGGGGTTCTAGGGGGTCTATGGTTGGGTTGAAGGAGGGCTTCGGGTGCTATCTGCGTTTTAGGGGCTTTTCAAGGAATATGCGAAGTAAGCTTAAAACAAGTATAAATATCCAGAAATTCAATAGCAATGGTTGGTATATGTAGCTTATAATTATACCTAAAATGGAAACAAAGAGGTGGACAAATAAAATGTTTCTTTCCTTTATAAGACCATTCTGTATTGATATTTTCTTTTTAAATACACCTATTATGAATCCTACCAATGCTATGAAAGCCATTGTTGCTAAAGCCGACATAATCCAGAAATATACATTGGAAGAAGCTATGATGGGTTCAAAGGCGAATAACAAAAGGGACAGTATGTATCCTACGTTTAGCCAAAAGAGTTTATTTTTTATTCTTAATTGTAGTTAGAGGGTTGGATAAAATTAATTTGCGCATTGCTTGCGAGAAGTGTTTTTCATTCTTAATAGTAGTTATAAGGCAGATTCTAAAAACCGTTTTTGCAGATAACTCTGCTCTGACGTGGAATTTTTAGCACCTACCCTATGGTTTATTCTTTTATTGAAATGTTCTATCTGCGTTTTCTGGGCTTTTCAAGAAACATCAAGGCGAAAGCTAAAAGGGTCATAGAAACCCAAAACAGAGATACCATCGATAAGTATATATAGTTCACGGTTATGCCTAAAAAGCAGATAAAGAGGTAGGCATTTATCGTTTTTCCAAAGCTTTTAGAACTGGTCTGTACTCGTAGTTTACGTTTAAATCCTGCTATTATGGAAACCAGCAATACTGCAAAGCCCATTACTTCTAAAGCCGACACGACCCACCAGTACGTATCGGACGAACCGATGATGGGCTTGAGGGCGTATAATAAAAGGAAGAACAAGCAGCCTGCGTTTATCCAAAAACTTTTGTCTTTTGCTTTTTGTTGAAGTTCATCGGCAGCTGAAAGCCGAGTATTCGAGCTACGAGAGAGGTTATCTTTCATTCTTTGTCATCATTAAATGGCAGATTCTAAAAACCGTTTTTGCAGATAAGTCTGCTCCGACGTGAAGTTTTTAGAACCTGCCCTCAGGGTTTTTATCTTGTACAGTTTACTGTCCGTCAGCTTATTTTGCTGCGATGCACTCCACTTCTACGAGCGCATTCTTTGGCAAAGTCTTCACTGCGATAGCCGAGCGTGCTGGGAATGGTTCGTTGAAGAACTCTGCGTACACCTCGTTCATGGCTGCGAAGTCGTTCATATCTGAAAGGAAAACGGTGGTTTTCATTACGTTGGCAAGGCTGATGCCTGCTTCTTCGAGAATTGCTTTCGCGTTTGTGAGCGACTGGCGTGTTTGTTCCTTGATGCCGCCAGGTGCAAATTCGCCTGTTGCAGGGTCTATGGGCAGCTGTCCAGATGTTATCACGAGTCCGTTTGCTTCGATGGCTTGGCTGTATGGGCCAATGGCTTTTGGAGCCTTGCTTGTGTTTATTACTTTCATAATTTTAGTTTGATAAAATTGTTAGACTTATATATCTGCAAATGTACGAACTTTTTTTGAAAACAGGAAATGTGCCGTTCGCTTTTCGTTTTTTCGTCGTCTGTGGAGTCGATTTTCTGCTGTGGCGATGCAGTGGTGTTAGTTATATTTAACGAATATTTTTCTGCGATTGCACATATACTGCACATTGGGGTAGTATCTTTGCCCTCGAAACAAGCAGAACACGTATCGTCAGACTTGTTTTTTCAGTTTTTTGTTGCGGTCGTGCCGTTGCGTTTCGGTTTACTTGACGAATGTTTCGTGTGCGATTTGCTTATTAACCTTAATTATTTTTCAGGCGAGCGGGGGAACGCTTGGTGCGTTTGCTCCGCTTCCACTAAACTATTTATTAAACATTATGACGCTATTTAAAAAGACGCAAGTTGGCGACCGCCGTTGGTCGCGCGAAGATGTAGACAGGATTAAGGCAATGATTGTAGCCGATTTTTCCGAGCTGTTGAACCGCCAACCCGCCGAGGGACTGCAGTGGGCGAGCACGAAAACCGACCTCGTAGAGCTTTCGCACCTTGTGTGGGAATCGGGTTTGCTGCTCGACGAGCGTGGCATGCCGCTCAGTTTCCGCAGCATTGTGAATCGGGTTTGCGCAGTGCTGAATGTTGTTCCGCCGCACAATCCGTCGGGAACGTTGGAGAAGATACGTGCCCGAAAGAACATTCGGGTGCGCCCCGTAGCCGAGCGGTACCTGCTGTTGCACCATCAGCAGCACATTCTGCACCCTATGCGGTTGGACATAAAGCGTGCCCGTGTGCGCCGAAATCCGCTGAGCGAGAACGTTGGGGCGTGAATTTCCCTCTGTTTCTGACGCTTATCCACGACTGCGAATTATCTTTACAGAAAATCGGGTGTTTTTCTTCTGTTTTCCAAAAGCGGCTGTTTTGCGATGCAAAACAGCCGCTTTTACCTTGCAAAACCTACGCTTTTGCAATGCGAAACAATAGGTTTTGGCGAGTTAAAGCGTAGTTGTTGATAATCAGATAGTTGCGAGCCGTAAGCTAAAACGGCATCTGTAAACATTTCTTACGACAGATTCGGACTGAAACCGATGCGGCAAAAGGTGTTAGGGCGCAATTCATCACGTTCCTAAAACGGAGAGCCAACCCTGCAAAGGCAATCGCCAGAAACCGACAGATACCAACCACGAAATTTCCAACAAAGGCTTCCGAACAACCAACGGAACTACATTAGAACGGATATAAATAGTTAAATATCTGTATAATTTATATTCAAAGTAATATAATATCAGTTTTTATTTATAACTTTGTATTCGATATAATATAATGTTGATATGGAGAAGACGAAGTTGTCAATAACAGTAAAGGCTTTGCGAAAGGAATACGGACTTACGCAAGAAGACCTTGCCATGAAGTCGGGCGTGGGCTTGTGCTTCGTGCGCAGCTTGGAACAAGGCAAGGCATCGCTTAGAATGGATAAGGTGAACCAGCTTCTCGATTTGTTTAATTACGAATTAACGGCGACCAAGAAGTTATGAGAGAGGCACAGATATACCGAAAAGGCGTGCTCGCAGGTATACTGACGGAAGACGATGGCGAATATCGCTTCTGCTACGACGGCACGTACCTTGCGCAAGAAGACGCCCTGCCCATAAGTCTGACGCTGCCCTTGCAAGCCGAACCTTTCGTCAGCCTCATTCTGTTTCCGTTCTTCGACGGCCTGATACCCGAAGGCTGGCTGCTCGATGTTGCGCTTCGCAATGCCGATGTCAGTGTTTTAGACCGTATGTCGCTCTTGTTGCTTTGCTGCAAAGAATGCATAGGGGCGGTTAGTGTAGTAGCCATAAATTCAGAGGAGGACACCGACGATGTGTAAATGCTTGTATTGTTATAAACCGTTGGAAAAGGGGCAGGAAGACTTTCACCCACAGTGTGCCAAGAAATTCTTCGGCGTAGAGGAAATGCCAACGCTCGAATACCGACACGAAGACCTCGACGAACTGGCGGAACAGGTGATTCGTGCGCAGACGGCACTGACGGGTGTGCAGCCCAAACTGTCGTTGAATCTCGACAAGCACGAAGATTCCAACCGTCTGACAATAGTTGGTTTGTGGGGCGACTACATATTCAAACCACAGACAGACAACTATCCGCAGTTGCCCGAAAACGAGGATTTGACGATGCATCTTGCCGAAGCTGCGAAGATAAACGTCGTGCCCCACAGCCTTATCCGACTGGCTGACGGCAGGCTCGGCTACATAACCAAGCGCATCGACCGCACAACCGACGGACAAAAGATAGATATGGAGGATATGTGCCAGCTGACGTTGCACCCTACCGAGTACAAATACAGAAGCTCGTACGAACAGATTGCAAAGACCATCGTGCAGCATTGCGACACGCCAAAGCTCGCTCTGGTAAACTATATGCAGCTGTTGCTCTTCTGTTTTGTAACGGGAAACAACGACATGCACCTTAAAAACTTCTCGCTGTATCGTCCTGCCGACAGCTATCAGCTGGCTCCAGCCTACGACCTTGTGAACGTTTCAATCGCCAATCCGAACGATAAAGAGGAACTGGCACTTACGCTTTCGGGTCGGAAAAACAAGCTGCAGTTAGCCGATTTCCTGCACGCTGCCGCAACAATGGGGGTGGAAGAAAAGGTCGTATTGCGCCTTATTGCAAGTATGAACAAGGCACTTCCGAAATGGAAATCGCTGATACACAGTTCTTTTCTTAGCGAGGACATGAAGAAGGCGTACGAAGACACCATCGTAAAAAGGTTGGAACGCTTGCAGAAGCAATAACGTTTTCGCCCCATTTCTTGGTACTTCGCCACTTATTTCCTAATTTTACAGTCGATTACGAAAAACTCTGTTATGCTGCCTATCGAATACAGTTACCCTTTGTGTATGTCGCTCTCGCTGATGCTGTTCTTCGGTGTCAGATTCATCGTCGGACGGTTGCCCGACCTCGACATCTATAAAAAGTATCGCCGCTCGCGCACCATTATGGGCTGTGCCCTGCTGTTGCTGTCGGCAAACTACACGGTTCACCTTCTTTTCGCTCCACGTTTCACGCACCCTACGTGCGCCATCTTCATCAATCTGTGCACCTATTGGTTCACGGCGTGGCTCTTCGGCTCGGCACTGATGCTGCTGCTTGTCAAGAAGTATGTTACCCATCGGCGGTTCCTATGGCACATTGTCGGTTGGTTGGCATACGTGGCTTGCTCCACCGCGCTCTATTTCGTCTTGCCTGAAGGACAGCCGCGCAATTGGCTGCTCATCGGTATGGCAGTGGCGTTCACGCTCTATTGCGCCCGCTTGGGGTGGGTGCTGCTGCGCGCTTACCGCCGTGCCGTGCGCACGTTGGACGAGTATTACTCCGACGAGATAGCCGTTTATATCCGCTGGATGTCGGTGTTCACCTACTGGGCGGTGGGCTTCGGTGTTACGCAGGGGCTGCTCACGTTCATTCCTGCCCGCTATGTGGTACTGTGGATGCTCTCCGCCATACCTTTTTATATATATCTTTACGTTTCCTACAAGAACTATCTGCTGTTCTATGCAAAGGTAAATGTGGCGATAGAAAACGATGAGGAGCAAGACGAATTTGATGCCGATTTTGCCGCTGACGACGACGCCAACCACGACGAAAGACAGGACGGAAGGGGCGAGTCGCTGACGCTGGCGTACAACACCGAGCGCATTGCCGAAGGCGTTGAGCAGTGGATTCAGCGCAATGGGTTCACGCAGAGCGGACTGACGCTCATGGATTTGTCGCACGAGCTGTGCACCAACCGCACCTATTTGTCTACTTATATCAACGGCCACTTCCACCTCTCGTTCCGCGAATGGGTGTCGAGTCTGCGCCTTGAGTATGCCAAGAACCTGCTGCTTACCGACCCGCACCTGTCGGTGGGCAAGGTTGCAAGGCGTGCAGGCTATCAGTCGTTGTCGCATTTCACGGCGTCGTTCACCAAGTCGGAAGGCGAATCGCCGAGCAAATGGAGGAAAGAAGCGTGGCTGGCAGCAGCCGAAGAATAATGCAAAAGCGCAGAATGCCCACACGGTTTTCTGCGCTTTTTCGTTGGTTTTCCGTGCCTCGCCCCATTGTTTGGCGGTTGCAAGGCGTATTCACGAAAGGGCGAGAGTTTTTCCGTGGGTGTGCGGAAGTAGCGGCTATAAATTTCCTAATATCGAGAGTAAAAATACAATACAACGAAGAAAAGGAACTGAAAGCGTGTGTGTGTATCTTTCTAACGCAAAGAATATCAAACAGATAGCTGTCTAATCCAGGCATTGTAACCGCCCTGCGAAACGTCAAAAAGTGGTCTTTTCTTCCGTATTATGCAAACGTTTGCGCTAAAAAGTGTACGGAAAAACAGAAAAATTATAGGCGCATTCTGCAATAGTGTGTACCTTTGCACCAGATACAAGAAATATAGGTAGAAGTTTAAAGGTAAAAGATTGCTTTTCAAGGTAATTATTAACAGGTTATATTAGTGTAAGGAGAATAAGAAAGAATAGTTTAAGGATAAAGTAAAATACTTAGTAAATAAGGTTTTCATAGGTATAAATTCAGATTATATTTTTGGTTCTATGAGACTCGTAAGCTGTGAAGCATACGAGCCTTATTTTTTTATGGCAACCTCAAAAATCCTTGCATTGCAGTTTTAAAATTCTTGCATCGCAGTTTCAAATCTCTTGTATCGTAGTTCCAAAATTCTCCATTGCAGTTTCCAATGTTTCTTCCTTGCGGTTTCAAATAAGTCCCCCATTTTTGTAAAGATACTTCCGACGAAAAACGGTAATTTCGGTTTGGCAGTGCGAAAGCGGCTGTTTTGCGATGCAAAAGAGCCGCTTTTACCGTGCAAAACCTACGCTTTTGGAATGCAAAACAATAGGTTTTGTAAAGTGTTGGTGCATAGGTGGTTATGCGATTGTTGCGGTTGCGAAAAATGTTTACAGCCTTGTGGCGTGTTCTGCTTATATATAATAAGGTGTAGGGGCGAGAGGGTGGGGGCGGTTTGGCGCATCGGCGAGGGTGCGAAACCGCTATGCCAATACTCCCCAGCTTACTACCCACAGAATACTTGATATGGGTTTCTCGATGTTGTACCTTTGCAAACGTAAACGAACAAGGGGTGCAGGAAGCGTTGAGGCGGCGAGGCTGCCACACCTTATTTATATATATAGATACGTAAACCTTTGAGAATGTAAAAACAAAATTATAAAAACATATAATACGACAAAAATATGAAATTAACTTTTGACGAACATCTATCGCCACATTTCACGGTGGGCGAGTTCTTTCGGTCGGGCACGGCTATCCGATTGGGCATAGAGAACGAGCCTGACGCACACCCCGAAGATGGACTGACGAACGAGGAGGTGGTGGAAAATCTGCGGGCACTGTGCACAGAGGTGCTGGAACCGCTGCGCCGAAGGGTGGGGCGGGTGATTATAACGAGTGGCTACCGCTGCCAGAAGCTGAACAAGGCGGTGGGCGGAGTGTGGAACTCGCAGCACCTTCGGGGCGAGGCTGCCGACATATATGTGTCGGACACGGCGATGGCGATGCGCTACGGACGCATTCTTGAGGAATATTCCGCCGTGCAGCAGGTGTTGCTGGAACCGCTTGGAACGAAGCGCAAACGGTGGTTGCACGTAACCTTCAGGCGGAAGAAGTAGTATTACGGGCGACACATTGGGAGGATTGTTGTTGGCGTTTCCGCTAAGCTTAACAAGCTGTGGCATAGTTGTTTGGGCATTGCCGTGGCGCGGAAACGCATCGTTCGGGAAACAAGAAGAGAACCTTAATTACATTATAAATTCATTTTTTTATTAACCTTTTAATTTTTAAGTATTATGTCTATCAAGTACAAAATGTATCAGTTGAAAAACAGTTCAAGCTCTCGTAACGGCTATTGGTATGCACGTGCGACACATATGGGCACCATTGAAACCAAGCAACTTGCAGCACGCATCAGCGACCGCTGTACCGTAACCGAGGCAGACATCTTGGCTGTGATTAGTGCGCTGGTGAACGAGATGTCGTACAACCTGAAGAATGGTATGCGTGTGAAGCTCGAAGGGTTCGGCGCATTCAAGATTGCCATTCGCTCTACGGGTGTGAAGGAGGTGAAAGACTTCTCGGTGGCGAAGAACATCAAGCGTCCGCACGTTATTTTCCAGCCCGAAACACGTGTGGGTGCCGACAAGGTGCGCGTGAAGAAGTTTGTTACGGGCTTGAAGGTGGAAGAGCTCGACAAGTATGCAGGTGCGCCAAAGCCTAAGAAGGGCGAGGACTCTACTGGCGGCGAGCAGGCACACCCATAAGCAGCGGCGGCGAACGGAGGGGGCGGAACGTATTCCGCTCCTTCTATCCGCCGAACGTTTGTTTGTTGAAAATTAGTTTATTAACCTTTTAGAATGACGGAATTATGAAGAAAGAAAAATGGAAATTCATCGTTCAGCTTTTCCTTTCGGTGCTTTCGGCTATTGCCACTACGCTGGGAATGGGCTCGTGTATGTAGGCAGGCGAGGCGAACGTGGCGAAGAAGAAAATGCTTAAAGGCACGACGAAACTACCGTCGGAGGCTTTAGACAATCATTTTTAAATCTATTGTACCGATTATTTAAGCGTGTGCAACAGCTTGATATTGAGAACGTTCTGCGCACAACTGCCGACAAAATAGTAGGTTGCAGCCGACATTTGCGGAAGAAGCAGCCGACAAGCGAGTAGGTTTGGTGCGACAGAAAGGGAATGAATATCAGCGAGTTGCGACACATTGGGAGGTCGGTGGCGACGGAAAGGGAAGATGGCTGCGTGGCGGTGGCGTTTTCTCTGCCTTTCAGTGGCTTTGTGGTACCTGCGTTCTGGTGGGTTCAGCTTCAAACATAGCTGTGCGGCTTGCTTTTGTATTGTGTCGTTTTCTTTTAAGTAAGGCGTAACAAGCTGTGTTTGAAGCACTTCCCATAGTGCGGCAACAAATAGGGAAGTTGTTTGGAAACAGACTATAAAACAACTGCGACAAAAAAGTAACTTTACTTGTTAATCGAGGCGTAAACGTGTGTGTAAGCCTCTAATTAACAAATATTTTCACTTTTTTGTCGCAGTTTATATATTTATATAGTTAAATCTTTTTGTCTGCCTTTCCGCTATTTTAGGAAAGGTTTTCGGCTTTCTTGCTCAGACATTCTGGGCAGATGCCTTTGTAGTAGAGCTGCGCATCGTCTATGCGGAAGCCGTCGATAGATGGGCTTTGCGGTGCGGGGGGCTGCATATCGGGCAAGTCGAACACGTGTCCGCACTCTTTACAGCAGAAGTGTGCGTGCGGTGTGGTGCAGCCATCGTAGCAAACACGATGCTCGTCGATGGTAATCATAAGTGCTCCACCCTTTTCAGAGAACATTCTGAGGGTATTATATATGGTGGTGCGGCTTACCGATGGGATACGCTTTTTCAGTTCTACATATATGTCGTCGATAGTGGGGTGCGTTTTGTGTGTCTGCAAATAGCGCATAATTTCTATGCGTTGCAATGATGGGCGTATGCCACAATCGAGTAGTTTTTGGTAGGCTGGGTCTATATACATACTGGTTTGCATTTAAAATTTTGCATGCAAAAATACATAGAAAAGCCGAAAACGCCAAATAAAAATGGGAAAAAACGTATCTTGCTTACCTAAAAATAGGTAGGCTATAAGGGTTGTAGAGGAGTTTTTTGAAAGGTTTACACCGTTTATTCTTGTTACAGGCAGGGGGCGAAACCTCTTGTTTCGGAATTTCGGAAAGGCAGTGCTGCTGTGTTTTTGCATTGCCGAGCGTGGGGGAGAATGTCCCTTTCTTCAGCCTTTGGAGCAGCCTTGCCACGGCGTTCCTGCACTTATGGGTTGATGAAGGCAGCGAGGTTGGGCGGTGTGGGAAACGATTCGCAGTTCACGTGCTCCATCTGTTCCCTTCCTTGTGCCGTGATGCTGCATCGTTGGCAGCGGCTGTCGTGCTTGCAGGTTCGGCGTTCCAAGTATCCTTTCCGTTCGAGCGAAGCGATTACTTTCGAGGCATTCGAACGAGTAAGCCCCATCTCGTTGGCTATTTCGCCAGCGAGGAGGCTTTCTTTGTTTGCGAGCATACACAGCAGCATGAGCTCGTTGATGTTCATGCCGAATGTGGTTTCCAATGCCCGTTCAAATTCCACTACTGCGCGAAAGATGTTGTGCATCTTATGTATGCAGTTGTTGTCCATACGTTTTTCGTGTGTTGTCTTACTTCAAAAGAGTTTCTTTTATCATTCGTTCGAGTTCGGCTTTGGGGTGCGCACCTACCGACATGGTTGGCTTGCCTTCCTTTGGTACGAACAGCAGCGATGGTATGGAACGTATGTTGAACAGTGCCGATAGCTCCTGATTCTTGTCTACGTCCACCTTGTACACGTCAATCTTGCCGTCGTACTCCTGTGCAATCTCTTCGAGGATAGGGGCTGTGGCTTTGCATGGGCCGCACCAGGTAGCATAGAAGTCGATGATGGCAGGCTTGTCGCCCTTGAAGTTCCATGCGTCGCCTGCGGTTGCGTAGTCCATTACCTTTTCCTTGAACATTGCTTCGTTCATTTCTATTGTCTTCATCTTGTTTTCTTTTTTAGTTTGTGCAGTCTCCTGCTTGTTGTTTTCTGTTTTGTTTTTTGCCGATGTGTTGCAGCTGCTGAGTGTGAATGCCACGGCTGCCACGGCTACGAATATTCTTGTTTTCATTTATCTATCAATGTTTTGGTTTCACTTTTGTTTCTCTTTCCTGTTTCGTCTTCCTTTCTTTCTTTTTTTCTTTGTTACTATTATTAATTGTCATCAGTATGTTTTCTAACTCTCATTTTTATATTTCCGTTGGAAACTAATGCAAAGATAAGGCGTCTGTTTCGTATAAACAAATTTCCAATGGAAATAGTATTGTTCTATAACTTTGTTTAACTTATGGTGTCAGAAATTAGCTAAACATCTTCGTTTAAAACTCTGTTGTTTTGTAAAGATAGTTCGTAAGAAAAACAAGAATTTCGATTTGGCATTGCGAAAGCGGCTGTTTTGCGATGCAAAACCTACGCTTTTACCGTGCAAAAGAACCGCTTTTGGAATGCAAAACAATAGGTTTTGCAATGCATTGATAACGAGGTGGTTATGCGATAGTTGCGCTTGCGAAAAATAATTACACTTCTATTGTGGTGAATAGTCATATTTTTTTGCATTGACAAGATTGTGAGTTGGTGTTAGGAATGTGATGAATCACGCTCCTGAGGGCAAATGCAGTAAGCCGACAGTCACCGAAAAAGGTGGTAACTTCGGTATGGGAACGTGATGAACTCACGCCACAAAACTCCCCAGATGCACAACAAAAGAATAAAAAAATATTACGAAATGTTTGGTATAAAAAAATAAAAGCGTTATTTTTGCGAAAATATCAGACATTAACTAACAATATCAAATCACATTATCATTAACTTATCAAACGCCCACGCTTCCGAAACGGCGTTGCTCCCGAAAGGAGTTTCAACAGGGAGGCACTACTGACAATGAAACCAAACTTACTTAAGAACGTGTATGCAACCGCAGTTGCGCTGTTCGTCGCAATGTTTGCAATGCCCACAACGACGAAGGCACAAGTAGCTTACGACCTTGCAATTGCAGGCAAGAAGGTAACCTCTGCCAACTGCAACGACCTCTCCGTAATCGAAGGCGTACGTGGAACTGTGAGCTACGACCCCACTGCCAACGTTCTTACATTGCAGAATGCCGAGATAATTACAGAAGGAAACATCAACGCCATCTATTCGAAAATAGACGGTATGACGCTGAAAGTCATCGGCATCAACAAGCTGAAAGCACATAAAGCAGTCATTACGCTTAGAAATCCGATGACCATTAATGGCGGAGGAACGCTCAAAGTAGAAAGCGAAAAAGACTGTGCCATCTTTCTTTTTTCAACCGACCTCACCATTGAAAACTGTACCGTGGAGGCTGATAGCGAAGCCTATGGCATTGCAGGAGTCGACGGCACGAAGGAAAACCTCACCATCAAGAACGCTGAAGTTGAAGCAGAAGGAAAAGAAGGAGGCTCTATCCGCGACCTGGCAACACTCACGCTGATAGGTTGCAACATCACCAAGCCTGCAAGAGCAGCGTTCGACACTTCATTGCACGGCGTTGTCCTGAACGGAGAGATTGTAAAGACCGAGGTGGAGATTACGAAAGACGCAACCGCCATTGCCACACCGACTGCCCAAACCACGGCAACCGCTGCACAAGGCAACTACACAATCAGCGGTGTCCGCCTGTCTGACGAACTGCAAAACCTGTCAAAGGGCATCTATATCGTGAACGGAAAGAAGGTTGTAAAGCAATAAAGTTCTTTGTATTACACATTAAATATTTAACACGATAGTAGTGGCGTGAGTTTTCATGCTCCTAACAGCTCCGCAAGAAAGTATAAAGGTCTGATTCTTAAAACCTAATGTTCAATGCAGCAAATCGATACCAACCGAAAAAGGTGGTAGCTTCGGTGTGGAAACGTACTAAATCACGCCCCTATGTTCGCCTTACATTACTTTGTCTGCAACCTCAAAATAACTATTTACACACCCCATTTAATCTTGCCACTACTACGAAATATATTTACAGAAAATCGGGTGTTTTTCTTCGGTTTTCCAAAAGCGGCTGTTTTGCAGCGCAAAACAGCCGCTTTTACCTTGCAAAACCTACGCTTTTGCAATGCCAAACAATAGGTTTTGGAACGCCAAAGCGTAATTCTTGATAATCAACGAGTTACACGCAGCGAGTCAAAACGGTATTTGTAAAGATATTTTACAGTGTCAAAAGGCATTGCAAACAGCACTTCAGCAAGGGTAGGGGCGTGGTTTATCACGTTCCTAATACCCAATAAGAAAGTGTAAAGATCTGATTTTTTACGTTCCTAATGCTCTGTAATACAAGCCAGTAGACTACTGAAAAGAGCGGCATCTTCAATGTAGGAACGTGATGTGTCATGCTCCAACGAAGCGATAGCGCTTTTAAAAAATA
>QWCT01001343.1_pt1 | contig 12628 bp, 20 predicted proteins | sample 1972681 | NCBI WGS metagenome assembly QWCT01 (sample SAMN09866701, study PRJNA288562) | Human oral metagenome isolate pre3_saliva, whole genome shotgun sequencing... | isolation source: mouth | host: Homo sapiens | place: USA: California | reverse complement strand
GAACAAGAAAAGAAAAAACAAGAGGAATTAGAAAAATACATAAAATATAATCCAGATAATTTATTTAAAGATAAAAAAGAAACTTCAAAAACAATTGAAGAAACAAGATCAAAAGAAGTTGATTTAGTAGAATATAATGAATCTTTACTCAAAAAGATTTGGAATAAAATAATAAGTATATTTAAAAAATAGATTGATTTCACTTTAATTGTCAAGAGAGCTAAAAAAGCTTTATATAACTATACTTTGTTGGCACCAATTTGAGATACATTTAGTATCTCTTTTTTATTTATTAATATTTAGATAAGAGTTAATTAGTATTAATTCTTATTTTTTTAATTTTTGGATTTAAATTTAATTTTTTTTAAATATTTCATAAATATTTCATAATTGTATATTAATATATATTTGAGCAAAGGAGGAAAAGGGATATGCTTAAAAATGCATTATTATATATTACAAGAAAAAAAACAAAATTTATTATTATATTATTAATGTTTATTGTAATACTTGTAAGTATATATTCATGTTTAGTTATAAATAGTTTTAATGAAAAATTAGAACAAAACATATATAATGCCTCAAACTCATCAATTATATTAGAAGCAAATAATGGTGATACATTTAAGCTTGATATTGTAAAAAATATTTCTAATATAGGGGGAGTTGAAAAATATAATTATGAATATGAAAAGATAGCTAAATTAGAAAAAGGGGAAGTTATTAAGGAAAATCAAAAAATAGAGGTTAATGATATTCCAGAAGATTACAAGAATGTTATAAAAATATATGGAGTTACAGATTCTAAAGTTATTAATGAGTTTGTAAGTGAAGCTTTTAATATTGCAAAAGGAAGACATATAGAAAAAAATGATGTAAATAAGATAGTAATACATGAACAATTAGCTAAAAAAAATGGATATGATATTGGAAGTAAAATATTAGTTAAAAAGTTAAATAATAATAATTCTAAAGATCAAGCAAATGGTGAAAATAATAATATAGAATATGAGGTTGTAGGTATATTTTCAGGTAAGAAAGAAGAAAAATATACAGGACTTACATCTGATTATACAGAAAATATGGCTTTTGCTGATTATAGTTCTGTTAAAGAAAAAGAAGAAAAAGTAAATCGTATAGTATATTTTGCATCAGATCCTAAAAAAATAGATAAGGTTATAGAAGATATTAAAAAAACAGGTATAAACACAGAAGAAATATCAATTTCTAAAAATACAAAAGGATTTGATGATACAATAAGTTCTATAACGTCAATGAAAGGAATAATAATTATTATTACATATTCAGTTGTTTTAGGAAGTATAATTATTCTTTCAATGATTTTAATCTTATGGATTAGGGAAAGAATACATGAAATAGGAATATTGCTTTCAATAGGTGTTAGAAGATATAAGATTATGGCACAATTTATACTAGAATTTATATATATATCAATACCAAGTATAATTATTACAATTATAGTTCGGAAATAGTATAGTTAAAAATATATTAAGTAATATGTTTGAAAGAGCAGATATAAGTTCAAATATAGATATTATAATAATGCTTAAAACATATATAATACTTGTTGCAATAATAGTATTATCAGTATTATTTAGTTTAGGAATACTTCTTATTAAAAAACCTAAAAAAATATTATCAAAAATGAGTTAATATATAAATTATAAAATTGTAATTATAATTATAAAATAAGAAGATAAATAAAAAAAGATAAGAAAAAAATAAAAAATATGAAAACATAAAATAAAAATGATAAATATAGAGGAGAAGAAAATGGGAATATTAAGTTTAAAAAATATAAGTTATAGTTATAACAAATCATATGAAAAGATTTTAAAAGACATATTTATAGAATTTGAAGAAGGTAAATTTTATGCAATTATAGGTAAGTCTGGAAGTGGTAAATCAACATTATTATCACTTTTAGCAGGTCTTGATGAACCAACAAAAGGAGAAATATTATTCAGTGGAGAAGATATTAAAGATAAAGGATATAGTTATCATAGAAGAAAAAATATATCACTTATTTTCCAAAATTATAATCTTATAGATTATCTTACGCCACTTGAAAATATACGTTTAGTAAATAAAAAAGCAAGCAAAGATATACTTTTAGAACTTCGGACTTTCTGAAGAACAAATAAATAGGAATGTAATGAGACTTTCACGGAGGACAACAACAAAGAGTTGCAATAGCAAGAGCATTGGTATCTGAAGCACCAGTTATTTTAGCAGATGAACCAACAGGAAATCTTGATAATAATACAGCTATTGATATGATAGAAATATTTAAAAAACTAGCTAAATCAATGAAAAAATGTGTGATTGTAGTTACACATAGTAAAGAAGTTGCAGATGAAGCAGATTATGTTTTAGAATTAAAAAACAAAAAACTTATAGGAAAAGATATTAAATAAAGAAAGTAAAAGAAGGAGAAAAAGATTATGTTAAAAAATGCATTTTTATATGTAACAAGAAAAAAAACAAAAACTTTAATATTATTGTTAGTAATGATTATAATGGCAAGTTTAAGCCTTATAAGTATAGCTATAAAAAAAGGGACAGAAGAAGCATCTAAAGAAACATTTAAAAATATAACAAATAGTTTTTCGATGCAAATAAATAGGAGAGTAAATCAAGGAACAAATAGAGGAGCAGGAAATTTAAAAGGTGAAGATATTAAAAAAATAGCTGAAATGAGCGATATTTCAGGATATGTAAAAAGAATAAATGCTGTTCGGAGATTTGATTCGGAAAAGAAACAATAACTAGTAATAAGATAAAAAGTTACCAAAGTGAAGAAAAAGCAAAAATGTTTAAAACAGCTGTTATGATAATGGGTGTAAATGAATCAGCAAAAGAAGAAAGATTTGTGTCAGGAGCATTCAAACTTGTAGAAGGAAGAGCACTTCGGAACAGGTGATAAAGGTAAAATACTTATGCATAAAGAACTTGCAAATAAAAATAATTTGAAAGTTGGAGACAAATTTAAGATAAAATCAAATATCTATGATGCAGATAATGAAAAACAAGCAAATGTAGAAATAGAAGTAGAAATAGTAGGATTATTTGATGGAAAGAATAAAAAAGGAGTATCACATGTACTTGAATTATATGAAAATAATGTGGTATCAGATATAGATACAGCGGCAAGATTATATGGATATACTGAAGATAATGCTATATATCAAGATGCTACATTCTATGTTAAAGGAGATAAAAATGTAGATGATGTAATAAAAAATGCACATAAATTTAATATTAATTGGAAAGCATATGATTTAATTAAGAGTTCAAGTAATTATCCAGCATTACAACAATCTATATCTGGAATGTATAAAGTTGCAGATAACTTATTATGGGGAAGCTTAATATTTGCAGGTATAGTTCTTACATTATTATTATTCTTATGGATAAATGCAAGAAGAAAAGAAATTCGGAATAATGCTTTCTATGGGAATTTCTAAAATATATATAATAGGACAGTTTATACTAGAACTTGTAATTATAAGTGTATTAGCATTTATGATATCATATTTTGTAGCAAATTATTCTGCAAAAAATATGGCAAATAATATACTTACAAATGTAACAAAAGAAATAACAACAAAGGGTGAAAAAGAAGCAAAATCATCAAATATATCAGGTGGAGCAGAATTAGATGGATATAATAGGACTCTTACAAAGATAGATATAAAGATAGGGGCAGAAGATATGATATATGTTATAATACTTGGAAGTATTGTTATACTTATAGCACTTTTTGTAGGATCATATAAGATTATGAGAAAACATCCTAAAACATTACTTACAGATATTGAATAGTAAGTTATAACAGTATAAAATTAAATATGTAATATTAATATATTTTAAATTAATTTAGAATAAAAAATATATTAAATATATTAATAGAAATAAAGTATGAGAAAGGTAAAAATATATTTTATGAACATATTGATAGTTGAAGATGAAGAAATTATAAGAGAACGGGATATTTGAATACCTTAAAGAATTGAAATATAACTGTATTTTAGCAGTAGATGGACTAGATGGAGTAACTAAGTTTAACGAAAATAATATAGATTTAGTATTATTAGATATAAATTTACCTAAAAAGACAGGAATAGAAGTTTTAAAAGAAATAAGAAAAAAAAGTAAGGTACCTGTACTGATGATGACATCATATAATGATGAACAATATAAGATAACAGCATTTTCAAGTCTTTGTGATCGGATATATAGAAAAACCTTTCTCTCTTTCATTACTTGAGACAAGAATAAAAGCAATTTTAAAAAGATATTATCATGAGATTAGTATATTTAAATATAAAGAAGCAGAAGTTGATTTTGTGGGATATACTGCAAAATATATGGGAAAAGCTATAAATGTAAATGCTAAAGAATTTGAAATATTAAAAATGTTTTTAAAAAACAGGAATATAGTATTAACAAGAAATCAAATAATTGATAGCATTTGGGATGAAATGGATGAAATACCATATGATAGGGTTATAGATGTATATGTAAAAGAATTGAGAAAAAAACTTCGGACTTGATTGTATAAAAACTATAAGAAGTGTACGGATACAAAATGGAGCTTGAAAATGAATAAAATAAGAAATATGAAACTTTTTCCTAAAATATTTATATATACATTTACAATATTATCATTTTTAATAATATTGACACATATAATAATTTATTTTGCTTTTCAAAAAATATATCTAGATACAAAACAAAATGAAATAAGGAAAACTGCAGATAAATTGTCTTCAAGTATACAAGAATTTAGTAGTGATACAATAAAAGAATCTCTAAAATTATTTTCAAAAAATAATGATATTAAAGTATTTATAGGCTCTAATGAAAATAGTGATGAACTTAAATTAAGTGAAGATATTAATATAGCTAATGGTAGTAAATATAATTCTGTTATAATTGAAGAAAAGAAAGTGAAAACAAAGGATAATGTAGAATTAATCTTACAATTTATTTTTACGAAGGATGTTACACAAGAGGCAAGAAATATAAGCTTAAGATTTTTACCCTATACCCTTATACTAAGTTTTATCTTTTCTATAATTATTTCATATATATATACTAAAATCATAATAAAACCTATATTTGAAATAACTAAAATAACAGATAAAATGATTAATTTAGAAAAAGATGCAAGATTTGATATAAGAACAAAAGATGAGATAGGAAACTTAAATGAACAAATAAATACATTATATGTAAGACTTTTAAATGTTATAGAAAATCTTGATAAAAAAAATAAAGAAATAATTAAATTTGAAAAAACAAAAGTGGATTTTTTAAGAAGTACATCACATGAACTTAAAACACCACTTGCAAGTCTAAAGATTATATTAGAAAATATGAAATATAATGTTCGGAAAATATAAGGATAAGGATAAGTATTTAGGAAAATCAATAGAAATAGTAGATGACTTAACTAAGATGATAGTAGAAATACTTTCAATATCATCATTTCATGAATTAAAAGAAAAAAAAGAACTTTTAAGAATATATGATGAAATTAAAGAAATTATAAAAAATTATAACCTACTTATAAAAGAAAAAAATATAAAAATAAACTATAATTTAAAAGATGAACAAATATATATATCAAAATTAGCATTTGATAAAATAATTATAAATCTAATAAGTAATAGTGTTAAATATACAGATCAGAATGGAATTATAAATATAGGGGTTGAAGATGGGTATTTTTATATAGAAAATAGTTGTAAAAAATTAAATAAAGATCAAATAGAAAAGTCTTTTGAACTTTTCTATACAGAAGGTAAAAACAATAATAGTAATGGACTTGGGCTATATATAATAAAAAACATATTAACAAACTATAATATAGAATATAGTTTTGAAAAAAGTAAAATAGGTATGTTATTTAAATTTAAGATACCTATAAAAGAATAAAAAAATAATAGTATAACTAAAGAATGGTAAAGGAGAAAAAAAGTAAAACTTCATCTACGCCATTCTTTTGTTATATTTGTTGAAAAATGTTTAGATATGATGGTAATATATATAATAAAGATAAATAAAGTATGAATCGTGCTAAAAAATACAACAGAACAAGCATATAGTAATAGAAGGTTACTTAAAAAAATTGAAGACAGATTAATGAGTAGGGATTAAATGGAGAAAATACAAAACAAATTATTTGAATACCAGGACTTAGGATATAGAGAATTTAATAGTAAACTGATACCAAATATAGATAAAAATAAAATGATTGGTGTAAGAATTCCAGATATAAGGAAGATAGAAAAATCTTTAAGTGTAGAAGAAAAAGAACAATTTTTAATGGATTTACCACATAAATATTTTGAAGAAAATATGTTACATGGGATAATAATATCAAATATGAAAGAGTGTGATAAAGCTATAAGCGAGTTAGAAAAGTTCTTGCCATATGTAGATAATTGGGCAGTATGTGATACTATAAGTCCAAAGGTTTTTAAGAAAAATAGAGAAAAAATTATAACAAAGATATTATCATGGATAAAAAGTGACCATACATATATATGTAGATTTGGAATAGGAATGATTATGCAGTTATATTTAGAGGATGAATATTTTAAAACATCATATCTTGATATAGTTGCAAAAATTAGAATAGAAGACTATTATATTAATATGATGAGAGCATGGCTGTTTCAAGTAGCACTTGTAAAAAAATGGGAGATAACTATTAAATATATAGAGAATAATAGTTTAGATATATTTACACATAATAAAACAATAAGTAAATCTTGTGATAGCTATAGAATAGATAAAACAAAAAAAGAATATCTAAAAAGTTTAAGGAGAAGAGAAAAGTGAAAAGGTTATCATTAACACAACTGCTTATAATAAACACAATATTATATACAACAGAATTTAATGTTGGACAAAAATTAGTTGGTAAGACAATAAGAGATTGGGAAAGAGAATTTAAGTTTGAACTTGATAGTTTAGGACATCTTCCAGCAGAAATAAACGAAACAGAAATGGAAAAAGTGTTAAAAACAGTTAGGGAAGATGAAACATATAGTAATATTAAGATTTTAGATATAGATAATAGTAAAGCTGGATATACAGATGGATCAGAACATATTGTAATGGTGACATTAAAATATGAAGATATGATATATATAGCATTTAAAGGAACAGCTGGTGGAGTTGAATGGAAAGATAATGCAATTTCTGCATATCCAGAAACTATATATACAGAGGCACAAAAAGAAGCATTAGAATATTATGATAAAATGTATGAAAAATATGTTGATAATACAATCAAAAAAGTATATGTTACAGGACATTCTAAAGGTGGGAATAAGGCACAGTTTATTATGGTAATGAGAGGAAGCAAACATAGTAAACTTAAAAGATGTTTTTCATTTTGTGGAGAGGGTTTCAACAAAACATTTATAGAAAAATACAGCAATCAAATACAGGAAAATAAGGATAAGATATATAATATCTCTGCAGATAATGACTATGTTAATGTTATACTAACTCAAATAACAGATAAGATAAAGTTTGTTAAAAGTACAACTAATTTAGGAGAAGTTGCAAAAAAACGTGCAATAATAAGACATAAATTTGGAGCATGGCATTATCCATATGTGATGCTTAAAGAAAAAAATGGTGTACTTACAATTAATGTAAAAACAAAACAAAGTAAGCTTATGAGAACACTACAATTATTTTTAGCATATATATTAGAAAATATGACTATTGAAGATTCCAAATATTTTTATCATGCAATGTCATCAATTTTAATAGAAAAAGAAAAGGAAAAATATATACCAGAAGAATATAGGGAAGCACCTAATGGATTCTATAGACGCTTTATAACACATATATATAATTTTCAAAAACAAGAAGATAATCTTTCATTTGTTCAAATATTAGGATTATTAAGACCTATGCTTACAGAGATGGGAGCAGTTATGATTAAAACAAAAGTAGGACTTGATAATATTGTAACAATTACAAATAATGAAAAAAATAATGAAAATATGGAAAATATATCTATTATTGAATATTCAAAAGATGATAAAAAAGAAAAAAAGAAAAGCAATATAAAAATAATAACAAGTATGATAAATCCTGAAGAATGGTTTGAAGATATAACTAAAAGAGCTAAAATATTAAGAGAAAAATATTTTAAAGGAAAAGAAGATAAAAAATAATAGGTGGAAATATGGATACAGATTTTTTATTAATACCAGAAGAACAAAGGTATAGGATGGATATACATTCATATACATTAGAAGAGGCCATTATAACATTACAAAATACTTTAGATAATTTAGAATATAATAAGAAGGTAATAATAGTAATACATGGGTATTCTACAGGAAGTATATTATTAAAAGGTATAAGAAATAATTTACAACATGACAGAATAGAAAAAATCATTCCAGCATTAAATCCTGGTATTACTTTAATATATTTAAAAAAAGATTATATTATCTCTTTAAGAAAGCCTTTAAGGAAGAAAAAAAGAAAAAGAAGAAAGACTAAAATATAGTAGAAAAATATGGTATAATAAAAATATATTATTAAAAGAGGTGATGAGAAATGAAAAAGAAATTTGAGTTTCGGAGTAATTTAACAACTCTTATCAAAGCTTTTGTTACTATTATTCTAATAAGCTTACACAGAAGTGTAAGTATGAATACAAAAATGATTGCTTTTGTAGCTTATCTTATAGAAATATTTATAATAAACAACTATATGATAAGCTTAAAGTTGGTTTATAATATTATAATTATAATAATATTAGCAATCCGTGTTCGGAAAGAGGTTTTCACAGACATTTTAATGGGAGTATTTATAGTAATTATAATTATTTGTATTATAGTACTAACTATATGGGATATTTCGTATAATCATGATGAATATTTGTGATTATATGAACAAAAGATGTGTTCTAGAAAAAGAACATGTCTTTTTTTACAATATACATAAAATGTGTTATAATATTTACTGAGAAAGGAGACATAATTTTTTGAAATAAATTTATTTTGAAAGTGGAGGTGTGAAAGTAATGAATAAAAAAGATATAAAAATAATAACTACAAATATAATAATAGCGGTGATAACAACATTTGTTGTTATGATAATTTTAAAAGTTAATTTAAATTTTGAGAATTTTAATTTCTTTTTTTTAGTTTCAATAGTAACATTTATATTGGGAAATCTAATATTTTTAATGAAACAATAGTTTTTAAAGGAGTTGATGGAAATGATTGATATAAGAAAAATTAAGATTTGGTTAATTCGGAATAAAAATTTAATAAATTTTTTGAAAATATGTATAATCATATTGTTAGGTATATTTATCAGAGCAAATGAGAAATTTATAATTTGTATTTTTTATTTGTTAATTTTTGATTCCCTTGTGTTAATTCAAAGGGAACAAAAAAAATGCAAATTGCTTGTAAACATATTTCTTCTATTAAGTATATTAGTTGAGAGACTAATATACATAGATAAGAATTGTAATATAGTTAATTTGATATTGAGCCTATTATATATAGGGATTATATATATAGCAGTCAAAGTGGATTTGATTGCTAATAAAGTGAAATATAATTTTGAGGATCTAAAAAATATTATAAAGAAATATAAAATTTTAAATTTCGTTAAGATACTAATAATAACTAGTATGTTATTATTAGTAAAAGTGAATATAGTATTGGTTATTACAATTGGAATTTTTTATCTATTTCAGCTATTTTTAAAGAACGCTGAAATAGATAAAATTAAAAAAAGAATGTTAGACTTGTTGATATTTTATATATCAGCATTAGCAATTCTTTTTAAATCCGATTCGAATAGTATAGTTAGTCCAGATATGGGAGTGATATTAGGACTCCTCGTAATAATTTGTATTTTCTGGATAATTGACTGGATAATTGATAAAAAAAATTAATAAAACTTAAATATGGGATGTATTAATATATATCTCATATTTTTTGTTTTAGATTAGGGTGTTAATAAGAAAGATTATTATAAATTTAATATTAATATAAATTAAGTGAAAATTGAAAAATAAAGAAAAAGGTATATAATATATGTAAATAAAAAAAATTTTTTGACTAATTAGTCAGATAAGGAGATGATCAGTTATGGTAAAAAAGATCAAAGAAAAAGCAATTAAATTGTTGCTTGGTATCTTTAAAATAGAGCCAATAATAGTTTCTATTTCTTTAATTGGAATGGGAACTTTAGAAGCAGTGTATCTTTTGTTCTATGGGATTTTAGACTCATTATTAGGAGTCGTTATAACTTCGAGTAATTTTAAATTTATCAGTAACATATTTCTTCTTATATACATGATTTCAAGATTATTAATGTATATAACAGGGGGAGAAATCTTGTTTTACTATTGGAATATTATTATATATACTATTTTGATAATACTAACCACAATAGTAATGATAGTAGAAATGAATTACTATGAAGAAAGAGGGTGAAGATATATGATAGGAAGATTATATTACTACTTATTTATAATAATAGGATATCTTTATCTGCAATATGACAATTATTATTAAATTAATTTTTTTAAGTAGGAGATGGCAAAATGGCTAAGAATTTTAAAAATAGACATGAGAGAATGAAAAAGGAACTTGAAATAAATAAATTGTTTCGGATATTAGCTTTAAAATGGCTAATAGTCATTTTAATTACAGCAATATCGGAATTTGAATTATATTTAGGAACAATTGTTGTCTTAATTATTATATATGATTTTTATATAACAATTAAAAAGAAAGCAATTATTTTTAAGAAGATTATTGATATTGTTATAATTATAATTTCTATTCTGAATATTATATTGCTTATAATATGTCAAAATAATGAAATTAAATTATTGTTTTTAATATTTAGCATTATAATAGAATATTTTGTAATGCTAAGAGAATTAAAGTTATATAATAAGGTTAAGGATCTTTAATATAATTTTAATTTTCATTAAAACATATAGGTATATTATATATCTATATGTTTTTTAATATTCTAGTAATATCAAGGGATTACAGGTATTTTTAAAATTTTTAAACTTTTTTTAGCAAACTACTTGACAGACTGCTAACTAAGGTATAAAATAATAGCAGTTAGAAAGATAGACTGCTAAAAAGGAGGAGAATGGAACTAGATAATAGGAAAGAAAAAATACTAAAATCTTTAATAGATGAATATATAGAAACAGCAGATCCTGTAAGTTCTGCAGGCCTTATATCAAAATATCCGCTTAATATATCAAGTGCAACAGTTAGAAATGAAATGCTTGAACTTGAAAAAATGGGATATTTGGAAAAGCCTTATTCTTCTTCAGGAAGGGTACCATCAAAACTTGGTTATAGGTATTATGTAGATAAACTTATAATTGATGAAAAACTCAGTACAGAAGATCTTAAATTAATTAGAAAAAATTTAGGAAAAAAGGTTATAAATTTAGAGGAACTAACAAAAATTACAACAGCAACAATATCTGAGATAACACATTATACAAGTATTGCTATAACTTCTAAAGATATAAAAGAGATAATAACAGCTGTAGAGTTTATAAGAATAGGTTTAGATACAATTATGGTCCTTATAATCACAGATAAGGGACTTGTAAAAGAAACAATCATTAAATTTGATAAAGAACTTTCAGATAATATATTAGCAGACTTAAGAAAATTATTTGCTAAAAGAATAATTGGAAAACCTTTAGAAATCATACCAAAATCTATAGAAAAATATATTAAAGAAGAAGTAGAGATAGGAATAGAAATAATATCTAAAATAATAGAAGAGATAAACAAAGTTATTCTGCAAAATATGATATATATAGAAGGTGCAACCGAATCTTTTAGACTTCCAGAACTTTCAGATGATGAAGTTAAACGTGAGTATATAAATATACTTAGTAATATTGATGAAATCGATAAGTATTTGGAAGATCAAGAAGGTAGAATAACAGTTAAAATTGCTGGAGAAGATACAAATGATCTTAAAAACTTTAGTATTATAACAGCAAGACCAAGTTTAGAAGGGAAAAACATTGGTAAGATTACTGTTATAGCTCCAAAAAGAATGGACTATAAGAAGGTGGTGCTTACCATGAAAGAATTACTAAGAAGGATTGAAGAAGAAGGAGGGAAAATGTAATAATGACAGATGAAGAAAAAATGGCAGTTGAGCTAGATGAAAAAATAGAAAATGAAATGTATGCAGAACTTGAAGAAAAAGATAATCTTCTTAAAGAAAAAGAAGAAAGATATTTAAGAATGTATGCAGAGTTTGAAAATTACAAAAAAAGGACTGAAAAAGAAAAACAAAACACAGCATTACATGCAAAAGCAGATGTTGTAGAAATGCTTTTACCTGTTATTGATTCTATGGAAAATGCAATATCTATAGAAACAGAAGATAAAAACTTGAAACAAGGTATAGGTCTTATGTTTGAACAGATTAAAATATTTTTAGAAAAAAATCAAGTTGAAGAAATAGGTAAAGTAGGAGAAGAATTCAATCCAGAACTTCATGATGCAATTTCAATACAAGAAGCAGAAAATGCAAATTCTGGAAA
>QWCT01001340.1_pt1 | contig 12638 bp, 10 predicted proteins | sample 1972681 | NCBI WGS metagenome assembly QWCT01 (sample SAMN09866701, study PRJNA288562) | Human oral metagenome isolate pre3_saliva, whole genome shotgun sequencing... | isolation source: mouth | host: Homo sapiens | place: USA: California | reverse complement strand
TTCTTTTCCTAAATTCCAATATAAATCTAATAATTCATAATTTACTTTAATTGCTGCTTTTAATTGATTATTTTTTACTCTTTCTTTTAATCTAAGAAGTAATTTTTTATATTCTTCATTATTTATAATAAATGTGTCCTTATTTTTCAAAGAAATATGCTACAATAACTTTTACTATTTAGATATAGTCATTAATTCCCAATTAGCTATTTTGGTACACATATATGTTCTCTATGCTATTTGTAGCTTCTCCTTTCTATTTTTATTTGAGAACACATGTTAAAATAAAAACAACTCTATCCTGGTCCACTGCAATAAAATTGCTCGTGTGATAGAGTCTTTATCATATCAGGATTGTATATTTTATATATAATTTTGTCAAGTAAAAACTTAATAATGATTGATAACTATATTTTAATTTGTTTCTTCAATTTTATTATTAGATTCCTTAACTTCTACTATTTCTTTTTCATTTTTTTCATCTATATCTAACCATTTATCAACCACAGGTTTTATTTCAATTTCACTTTTTTCTTTTAGCCATTGTTCAATAAATTTAGGATTATTACTATCTGGTTTTTTTGTAATATCATTTATCCTTACTTGACTTGGTGTTCTTACAGCTTCTCCCATAATAATAGCATGTTGCTGTGGCAAAATTGGCAATTGATTTAATAGTTCTTCATTGGCTGATGAAACTATTTGTCTAATATACCTTTGATCTTCAGGATTTTGTAATTTATGAACAATAAAAGTATTACATTGAGATAATATTGTCTTCGATAACTCTGAAGGTCTTTGTGATGAAACTATTAATGATACTCCAAACTTTCTTCCTTCACGAGCTATTCTCTCAAATACTTTTTTTGTTATTGACTTCTTACCATTTTTATCTACTTCTGGAATATAGTTTTGTGCTTCTTCTAAAATTAAAGCTATTGGATACTTCCCTCTTTTGTCCTTATACTTTTCAATCTTATTAATTCTTTGAGTAAATTCTAAAATTAATCTTCCTATAAGTCCTGTTATTGTTTCTAAAAGTTCAAATGGTAGTAATGATAAATCTAAAATTATAATTTGATTTTTATTTTCATTATTTATTTTTCCTTTTTTAAATAGAGAAAATGGATTGTCAGAATTAGTAATTTTTATACCAAAAATATATTCTAAATAATTCAATAGCTGATATTCTTTACTATCAAACATCAAAGGTTCTGCCTTTCTTAAATCACTAGAAAATCCAGATAATCTCATTTTTAAGCCAGATAAATAGTCTTTATTTCTTGAATTATTTTCTCCTAATTCTTCTAATGCTCTATCTAAATCACTAGAAATTAATTTTTTAAAATCAAAATATTTTGGAATATCTATATTAGAATCTACTAATATACTATTACAATTTACTAGATTCTCAATTTCAATTACTAAGTTATCATAACTTCCATTTATTATTTCTATATCTATTTTTTCATTTGCTTTTATTTTTATTCCATAATTGTCTTCTAATTTTTCTTTTATTGAATATACATCATTTAATAACTTACATATATTTTTATGTTCAGGATACTTCTCACAAAAACTTTCTTTTAAACTTTCTAATCTATTATAGATATAATTTAATGATTCTTTTGAATTATTAAATTCTAAAATATTTTTCAATTCTATTAATTGATTAAAATATACAATATGAATTTTTTCTTTCAACTCATTATTTTCTTTAGTTGAAATTTTTGAAAGTCCTAAAGCTTTTTTTAATATTGGGGCTTGAGTTCCAGCTGAAGGCTCAAAAAGATATTCAAAATCTTCATAATTCATAAACCAATAAGGTACTTTCATCCCTTCTTCAGAAATTGTAAAAGCATTTATATTTTCGCACTCTTCAAAAGCACTTTTATACTCGCCATTTGTGTCAAATATGATTATTGTTGCATTTTTTAATTTATTCTCCTTATCAATTTCTTTTGAGTAATTATAATTAAAAAGTGATTGTAATATAGAAGTAACTGTACAAGATTTTCCAGAACCTGTATTTCCTAAAACAGCAGAATGCTTTGTAAAAAATTTATCAGGATTAATCTTTATATCATAGTCTTTAAAACTACCATTTTTACCTATTGGAAGATAAAAATCTTTTTGGCAATCAACATCTTTCTTAGAAGAACTATCAAAAATTTTTTCTAAGTCCTCTTTTATTATATACCAAACTGGATTGTCTAAAACAGGATAGTTATATATTCCTTCTTCATACTTATTTTCTTCTGTGATAGTTCCTAGCATTGTAGCAATTAAATGTCTTTTAGACTTTGAGAATCTTATTCCACCTGTTGATTTTTCTATTTCAGAATCTTCAAATGTTTTTACTCTTGTTATTAAAGCAACTATTTTGTCACTTCCAATTGGAACAATTACATAAGAATTAACTTTTGCAACTTCATATATATCATAATAACCACTTTTATGTGTTCCTTTTATATTTTCATCAAGTTCTATCATAATTTTAAAACTATCTACACTTATAACTCTTCCAATTTCTCTACTGAACATCTTCTTTTACTCCTCTTGTTTTTTATCATTTTCTGCTTGATATAATTTTTCTAAGCTACTCATCACTTTTGCTCTAGTATCTTCTTGATCTATAGTAGGTAGTAATTCTTTTGAGAAATATTTAAAATCTCCCAACTCTTCACCTTGACATATAATTATTCTTGGATCTTTTAAATCATTTAATCTTTTAATTTCTTCATTATTTTTCGTTCCATTAAAATCTACTATAATAAGAGTAAATGAAGGATTAGCCAATGCTTGATATATAATATCATTTACATGTTCATCATAAAAACTGTATCCAACAACAAATAAAACGGCTTCAGGTTGTTGAAGTCTATCAGCAAATTTTCTAAATAATTCTGAATATGGAAAATTTAATGTATATTCTTTTTTAGAAGAAGTAGGATAAATCATTATTTCTCCTAAATTATCCATTTTATTTTCTAATTTCATTCTAACTAATTCAATTGGAATCTCATATAATCCATATGGATTATTCTTATTTTGATTTTTATAAACCCAGTTCAATGAACCATGTAATTTATAATACTTAATAACTCTTTCGATTCTTCTTACTTTCCCTTCAGTTGTATCTCCAGGAAAAAAGAAATCATAGTTATATACCTCTGGTCTAAAATTTCTTTCATTAAATCCAACAAATCCATTGATATATTCTATTCCTAATTCATCACAGGCATATTCAAAGGCTAAATCGTAATTTAAAGTAAAAATATTCACTCTTCTAAGATTTAGTGGTCTTTGAAGAAGAGAAGTCAAAAGACTTTTATGATATGTATACTTTCCTTCTTTTTGCATTTTATCTTTTATTTCTTTATTTTCTTTTTTATTGAGGAACCAATTCTTAACAAAAGAAATGTTATCAATATCACACATTTCAAATATTGCTTTCTTTATAGCTACTATTAGTTTTCCTAATTTCTCTATATCTATTTCTGTTTCTAATTCATTTTTTGATATTAAACCTTCTGATTGTTTCATCAAATATTTTAAAGCATATAAATAGTTTAAAAAATCTTCTAATTTTACTTCTACTCCCAATTTATAGATTTTTTCTTTTTCACTATCATCAAGTTTATTTTTTACTATAATCTCTTTTAAATTTACTTTTTCATTTTCTATTTTGAATTCTTTCAATTTATTTTTTAATTCTTCTTCTAAATCATTTATTTTATTTTCCCAAATTAAGCAATCATTTCCTTTTTCTATTTCTTCTTTTACATCTAAAAGTTTCCTATCTTCATATTTTTCTTTTAATTTTTTAAATAAATTATTAACATCATCATTTTTTTCTATTTTCTCACTTATTTGTTTTGGAATTTCTTGAATACTTTCTGCACCTAAATGAATAGAACTCCCTGTTCCAAACAGAAAATTAACATTATCCAGTAGTAAATACTTTTTTAAAAATAATTTTATTTTACTTTTCTTATCTTTATCTATTTTTTCATTTTCTATCCATCCTTCTTCTCCAACAAAAAAACAATTATTAAATTTTTTTTCATTATTCTGATCTTTTTGTGAATTTTTATTTTCTACTATTTCATTTTTATTATCCAATACACTCCCTCCATTCTATTTTTTAATTCTAAAATTATAAAATTTTATTGATAACACAAAATATTTTATATGCTTCTAATCTCACTTATTCCAACTTGTTCCAACTTCTTTATTGCATTTGTCTTAACTTCATCATCTTTAAATGAGTTATCTCTTAATATTACTGTTGTTTTAAATTCCTTATCTATTTCTTGTAATTTTTTATATTCTTCGCATATTGAATTTATTACTTCGTTATTTATTTCCTTATTCAAACTTACTAATAAACTTCCGCCACCTATTGAGTAGAAGTTCTTATTTTCTTCTACTGGAATATTTAAATCTAGTCCATATTTTAATAGAATTTCATATAAGACATCCAATGTATTTCTATCTCTTTTTATATTTTCTATTGAATCTAACAGGCTTTGTTGTAAGTTTTCTGTATCTGTATCCCACTCTTTTATATTTGTTGAATCTAACTTAAATACTTTAAAGCCTACATCTAATTTTTCTCTATTTTCCAATGGCAGGCTTTCATCTGATTTTATCTTCTCTCCTGCTCTTCTTATTCTTTCTTTTCCTATTTCACATATATTTTTATATCCCACTTTATATGCTTCTGAATCCTTATCACACAATTCTGGTAGTTGTACCATTATATACTTTCTATTTCCTCCATCTTCAGCATTTAGTTGCATTATTGAATGTGCTGTTGTAGCTGAACCCGAGAAGAAATCTAAGATAATATCTCCTTGAATTGTGTATAATTCAATACATCTTTTTATTAATTCTACTGTTTTTGAATAATCAAAAACATGAACTTCATCAAATAATTCTTTTAATTTTTTTGTAGCATCTTGACTATGTCCAACCTCAGTATATTTCCATATTGTCATAGGAGTTATACTGTTTTTTACTTCACTTAAAAATCTTTTTTGTCTTGGAACACCATTTCCATCTTCTCCAAACCATACTCTGTTATCAAGTAACATCTCTTTAAATTTTTCTTCTGATACTCTCCAACTTCTTCCATTTGGAGGATAATTTTCTCTTCCACTTGGAGAAATTATCTTATATATATTGCTTTCTACCGCTGGTCCTACTGAAAAATTATCACTTTGCCAAACTCCTCTAGGGTCATTGTCAGGATTTAAATATCTATTATCTGCTTCTTCACTTCTTTTTAATCCATTGTTTATACTTAAATTTATATTTTTACCGTAACACACTATATAATCATGGCTTTCTGAAAAATGTTTTTTTAAATTGACTGGTGCATAAGCTCTTTCCCAGACAATTTGTGCTACAAAATTTTCTTCTCCAAATATTTCATCACATAATTTCTTTAAGTTAGCTTGTTCATTATCATCTATTGATATAAATATTACTCCATCATCTGTTAATAAATTTCTTGCTAACTTTAATCTTGGATACATCATGCTTAGCCACTTTGAATGATATCTTCCATCTGAATCTGTATTTGTTGTTAATTTAATTCCTTCTTTATTTGTTTGCCCTGTTATTTCTTTATAAATTTTTAAACCCTGATATTCATTATCTTTATATACAAAGTCTTTCCCCGTATTATATGGTGGGTCAATGTATATCATTTTTATCTTCCCATGATATGATTTTTGTAATAATTTTAATACTTCTAAATTATCTCCTTCTATGTAGATATTTTCTGTATTATCCCAGTTCTTTGACTCTTCTTTAGCTGGTCTTAGTGTTCCTGTACTTACTTCTTGTGCTATTTGTCTTGCTCTTGCTTTCCCATTCCAAGTTAAAGAGTATCTTTCCTTAGAATCCTCTAGTTTCTGTACCCCCCCCCCCACAACAAATTTGCTCTAGTAAATCAAAGTCAATTTTATCTTCTGCAAATATTTCAGGAAAAATTTCTTTTAATTTCTTTGCATTTTCTTGAACTAAATTCATGCTAGTTCCATCTAACTTCTCCACTTATATTCCTCCTATTATTTTTTCAATATACTATCTCTCTCTTTTATTTTTTTTACTATTTTTGTTTGAATTTCAGTTATTCTATTTAATTGAGTTTCCTTTTTTCTTAAAACTTTTAACTCTTCTATTTCTTTATTTATTTTTTCTAATAACTCTAAATTTTCACTTTCAATATTATTTTCAGAATTTAATTTTTTACTTAAATTTATAATTCTTACTTTTTCAATAATATCTTCATAAAATACCTTTAAATTTGTTGAGTTTAATTTTTTATACTCTAAATCTTCCAATATTTTATTTTCTATTTCTATCCAATTACTATTAAAAACTTCCTCTACAATTACTCTTTCTTTTTCAATTTTTTTATTACTTGTAGATATTAAAATTTCAGTTTTAAATTCTAGTATGATAACAGTACTCTTAGGAATAAGTTGATGAAATAATTTTGATATTACATTTTCTTTTCCTTTTTCCCTAAGAATAATTTTAATGAAATCAATTTCTTCAAATCTTTCTTTATCATTTATATAGTTTTGAATATTGGAATTAGAAAAGTTTAAGAGATACATAAATCTTATTTTTTCAACATTATCTATAAAAACTCTTTTTAATTTCTCATTGGCTTCAGCATTTTTATATATCATTTCTTTAGGTATATTTTTATCAATTTTACATTCATTAGGCAGATTAAATATTTCCATAATTTCACCTACTTTATTACCAAGAACGATATAAGTTCAAAATCGTCCATATTTTGTACTGACTTACTCAATGTAGTTTTATCAAAACTAAACAGACTTTCTATTCCTTTTTCTTCTTCTTTACCCACTATATTTTCAACAGTCTTTTCTAAAAAATCTGTAAATTTTTTCATATCCTTAGCATTATTAGTTTCTTGATTAAATTCTTTTATTAGCTCTGTATAAAGTTCATTTTGTCCACTACATACTTTTTTATATATATCCAGTATTTTCTTGCTTTGAATGAAATTTAATAAGATTTCACCATCATCTTTTATATAGACGAAGAAATATGGATTTAAAGTATTATATTCACTTGGTTTTATATTTTGATTTATTTTTTTTAAGCAGAATATAACTCCTCTCACAGCTTCATCAATATTACTTTTAGCTATTGCATACATTCCTGTAGGAGCTTTTTCTAAGAGTTCCTTATGATTTTTCATATAGTTCACTAAATCCATTTTAAAATCATTAAACGATAAATCTGTTATAGAAATATTTCCATTAATATCTTCAATATCAGGAACTTGGTCCTGTAGCTGTTTAAGTTGTTTCTTTCTATATTCCAAATCATTCATAGTTGTCTTTTCTTCTATTATATTCTCTTCTCCAGTGGCTGACATATCTAACATTACCATTCTTCCACTTACTCTTGATTCTAAATTTATATATTCATCTAGCTCCATATTTGGCCAAAAATTAACAAGTTGAATAACTTCATTTTGAGAACCTATTCTATCTATTCTTCCAAATCTTTGAATGATTCTAACTGGATTCCAATGAATATCGTAATTTATTAGATAATCACAATCTTGTAAATTTTGTCCTTCTGATATACAGTCAGTTGCTATTAGAATATCTATCTCTGGTTTATCTTTATCTCTTCTTTCTTTAGATCTAGGTGAGAAATTTGTTAATATATTATTAAACTCTGTTTTAACACCTTTTAAGTTAGTTTTAGGATTATCACTTCCAGTTACTAGTGCTGAATACAAACCTAATTCATCTAAAATATATGTCGATATATTATCATACAAATATTTAGCTGTATCAGCAAAAGCTGTAAAGATAATAATTTTTTTATTTTCTTTATTCAATGGATTTTCTACTTTTTGTTTTATTAATTTTTGTAATTCTACTAACTTTTTATCTCTTTCAACTGTAATTTTATTTGCTTCCTTTAAAATCTTTTCAAGTATTACTTTATCAGCTTCTAACTCAGATTCCCATCTTATTTTATCTATATCTTTTAGATGTATCTTAACATTCTTACTTCCAATTAAAACTCCATCCAATCTATTGTCTTCTATATCTAATTCTTCAATATCAAGATCTTCTACAAAGTCTTCAAAAGTATTTATTTTTTCTAAAGTTCCTTCTATATTTTTCAATATTTTTAAAACAGTTATAGCAAATGAATGTATAGAACTTTCCATTCTTTTTAAAATATTAATTCTCATTAAATGAACTAAACTTTCTTCTCTATCAGTCTGTTTGAATACTGTTTTTCCCATGTTAGTATCATATTTTTTGCTATACTGTTCAACTTTACTTGGTAATACATATTTCATAGGTGAATAGATTGCTAAATTTAGGCTTTTTATAAGTTTGTTTAATTCAGCAAGTTTAATAAAATCGTTTTTTGTGTCTACATCAGCCTTTACATTTATTGGTTTCAATCTCTCAGGAAATTTTCCAATACTAGTAGTATCATAATATTTTTGAATATGTTTTCTAGATCTAGCTATAGTTAACATATCTAAAAGTTTAAAATAATCTACTTCTAGCATTTCTAATAAGCTTTCAACACTCTTATCTTCTTCTTCTAAATCATTCCATTTATTAAAAGCCATCTGTGCTTTTCTTAAAGTTTGCTCTATACTTTTTATTCCATCAGCTGATAAAGCTTTATCATTTCCTTCTGTTGCAAAAGCAATTTGATTTTTTAAATCATTCATTCTATTGTTTACAGGCGTTGCTGAAAGCATTAGAACTCTTGTTTTTACTCCTTTTTTTATAATTTGATTAAGTAATCTTGAATATCTAGTTTCTTTATTTTCTTTACTATTATTATTATTTCTAAAATTATGTGATTCATCTATCACTATTAAATCATAGTTTTCCCAATATACTTCTTCTAAATTAATATCTCCACTATGTCCTGTATATCTTGAAAGGTCTGTATGATTTAATACATCATAATTTAATCTATCTTCTCCTAAAATATTATCTCTTCTATTTCCTCTATAAACTAACCAGTTCTCTCTTAATTTTTTAGGACATAACACCAATACTCTATTATTTCTTAACTCATAATATTTTATAATAGCAAGTGCTTCAAAGGTTTTCCCAAGTCCAACAGAATCAGCAAGTATACATCCATTATATTTTTCTAATTTATCTATAGCTCCTAATACACCATCTTTTTGAAAATTATATAATTTATTCCAGACTACACTGTCTTTAAAACCTGTTTTACTTTTAACTATTTCTTCTTCCGTTAAATCACTTAAATAATCCTTAAAAATATTGTATAGAGTAACAAAATATATAAATTCAGAGGTATTTTCTCTATAAACTACTTCTAAACTTTCTAATAGTGCTTTTTTTACATCTTTTACTTTTTCATTATCATTCCACGCCTTATTAAATAGGTTTAACATTGTTTGTGTTGAAGCTGTATCTTTCATATAAGTATTCATTTCAGATTTATTAGATGAAACCACTCCCAAACCACTAGATGTAAAATCTGAACTACCAAAAATATATGAGTCTTCTCCCTCATTCTGCTCCATTATATACATTTTTTGTGGTAGAGCATGTTCTTCATCATAAGCTCTAACTTCTACTTTTTTTCTTATCCATTCTGCACATTCTTTTGCTATTTCGGATTGTTTAAGTTCATTTTTTAGTTTCATTTCATATCTATCACCAGCAAGTCCACTTTCATAGCTTCCACTCAACTTAAACTCTCTATTTATATCTTTTTTATCTTTTACAAAAGTTGGCATAGAAAATAGTAATCTTAAACTGTCTATTTTATTTAACTCTTTTCTTAATTCTTGATAGGCAAAAATAGTGAAATATGCTGAAATAATTGACACTTTTGTTCCTGATTTTAGATCTTCTTTTAATTTATCTATTACTTTTCCTTGTGTTCTATTATCTAATATTCCATATTCCATATGCACTTTCCCCCTATTTTATTTTATATCTCAATATACTATTATAATATATTTATTAGATTTTTCAAACAATAAAGTAAGTCAAATAAAAATCAGATAGACTACTGCAATAATCTATCTGCTAAAAACTTAACTACTAATTAGAAATTAATAGTTATATAGATGTTTTTACATAGCAACATTATAATAACTATTGCTATGACAATATAAAGATGTAATCTTTTCACTTTTTCACCTCCTTATCAAAGGTTAGAAAAAGAAAAAAGGAAGACAATTTATTATACCATTTTTATTTGACATCTTATACTAAAAATATTATAATATACTTACAATATAAGATGTAATTCAAAGGAATGACTAAAATAGCACTTACTGCAATAAGTGCTATTTTTATTCCGTTTATTATTTTAAAATCTATCTAATATTATATTTAGCTGTTCTGCTATCTCAGAAACAGTGTGGTATTCTTCATCATACCAATCATAATGAGTAAAATTATTAGTTATTTCTTCATAATGAATATAATAATATCTTGTAGAATCTGGCATTCTAAGTGATAATGTAGCTATTCTTTTTCCTTTCTCCAAGTTAATAATATAGCTATCTTCTTTCTCTTCTATCACTTTCATTTTTATATTTTTTTCTTCAAATTTTTCTTTTTTGCTTTGAAGTATTTTTAAAAGCTCTTTTTTTATTTCTAAATATTTTTCTTTTTCATCTATTACTATTTTTTCCTTTTTATCATCTTTAAATTCTATTGCTATAAAATTATCAAAATAGCCCATTCCAGATATAAAAAGTTTATTTCTTTTTTTGCTTCTATTAAAGATTTTACGAAAATATGGTATTCCTAATTCTGCCCTTAAGTCCTCTAATTCATTTAAAAAATTATCATATACTTCGTCTGAATAATATTCAAATCTTTTTACATTTTTAAATTTAAAAACTTTTCTATGATAAAGTCTGTAGTCATATTTATTGTATTCTCCATCTCCTACTACCTTATAGAATGTTCTACAATATAAATATAATATTGAATCTTTATACTCCATTCTCTCTACCAAGATACTTCTGTAATCAACCATAGCTCTATCACCTTCTTTCATTAAAAATAATTTCTACTCTTACTCCCTCTTTTGATATAACTAAATTTTTAGTTCTTTCATTTTCTTTTGAGATAAAATCATATTTAAAATAATTGTAGTAAGTCTTTGTTTTTTCTAAATATATTCCTTTATCTTCACCATCTATTTCAATAGTATAATAGATAGCACAATCTTCATCTATTAATTTTATTTTATTATCTTGTGTGTATTCATATTTGAAATTATATTTTTCTAGGATTTCTTTTTCTTCTTCTGTTATATGAGAAAAAATAAGCTCTAATCTTTTCATAGGAGCATCAAAGTCATCTTCATTCTCATTTTCATCTTCTAAATAAACATCATATCTAACTTCCATATTTTACCTCATCTCTAGTTTTTAAAAATTTATGAAATAATCTAATGATTTTTCTAAATTTTTTAATATATCTGTAACAGTGCTATTTTCTTCATCAAGCCACCAATAAGCTTCATCATCATTTAACCATAATATATTAAAACAAGCATAATAATAAGGTGCAAAATGAGGTGTTTTTATTTCTAATCGTGCGACTCCCTTATCACTTTCAAAATCTAAAATATAATAATTTTCTTCATCATTCATTATATCTGATACTATATCTGTTTTTATATTATTTTCTTTAAGTTTTTCTTTTTTGTTTTCAATCATTTTTATAACTTCTTTTTTTATTTCCAAAAATTTTTCTTGCTCTTTTAACTCCATATTTCACCTCATCTTAAAAATAGTTTTGATTTCTTTACTAAGTTCTTAACTTTTTCTTCATCTTTATCTAAGAAAGTTATAAAATAGTAATAATCTGTCAAAGAAGTTATCAAAATTTTAAGATTTGAAAAATAAATTCTATAATTTTTTTGGAAACCAAAAACATCTCTAAAACTCATTTTAAAAATCATTTCTAAAATATCTTTATCTTTGTTTAAAAATTTCTTTTTATCTAAAGCCTTTCTTCTAAGTTTTTTGATAGAATTTTTATAGTGAAGTTTTTCTGAAGTACTAAAAAAATCAAAACACCATTTTTCAAAGAACCTAAATTTATAAACCATATTCTTGTCCATTTTATATAATCTAAGCAAAAATTTTAAGTATCTATTTTCATTCACTATATAAGGGATTTTCTCTCTCTTACTCATTTCATTAAAGGCTTTGCAATAATATTGATTAGCTTGTTCTTCATTTAAGATATTTTCTAATACGTCTAAAACATAAGTTTTCATTATTACTCCATTCTATTTTTTTCAAAAAATATCTTCACTCTTTTATTTTTATATTTATTTAAAGTAGATATAATTGGAAAATTAACATCTTTATATTCTTTATTTTTAGCTATTTCTAATAATTCACTCAAAACATCTTTATTATAAATAGTTGATAAAGCCTTCGATAATGCTATTCTATATTCATTTGTTTTAGCATTATAAAGTTCTTTTATTAGTTTTTCAGAAGCTTCTTTATAATTTTTTACTGCTAAAAAATAAGCTAAGTGTGTTTTTATATTTTCATCTTCTATTTTTGAAAGATA
>QWCT01001557.1_pt1 | contig 12645 bp, 12 predicted proteins | sample 1972681 | NCBI WGS metagenome assembly QWCT01 (sample SAMN09866701, study PRJNA288562) | Human oral metagenome isolate pre3_saliva, whole genome shotgun sequencing... | isolation source: mouth | host: Homo sapiens | place: USA: California | reverse complement strand
AAGCTTCCTGCAACACGCCTTTGTGCAGCAGCGCCATAGAAATCGCGTATTGGGGATGACCGTGTAAGAAGTTGGTCGTGCCGTCGAGCGGATCGATGATCCATTCGTATTCCGCAGAGGCTTTGCCGTGGGAGCCGCCTTCTTCGCAAGTGATTTTGTGATGCGGATAAGCTTCTTTGAGCGCATCCACCAAAATCATTTCAGAATTGCGGTCAACGTCGGAAACAAAATCGTTGAATGCCTTGCTGTCAACTTTGACGGCATCCAGATTGCCGCTTGCGCGGATCATCATCTGCCCGGCTTTGCGGGCGGCTTTGAAAGCGGTATTTAAAAACGGATTCATGGGTTTTCTTTCTAAATCAGGTAAAATACCGTCCGGCGCATCTGCACCGGACGCAACGTTTGTACGTTTCCGACGTTGTTAAAGAACATTTCAGACGACCTCTCAAGCCCAAAGGCGAAAGGTCGTCTGAAAACAAAAAGATGACGCATTATACCCGATTCCTGAACAAACCGAAAACAAAACATGACTTCAGCCAAGCCCGAATTGCCCGACTATCTCGGCAATATCCGCATCATCCTTACCCGCACCAGCCATCCCGCCAATATCGGCTCCGCCGCCCGCGCCATGAAAACCATGGGGCTGCACAAACTCACCATCGTCGCCCCGAATTTAATGTCCACGCCGATGACCGAGCAACCGCCCGTTTTCAACCCCGAAAACCCGCAAGACTTCCAACTGCCGGAGGAAAGTTTCATCCTCGCTTCCGGCGCGGCAGACGTATTGCACAACGCCGTGATTGCTGCCACACTTGACGAAGCCCTCGCCGACACCACACTTGCCTGCGCCCTTACCAGCCGCCGCCGCGAAATCACCGCCCCCCTGCAAACCCCGCGCGAACTGGTTCCCGAATTATTGCAGGCAGCACAACGCGGAGAACAAGTTGCCCTCGTCTTCGGCAATGAAACCTTCGGCTTGAGCATCGAAGAAGTACAGGCGTGCAACCGTCTGATGACCATCAACGGCAACCCCGACTATTTCTCGCTCAACCTCGCCCAAGCCGTTCAGGTCGTGTGTTACGAAATCTTCAGCCAGACCGATATGCCCATGACCCACTTGCAACAGGAAGACCATGCCGCCACACACGAGCAAATCAAAGGTATGGTAGCCCACATGAAAAACGTCATGGACGACATCGGCTTCTTCAACCGCCGCAACAGCGAACGCCTGATGCGACGTATGCAAAGCCTGTTCGGCCGCGCCAACACGCAAACCGAAGACATCGACATCCTGCGCGGCTTTTTCAATACCGTCGAACCGATTCACTTGGTGCTTCAGCACCTTAGAGAATCGTTCTCTTTGAGCTAAGGCGAGGCAACGCCGTACTGGTTTAAAGTTAATCCACTATACATTACATTTCAAATACCAAGTATTAATTCACTACCTGCATATGCATCAATTCAAACTCAGCAACAAATCTCTAAAAGCATTGGGATCTTTAATAAACGTCATTTCACCGGTTTGCGGAAAGTGAAAGTCTAAAAGACGCGACACCCAAAACCGGATACAGCCCGCTCTTTGGGCAATCGGGAAATATTCGCGTTCTTCATCAGACAAAGGCCTGATACTTTCATACCCCCTGATAAAAGCATCTTGCAAGGAACTATCCAGCTTATTCTCGGCTGTTCTTGCCCAGTCATTGACGGCAATGGCCAGGTCATACATAAAATTTCCGTTGCAGGCATAGTAAAAATCGATAAAGCCCGCCACCTTCTCCCCATCCAATAAAACATTATCCTTAAACAAATCGGCATGGATAATGCCTGAAGGCAGATGATTACCCAGATTACCATCTAAATCAGCAATCTCCTTTTGCAGCAAAGCCGCGTCATATTCGCTCAATACCGGCAAAAGCTGACTGCAAGCATCATGCCACCAACGGTCGTAACGCGGATTAGCCATTTTTTGCGGAAAACTCTGTCCGGCAATATGCATTTTTGCCAACATGGCCCCTGTATTGAAACATTGCATTTCCGTTGCCCAGCCGGTATCCGAGCCATTCAGGCAAGTAACCAGACAGGCAGGTTTGCCCACCAAGACAGAATCCAGCCTACCATCCTTGCGCACAATCGGAGCAGGACAAGCCACGCCATTGATACTCAGATGCCGGCTCAATTCCAGAAAAAACGGCAACTCCTCTTGCTTCAATACCTCGAATACCGTTAAAACGTAACGCCCCGTCGTAGTGGTCAAAAAATAATTGCTGTTCGTGATCCCCTGCGCAATTCCCTGCAACGATACAAAACCGCCCAAATCGTATTGGGTCAAAAACGCCCGCATTTCTTCATCAGAAACACTTGTATAGACAGACATAGTGCAAACCTATCAATAGAAAATATAAGGGGCAATCATACCAAAAAATTCCCCTGCCAAACAGGCAAACGCCAAGCTCGCGCCATAGTCATAAAAAACAAAAAGGTCGTCTGAAAATATTTTCAGACGACCTTTTGCTTGTTGATCTCAATTAAGCTTGTTGATTCCAACGCTCAATCGATTCTTTAATGACTTGTTTCGCTTCTTCAACATCACCCCAAGATTCGACTTTGGTCGTACCTGCTTTTTTCAAGTCTTTGTAGTGGTTGAAATGGAATTCGATTTGCTTGATTAATTGTTGCGGCAAATCAGACAATGTTTTGTACGCATTGCCATTGTTGCGGTCATCGGCAGGAACGCAAACGATTTTGTCGTCAACCTCGCCGTCATCAACAAATTTCATCACGCCGATGACGCGCGCTTCCAGAAAAATGCCGGTAGCCAATGGCTGCTCTGTCACCAGCAAGACATCCAATTCATCGCCATCTTCGTCTAAAGTCTGAGGGATAAAACCGTAGTTTGTAGGTTTGGAAAAAATTGCAGGTTCAACACGGTCGAGTTGGAAAGCCGCTAATTTGCGGTTCCATTCGATTTTATGATTACTGCCTGCAGGAATTTCGTTCACAACATTAATAATGCCGCCATCGACATCACCCGGCGTCAAGATTTTATTAAAATCTGCCATTTTGCGCTCCTTATAAACAATTGCAAAAGTTAAACGCCAAAAGTATAACAAACAAAAGACATTTCTGGAAATGTCTCGCTTTCCGCCTAATTCATGACGGCAAAATTCTTCCGAACATCTAAAACCATGAACATAACGGCACAAGGCGGCATTGCTCACAAATTTTATTCGATTTATTTCTAGATTTATTTCTATGTTAAATGTACAAAAACAGCACAAAATAAAAATCGACTCCTATATCAGAGTCGATTTTTATTTGGCTTAATGCCTATCTATGCTTACAGGGCATCTTTCAATGCTTTACCGGCACGGAATTTAGGAGTTTTAGCAGCAGCGATGGTCAGAGGCTCGCCGGTTTTAGGGTTGCGGCCTTGACGTTCTGCACGTTCGCCAACGTAGAAAGTACCGAAACCGACCAGAGTTACGGTGTCGCCTTTTTTCAGAGCGTTGGTTACAGCATTGGTAGTGGCATCCAGAGCTTTTTGGGCGGCAGCTTTAGAAATGCCGGCTTCTTGAGCAATTGCTTCGATCAATTCAGACTTATTCACAATCAGTCCCTTCCTATCGTTGAAAATAATGAAATGCCCGAATACTCGGGGCTTCGTACTTTTGAGTACCTTTGCGCTTTATAGCAATTCTGAAAATACCGTGTCAAGCAAAAAATGCGGAATTGCCCTATTTTACAGGCTTTCAAGGCAAACCCGCATCTTTTGCAACACATTTTTTACAAAATCAGTGTTTGGTCGCTTTCGCCCTTGACTTAGGTTTGGCGGCTTCAACCTGCGCCTCTTCGGTACTTAAAGGCGCAACCCAAGGTGTCGGCTGGCTTTCCAAGCCCAAAGCGAGGACTTCGTCTATCCATTTGACCGGATGGATGGTCAGGCCGGTTTTCACGTTTTCAGGGATTTCTTCCAAGTCTTTGACGTTGTCTTTCGGAATCAGGACGTGTTTGATGCCGCCGCGCAAGGCAGCCAACAGTTTTTCCTTCAAACCGCCGATTGGCAAAACTTCGCCGCGCAGGGTGATTTCGCCTGTCATCGCCACATCGGCGCGCACCGGAATTCTGGTAAAGGCAGACACCATCGCCAAAGTCATGGCAATACCTGCGCTCGGGCCGTCTTTCGGCGTCGCACCTTCGGGAACGTGAACATGGATGTCTTTTTTCTCGTAAAAATCAGGAGCCAAACCCACTGATTCTGCACGGGAACGGACAACAGACCATGCCGCGGACACAGATTCCTTCATCACGTCGCCCAACTGGCCGGTACACTGGATCACGCCCTTGCCCGGCAATGCTACGGCTTCTACAGTCAGCAATTCGCCGCCGACTTCCGTCCACGCCAAACCGGTAACCTGTCCGATACGGTTTTCACTTTCGGCAACGCCGTAATCGAAGCGGCGCACGCCCAAGTAGTCATGCAGGTTTTTCTCATTGACTTTAACCGCCTTAGGCTTGGCTTTGCTGGTTTTTTTGGTTTCAGACGACCTCTTCTTATCTTCGTTCAAGGTAATCTGCATCACCACCTTACGGCAGATTTTGGCAATCTCGCGATCAAGCGAACGCACACCGGCTTCACGGGTGTAATAACGGATGATATCGCGTACCGCGCTTTCTTCGACCACCAATTCGCCCTCTTTCACGCCGTTGCGTTTCATTTGCTTCGGCACGAGATACTGCATGGCGATATTGATTTTCTCGTCTTCGGTATAGCCGGACAAACGGATGATTTCCATGCGGTCGAGCAACGGGGTCGGGATGTTCAAGCTATTAGATGTGGCGATAAACATCACATCGCTCAAGTCGTAATCCACTTCCGCATAATGATCGGCAAACTTGTTGTTTTGCTCAGGATCGAGCACCTCAAGCAACGCGCTGGCAGGATCGCCTCGGAAGTCGCTGCCCAATTTGTCGATTTCGTCGAGCAGGAACAGCGGATTCTTCACGCCTGCCTTAGCCATGTTTTGCAGGATTTTGCCGGGCATGGAGCCGATATAGGTACGGCGGTGGCCGCGGATTTCGCTTTCGTCGCGCACGCCGCCCAAAGCCATGCGGACATATTGGCGGCCTGTTGCTTTGGCAATGGATTCGCCCAAAGAGGTTTTACCCACCCCCGGAGGACCGACCAAACACAGAATCGGACCTTTAAGCTTGTCCATACGTTTTTGGACGGCGAGGTATTCCAAAATCCGTTCTTTGACTTTTTCCAAGCCATAGTGGTCGGCGTTCAACACCAAATCGGCTTTGGCAATGTCTTTGCTGACACGGGATTTTTTCTTCCACGGCAGCTCAAGCAAAGTGTCGATGTAGTTGCGCACGACAGTGGATTCCGCAGACATAGGCGGCATCATTTTGAGTTTTTTCAGTTCGGACAGACATTTCTCTTCAGCCTCTTTGGTCATGCCCGCTTCTTTGATTTTTGCTTCCAACGCATCCAATTCGCCGCGTTCGTCTTCTTCGCCCAATTCTTTCTGAATCGCTTTCACTTGCTCGTTCAGATAATACTCGCGCTGGGATTTTTCCATCTGGCGTTTGACACGGCCGCGGATGCGTTTTTCGACCTGCATGATGTCCAGTTCGGATTCCAACTGGGCGAGCAGAAACTCCATACGGCCGATAATGCCGAAGGTTTCCAAAATCTGTTGGCGCTGCTCCAGTTTCAACTGCAAATGCGCCGCAATCGTGTCCACCAAACGGCTGTTATCATCGATACCGTTGATGGTATTGATGATTTCGGCAGGGATTTTTTTATTCAACTTGGCGTATTGGTCAAACTGGGTAAGCAGCGTGCGACGAATGGCTTCAATATCGGGATTGTCCGCATCCGCATACTCGTTGACAGCTTCAACATGTGACAGGAACAACCCGCCGCTCTCTTCAATGGTCAACACTCTGCCGCGCCGGATACCTTCGACCAACACTTTTACCGTGCCGTCAGGCAGCTTCAACACCTGCAAAACCTGCGCGACCGTACCCGTACGGTGCAAATCGGACGCAGTCGGATCTTCGGTGTTCGGGTCGATTTGCGCCAGCAAAAACACCGGATCGTCATTCGCCATTGCCGCTTCCAATGCCGCAATGGATTTCGGGCGGCCTACAAACAGCGGCAACACCATGTGCGGATAAACGACGACATCGCGTAAAGGCAGGGTTGCCAGTGCGCTGTATTCCTCAAAATGTTTTTCTTTTGTCGGCATATTGTTCTCTACTTGGTAATAAATTCGGAATGTGGCTTAAATTGGGATGGAAAAGCGTATTTCAAGACTTGAAAAAGCCGATGTACGCTTCTATTTTTATCGGCAACTTTTTGCGATAAAATACACGCCGTTCGAGGTCGTCTGAAAGACTGGAAACTTTTCAGACGACCTCTCGGCATACAGCACATCAGGAGTCAGCCATGACCGACCAAACCTCACTCATCGAATTCCCCTGCCAATTCCCCATCAAAGTCATGGGCAACGCGCATCCCGAATTTGAAAAAAATATCTTGGAAACCGTCCGCCAGCACGCGCCCGATACCGAACCCCACCACATCACCACCCGTCAAAGCAGCAAGGGCAACTATACCGGCGCAACCGTCAAAGTAAACGTCGAAAGCAAAGAGCAACTGGACAAAATCTACCGCGCCCTGACCGATCACGAAATGGTGAAAGTGGTGTACTGATATGAAAATCGTGCAGAAAGGCATGGTCGAGTACCAACCGACTTTCGAAGCCATGAAAGCGTTCAACGCAGCCCGCGACGAACATACCGAAGACGAATTATGGGTGGTCGAGCACCCGCCCGTCTTCACACAAGGGCTGGCAGGCAAACCGGAACACCTCCTGATCCGCGACGACATACCCGTCGTCCAAATCGACCGGGGCGGGCAAATCACTTATCACGGTCCCGGTCAATTGGTCATCTACACCATGATCAACTTCAAACGCCGCAAAACCAGCGTCCGCAACATCGTTTCCGCGCTTGAAAACAGCATCATCGCCACGTTGGCGGAATACGGAATCGAAGCGGCGGCAGACCCGAAACGCCCCGGCGTTTATGTCGGTGAGCGCAAAATCGCCTCACTCGGTTTGCGCATCAAAGACGGTTCCGTCTATCACGGCCTGGCATTAAACGTAAACATGGACTTAAGCCCATTTACCCACATCAATCCCTGCGGCTATGCCGGCATGGAAATGACACAAATCGCGGATTTTGTCCAACCCTGTCCCACCTTGGACGAGGTTGCACAAAAACTGACCGCACACCTCGAGACACAACTCACACCGAAAGCGAACAATTAATGAGCGAAATCAAAGTTGACGATCCCAAACGCGGCGTCAAACTCAAAGGCGCGGACAAAACCGCCCGCATCCCCATCAAAGTCGTCCCCCTTCAGGAAAAACTGAAAAAGCCCGAATGGATACGCGCCAAGCTGCCGTCACGCAAATTCTTTGAAATCAAAGATATTTTGCGCGAACAAAAAATGCACACCGTTTGCGAAGAAGCCTCCTGCCCGAATATCGGCGAATGTTTCAGCAAAGGCACAGCGACCTTCATGATTATGGGCGACATTTGTACCCGACGTTGCCCGTTCTGCGACGTAGGACACGGCCGCCCGAATATGCTTGACCCCGACGAACCGAAACACCTTGCAGAATCCGTCAAAGCCATGAACCTGCGTTACGTCGTCATCACCTCCGTTGACCGCGACGACCTGCGCGACGGCGGCGCACAGCATTTCGCCGACTGCATCAAAGCCATCCGCGAAACCAGTCCGAACACCAAAATCGAAATCCTCGTTCCCGACTTCCGCGGCCGCTTGGACATCGCGCTGAAAATCCTTGCCGAAACCCCGCCCGACGTGATGAACCATAACTTGGAAACCCATCCGAGCCTGTACAAAAAAGCCCGTCCGGGTGCCAACTATCAGCACTCCCTTGACCTGCTGCGCCGCTACAAAGAAATGATGCCGCACATCCCTACCAAATCCGGCATCATGGTCGGCTTGGGCGAAACAGACGAAGACGTGCGCGAAATCATGCGCGATATGCGGGCGCACAATATCGAGATGATTACCATCGGCCAATACCTCCAGCCTTCAGACGGACACCTGCCCGTCTTGCGCTACGTCACGCCCGACCAGTTCAAAATCTTTGAAAAAGAAGCATACGAACTGGGCTTCACCAACGCCGCCATCGGCGCCATGGTCCGCTCAAGCTACCATGCCGACGAGCAGGCTGCCGAAGCATTGCGCGAAAGTCATGGCGGCGGTTGCGGTCATCACTGATAACAAAAGGTCGTCTGAAAATTTTCAGACGACCTTTTTTCAAACAAGCGGCTTAAGCTTTATACGTCATACGTTCCCATTACGCTTGCGCTGTCCAAGATATGTCCCTGCATGGCGAAATGCAGGTCGTTGAAGCGGAAGCCGCGCGGCAGGTTTAATACGGTATCGAGTGCGTAAACGATGAGTTCGTAACGGTGGAGGCAGTTGGGCGGATACATGCCGCCGTAGCCTGTGGCTTCTCCGATGTCCAACTTGCCCAACAGGCTCGCCCAGCTGTTTGCGCCTTGCGTGTAGTCGGTGGCGGTCAGGCTTTCGTTTTCGGCGACGGAGGTACGCTTGAGGTCGGCAATCAGCCAGTGTGTCCACACGAATCCGCTGGCGGTAATGGCGTCTTTGTCTTCCAAAACGACGGCAAAGGATTTCGTGCCTTCGGGCGCGCCGCTGATCTCAAAGGGGATGGAGTAAGTCGGCATGTTGTTCGGACTGAACTGGCTGCCGCGTTTGCCGTATTTATCTTCAAATTCGCCGTTGACAATGGCTGAAGTCGTTACCTGCATAGTGTTCTCCTGTGGGGTTGGGGAAGGGGTCGTCTGAAAAAGGAAGGCTTGTTCAGACGGGTAATCGGATTGTTCAGTTTGCCGGGCTGCCGTTTTCAGACGACCTGTTTTATACCTGCCAATCTATCGGCGTTATCCCGTTTTCCTGCAAATAGGCATTGGCGCGGGAAAAGTGTTTGCAGCCGAAGAAGCCGCGATAGGCGGACAGCGGCGAGGGGTGCGGCGCGCTGAGGACGAGATGGCGGCTGCGGTCGATAAACGCGCCTTTTTTCTGCGCGTGGCTGCCCCAAAGCATGAAGACGACGTGTTCGCGGTTTTGGTTGATTTGGTTGACCACTTCGTCGGTAAAGCGTTCCCAACCCAATGTGGCATGGGAATGCGCCTGTCCCGCGCGGACGGTCAGTACGGTATTGAGCAGTAAAACGCCCTGCTCCGCCCAATGTTGCAGATAGCCGTGTTGCGGGATACGGAAGCCTTCGATGTCGTCCGCCAGCTCTTTGTAAATATTGGCCAACGAGGGAGGGACGGCGACGCCTTCGCGGACGGAAAACGCCAGCCCGTGCGCCTGTCCTGCGCCGTGATACGGGTCTTGCCCCAAAATCACGACTTTGACGTTACCGAATTCGGTTGCTTTAAAGGCGTTGAACACGTCTTCGGCAGGCGGATAGATAATCCGCCCCATGCCGCGCTCTTTTTTGACGGTTTCGATGATGTGTTGGAAATAGGGTTCGGACTTTTCCGAGCCGATTGCTTCGTGCCAAGTTTGCATATTGATGCCTTCATGATCGTGAAAAATGATTATAACGCAGCAAAATGGAGATGACGCCTTTTCTGCCGACCTTCCATTTCTTCCGGACGCATAAAATATAGTGGATTGAATTTAAATCAGGACAAGGCGACGAAGCCGCAGACAGTACAGATAGTACGGCAAGGCGAGGCAACGCCGTACTGGTTTAAAGTTAATCCACTATAAAATATTGTCATGATTGAATTGTCAGTCAGCCTTTGTGCCGTTATGATTGAGTCTGTCCCACCCGAATCTTAAGGAATCTATATGACTACTTGGTTTATCGTTGCCGCCGCCGTCCTGATTGTCGAGCTGTTTGTCGGTACTGTATATCTCTTGGTTGTCAGCGCGGCTTTGTTCGGCGCGGGATTGGTGTATGGACTGACCGGTAATACTTCGATCGCCGTCGCTGCGGCAGCCGTTTTATCCGCCGTCGGTATCTGGGTGGTACACAGTAAATTCAAAAAAACTGCGCCCCGCCAAGAATTGAACGATGATTTGGACATCGGACAGACCGTTCAAATCCTCCGCCGCCTTCACGGCGATTGCTATGAAGTTTCGTATCGGGGAACGCACTGGCAGGCGCAGGCTGAAAATGCCGATGCCGTTCAGACGACCTCTACTGCCGTGATTACCGGTAAAAACGGTAATGTTTTACTCATTCGTTTCAATTGATTAATAAAATCAAAAGGAGCATCATGGGCGAATTGATTACCCTTCCTGAAAATATTCATCTATTAATATTAATCTTTGCTCTCACCGCATAAGGAAAAAACAATGGAATTTTTATACAGTTTCCCCGTCATCCTGTTGCTTGTCGTTGTAATTTTCGGCTTCAAAGCCTTTATCGTCGTGCCACAGCAGGAAGTTTACGTCGTTGAACGCCTCGGCAGATTTCACAACGCGCTGACCGCTGGTCTGAACATCCTGATTCCTTTCGTTGACCGCGTCGCCTACCGCCACTCGCTCAAAGAAGTACCCTTGGACGTTCCCAGCCAAGTTTGTATCACCCGAGACAATACCCAGCTTACCGTTGACGGCATCATCTACTTCCAAGTAACCGACCCGAAACTCGCTTCCTACGGCTCCAGCAACTACATCATGGCGATTACCCAGCTTGCCCAAACCACGCTGCGTTCGGTTATCGGCCGCATGGAATTGGACAAAACGTTTGAAGAACGCGACGAAATCAACAGCATCGTCGTTTCCGCGCTCGATGAAGCGGCAGGCGCATGGGGCGTGAAAGTATTGCGTTACGAAATCAAAGACTTGGTTCCGCCGCAAGAAATCCTGCGTTCTATGCAGGCGCAAATTACCGCCGAACGTGAAAAACGCGCCCGCATCGCCGAATCCGAAGGCCGCAAAATCGAGCAAATCAACCTTGCCAGCGGTCAGCGCGAAGCGGAAATCCAACAGTCTGAAGGTGAAGCGCAAGCCGCCATCAACGCGTCAAACGGTGAAAAAATCGCCCGCATCAACCGCGCACAAGGTGAAGCCGAAGCCCTGCGTCTGGTTGCCGAAGCCAACGCCGACGCCATCCGCAAAATCGCCGAGGCAGTCCGCTCAGAGGGCGGCTCCGAAGCCGTCAATCTGAAAGTTGCCGAGCAATATGTCGAAGCATTCAGCAATCTGGCAAAAGAAAGCACCACGCTGATCATGCCCGCCAACGTCGCCGACATCGGCAGCCTGGTTTCAGCCGGACTGAAGATTATCGACAGCAACAAAGCGGCAAAATAAACCTTACGTTTTGCCACAAGGTCGTCTGAAAACGAGTGCAACGCGTTTCGCTACCATAAACAGCGGATTTCGCCAAACCGTTTTTCAGACGACCTTTATTCACATGATGGCAGACAGGATGCCCATCTGACCAAGCTTCAAGACATTCTGATTGTTACCCAAGACCAATTCAATGACTCAGAAAACACACACCATCAAAACCTACCTCGTCGGCGGCGCCGTCCGCGATTATCTTTTAGGTTTGCCCGTCAAAGACCGCGACTGGGTGGTCGTCGGCGCTGACGCGCAAACTATGCTGGCGCAAGGCTTCCAGCCGGTCGGCAAAGATTTTCCCGTGTTCCTCCACCCCGAAACCCACGAAGAATACGCCCTCGCCCGTACCGAACGCAAAACCGCCAAGGGCTATGCCGGTTTCAGTTTTCACGCCGACAAAGACGTTACGCTGGAGCAGGATTTGATGCGCCGCGACCTGACCATCAACGCGATGGCGCAGGATTCAGACGACCTCATCATCGACCCCTTCGGTGGGCAACAGGATTTGGCAGCGGGCATTTTGCGCCACGTCTCGCCCGCCTTTGCCGAAGACCCCGTCCGCATCCTGCGTACCGCCCGCTTTGCCGCGCGCTACGGTTTTGAAATCGCCGAAGAAACCATGAAACTGATGCGGCAGATGGTGGAAAACGGCGAAGCAGACGCTTTGGTTGCCGAGCGCGTCTGGCAGGAGTTGGCGAAAGGTTTGATGGAAAAAAATCCCCGAAGGATGATTGAAGTATTGCGCGAATGCGGTGCGCTCAAAGTTTTGCTGCCCGAGGTCGATGCCCTCTTCGGCGTGCCGCAACGCGCCGACTATCATCCCGAAATCGACAGCGGCATCCATACGCTGATGGTACTGCAACGCGCCGCCGATATGGGTCTGACGCTACCCGAACGCTACGCCGCCCTGCTGCACGATTTAGGCAAAGCCAAAACACCGCCCGACATCCTGCCCAAACATCACGGACACGACCTCAACGGCGTCGAACCCGTGCGCGAAGTCAATCAGCGGCTGCGTGCGCCGAGACACTGCGCCGAGCTTGCCGAACTTGTCTGCCGTTGGCACATCATGTTCCACCAAGTCGGGCAATTCAAAAACAAAACCATCTTAACCGTTTTGAAAAAAACCGACGCTTTCAGACGACCTGAACGCTTCGCTGCCGCCCTGAACGTCTGCATTGCCGACAAACAAGGTCGTCTGAACC
>QWCT01001337.1_pt1 | contig 12673 bp, 10 predicted proteins | sample 1972681 | NCBI WGS metagenome assembly QWCT01 (sample SAMN09866701, study PRJNA288562) | Human oral metagenome isolate pre3_saliva, whole genome shotgun sequencing... | isolation source: mouth | host: Homo sapiens | place: USA: California | reverse complement strand
CTTCTTTCTCGCCTAAAAAGGTGAAATAATCTCCTTGAAGAAGTGGGTGGAACACACGTCGATAAGTTCCAATGCCATCGGGATCAGCCTCTTTGAAGATAAAACGATCTACTACCTCAGCCGTACTTGGGTCAATAGCCTGAAATCCCGAAGAACTAATACCTATAATAGCTTTATCTCCTTCTCGAAGATAACAATGCCCAATGCCTTCAACCATCTTATATTGAGGCTTCTCTTCGTCTGCGGGATTACATGAGAGTTGGTATGCCGGCTTACCAGTCGTAATATCAAGAGCGATTAGACGGGCGAAGTCAGTCTTAAACCAATACAGATCACCGACAATCCCAAGTATTTCGTCAATGCGGTCTACTTCCCTGGGCGTGTGGATATTATCTTCACCAAGATCCACAAAAGGAAATGACCAGAGGATATTGCCATTCCAGTCAACTCTAAAGATCTCTGTGTCATTTTCAGCAATTCCACCATCTGGCAGATATTCGCACAGAATATAAGGCAAAACATAACGCGCACCTGATGCACGGTTAACGTAGGAGTTTGTTTTCTGCTCAGAGTTACGATAGTTAATGTATTGTTCTGATACATCTTGGACGATTTCGTCTCTGACGACTCGCTCAACTCCTGTTTTCAGATTAAGCTCATAGGTGTAAGGTTCTTGCCATTTTGCGAAAAGGATCGTATCACCTAATGGAAAGAACTGAGTCAGACAAACCTTGTCAGGAACTAATAGTTTATCTTCGGAATACAAGGCCATCCAGAATGGTTTAGAGCCATCTGTGGTATAGTACGCCTTCCCCTCGACCAGCTTAAAGAAGTCGACGTTTGAGATCTTGTTTATTCGTTTCATTTATTTTGTTGTTTGCACCGAAGTATATATAACAGACTTCGGATCTTGAATCAATAGTGTTAGCCTCTCAAGAGCCTCATTGTCATTTTTTACATTTTCTAATAATTCTCTATTCAGGCTTGGCTTTGATCTGATGATTTTAAAGACCTCTATCAGGTTCTCTGGCTTAAGAAGCTCTTTTCGAAGTCTATTAATTATCTGCTCACGAGTTACTCCCCTACCACCTTGTTGTATGATATAGAGTTGGTCAAAACTATCAATATTCTCGAGGTTGGCTTTAAACTGGCCTAAATCTCCGAACATATTGCTAGCTCGAGAATAGTTCTTGGGGTCAACAAAGATGTCGATTTCCTTTCCATCTTATTTACGGGGAAGGTGGGGCGTCGAAGACCGCTAACTTCTTCTTCCTTTATCACTAGACCCTAATATTTCCCTTACCCTTTTTCAGGACAGAACAGAGCCACATAGCCCTACTAAGCATATTATTCTTCTTCATACTTCCGCACTCCTAGTAATGCGATCATAGTTTCAGGTCCTCTTGAATTATCGCCAGGAAGAAGTCCAAAGTAGAATACGTACTTACACATTACAACAACAAATGGCGTTACCATAGTATCTGCTATTTTTGTTCTATAGGATATGTACCCCGTTTTGTTGTATATGTGCTTTTTCAGAAATGTGAGTTTGTTCGCAACGGACTCTATTTCTTTTAATGGGATTCCTTTGTTGTTAGGGTATGTCAATCCAAAAGCAACAAATTTCTCAGATTTATTCTCTCTATATATGTATATGTGCTCAACGGTATCGTGAATCTTTATATAGACAAAATCCTCTCGATGGAAAGCTTGTGGTTGATCTTGTTCTAAAATACCCTTCCCATTTATTGAAATTTCCATCACTTTATTTTCTTCAAATGACGAATTGCTATTTTCCCCTTCTTAATCAGTTCTTCGATATCTTCAGAGAACATGATCTGAATACCTTGCTTAGTTGATTAAACCTAGGTATAATAGGACCTTGTTCTACAGAAACATCTTTCAAAACAACGAGATCATAGAGCTCTGCATAATCAGCTTCATCACCTCTTAGTGCTCTACTTTGAAACGTAAACATAGCCCCTTCCTTCTTTTTTGGGAGATGCAATACAACGTATAAGTGCTTTAATCTGGAACAAAGAGAAGCCTGGACGTTTTCAACTCTCCCTTTGGAAGATATACAAGGTGTCCTGGATATGGAGAGCATCTACCATTCTTTGGAAAAGTTCAGGACTAGGATTGTGCCAAAATTGCAGTTGACACACGTAAGACTCCATGTGGGCAACAGTATCTAACTGGATAAAATTCCATTTCTCCAAAGATGGATTTGCTAAACGCTCCAAATACTCCGCCTCGTGAGTGTAGCCTTTCCAGTTTGAGAAGACTTTGTCAATGCGTTTTGTGTACTCTGCTCTAGTTTGCTTTTTCATATGCTAATGCCATTTATGTTCTGTATGGGAGGCTGCATACAGCCGTCCTTTTGCTCTTCGTTGTATCGTTACGTGTATTACCTTGAAATCTCCAAGATTTGCAAGAATATCCTCCAATTGATTACTTCAGCCCTTTAAGTCGTTGATTCTAGGTTGATATGATCTCAATATACTCTTTGTACTCTAAGGGGATAGGTAGATTAAACACCAAATCCTTTAGAGGGTCTACATTTCTCCCCATTTTGTAACACAAATATAGCCGTTCATTAAGCTCAGCATAGATTCGTACATTCCTCAATTCATAGCTATTAATCGTTTCTAAATCGTCTCTATTTATTGACGCAATGATATCTCGTTCATTGTATTTCCCCGAGGAAGTATCTACTTCAAAGAGTCTGCCCCCACCATCTCCTATGATAAGAATTTTCTTTTCGTTTGGGGTTCCTTCCCAGAGCGTAATCCATCTACTTCCCATACCTAAGGGGGCTATCTTACGCTTTGGAGAGATATAGTTCTCAATCCCTTTAATATTCTGCCTGAAGATATTGCTGCTTTTAATGAATTGACGAGCAACAGTGGCGCAGAAAAGAATAGGAACTTGGGTTAAGTCTACATCACCCCAATTGTTATCAGTATTAAATAGGTTGAAAAACAGGAGTTCAGCCTTCCCTATCATCTGAGCGAGCACATACACCCTAGTTTCTCTTGATTCATCCTTTCGTTTAGTCTCAATGCTGATAACTTGATTATTCCTCCACCTTACTTCTGTCATATTTTTCATCTTAGTGAATTCCTTTGGTTTTCAGATGTTCATCAGCTGCAGCTAAGTACTTATCGCGATTTGGATTCTCGTAGAGTCAACCGGCAAGTGCAAAATTAGGCTATTCTTTTGAAGAATTCTGCTTTTGGTGTTTCAAACTTTAGTTTTAGTCTGGGTCTACTGTTGATTTTCTTCTGAATACTCGCCATCTTTTTATCACCTCAAATCGTTATTTCCAGAAAATCTCCATGCTCTGTTTCACAAATCAACTTCTTCAAATCCATAGAAACAACATAGTACTCAAAAAACGAGCATTCGCCAATTATGAATACCACATCTGCGACCCTTGCCTTGAATATGTGTGTGACATCCAATTCAGCAATAAAATAGCAGAAGTCTTCATTGTTCAAGAAGCAAGATATCCGTTTGTATTGATAATCATCATCATAATGATGCTCCTTCGGGGGAAAACGAAAAGATAGCCACCAAACTCTGGGATTGCCTAGTACAAATCGTTTTTTGATTCTATCCAAGACATCACCTCCGAGCTCCTGAATTGTCTCTCTTGCATCAAGGCTCTCTATACATCTCAATAGCTCTTGATATTGTTCATCCATTTGCAATTACATACATAGTTAATATCCATCTATCACACCCTCAGATACTGTCCCCAAAACGTGTGTAAGCTTCAAAGTTCTTCAATTTGTGGTGAAATAGCGAATCAAACAAAGAACAATGAAGCTGACAACGGCACAAAGATCGGAAATTATTTCCGAACCGGCCTCGAGCGAAGTGGGTTTTAATGAGTTGGTTCGCATTCTTTTGAATCATTTTTCCAAGCAGGAGCGCGCCCTCTTCCTCGATGAACATAAAGGAGAACAGGGCAATGGCTCCGTCCTCGTCGTTGGCGTGGACACGGTTGCGGTTTTCAACTTCGCATCCCAGGTACTCACTTGGGTGCTTTTCAACCGATTAGACTCGGCATCTTGGCTGCTCAGGAAAGGGAGCGTGCGCTGCTTTTTCATGAGTTGTATGCTCGTGGACTTTCCGGTGAAACCTGAGTTCGGCCTAAGCACCTCCCCTAAAAATAATCCCACCGACTAAGTAACTTAATCAGTGGGAAACTTGTTCATATGGGAATAAATCCGCAACCTTAAATCTGATAATCAAACAGTTGCAATTCCACGCAAACACTGATTACACTGCAAAGATAACGGAAATCTTTTATTCGGTCGACGAAGTCTGTAAGCAAATTGAACCGTAGTTCAAGAAAAAGGCGATTGGCAAAGACGGAAAAAAGAGCCGAAATCGCGCTTTTAAGATGAGCGACAGCGAAATTATCACCATTCTTATCCTCTTTCACCTTTCTGGATATCGAACACTCAAGGCTTTCTACCCCCAAATGATCTGCAAAGAGTGGAGACTACACTTTCCCGTCGTGCTCTCTTACAATCGCTTTGTGGAACGTGAACAAATGGTTTCTCCCAAACTTTGTTTATTTCTCAACAACTGTTGTTTGGGCGATTGCACCGGCATCTCGATCATCGATTCCACCCCCATTCGGGGATGTCAAGACAAGCGATCGAGAAGACACAAAACCTTTCGGGGATTTGTGGCGAGCACAAAAGGGTATATGCCCCCTAATCTCTATTTTCTGAGAAAATTCCAATCAGGGTGTTGAGTTGTTCCATTTTTTGGTCAATCAGCGAGAGGCGGCAGTCCAGTTGTTCGCGCTCACAGTCGTTCACCTCAAGATAAGAAGCACGGTTGTTCGCATACAACTGTTGCGCTGCCGACACAGCACGCGTCAGCGCAGCATATTGTTCACGTTTGTGCCCCTCCACCAAAGACAAATGCTCCAATTTGGAGAGCGCAGCGTGCGTCTCCACGAAAGCCTCCAAAAGCGTCTTCTCATAGTTGTAGAGCGCGTTCAGTTGCTGCGCATCCGCCTGAGCAAACTGCGCACGAATAGCCCGCTTGTTGATCAGCGGAGCCGTCAGATTGCCCACCGCGTTCCACACCAACGACTCCGGCAGGCGCACCAGATATTTCGGGTTGAAAGCGTTCACCCCCAAAGCAGCCGACACATTCAGTTGCGGCAAAAACTCCTTCCGCGCCGTCTCCACATCCCATTTCGCAGCAGCCAATTCGTGTTCCGCCTGCACCACGTCAGCCCTCGCCAACAAGCGTTCCACCGCCAAAGCGCCCTCAGCAGAAGGCAAAGGCAAGGCCGCAAAATCTTTCGACTTGCGCACAATGGCCTGCGGCAAACGTCCCAAGAGCAAGTTCAGCGTATGCTCTCGAGCAGAAATCTCCTCGCGCAGCAAACACTCTTCCGCTTCCCCCTTCGCCACCTCAGCAGCAAATTTCTCCACGGCCAACTGCGTGCCTGCGTCCGCTTCCTTCTGAATCTTCGCCAACTGCACTGCCTTCTTTTGCAGCGCAACATATTGCAGCATCACCTCCCGTTTTTCGTCCAGAGCCAAGAGCGCGTAGTAGTTTTTCACCACCTCAGCCACCAATTTATTCCTCACCGCCCGTTGTCCAGCTTCCGAAGCCAGATAGCGTTCCACCGCCGCCTTTTTGTCGCTTTGCAATTTGTGCCAAAGGTCGATCGTCAAATCCAGTTGCACCCCGGGAGCCCAGTCCGGAATCACCGTCGGAACGTTGTGTCCCGGCGTCATCTCCGTCGAAGCATTGCCTGCCCCTTCGGCTGTGTAGCGACCAGCCTTCGAAAAGCCCAGTCCCATTTTGGCCGAGAGCACAGGGCGCAAAGCCCCTTCCTTGGTCAAGATGGCACTTTTGGCGATGGCCAATTCCTGCACCGTCATTTTCATATCGTGATTGTTGAGCAGTGCCGTGTCGATGAGTGCTTGCAGCGTGGCATCGTCAAAGCGTTTCCACCACATCAGTGTGTCTGGCGTGGCCTTGCGCGCAGAGTCCCCCCTCAGCAACTTCTCTTTCAAATCCGACTTCACCACAGTGGCCTGCGGCGTTTGGCAAGCCCCAAAGCCCAGCATAACCACCGCAGCGCAAACTGCCACATTTATCTTATTTCTTTTCATCGTCGTCATCTTCTTGAACGTTTAGAGCATCATCTTGCGTGAAATCATCTTGGGCAAAACCCTCAGACTCCTGCGCAGAATGTTGTCGAGTCAATTCCTCCACCGACAATTCCTCTAGGAAAAACACCTCATCATCCCCAGCACTTGCAGCCCTCTTCTTCCGATAAGCCACATCTTTCTCCTCGCTCAGCGGTTTCTCCTTCTGATAGTGCACCAATTTGTCGGCCATGCCGGCAAAGAGATAATACAGACCCGGAATCAACACCAGTCCGCCCAGCGTGCCAATGAGCATACCTCCCACAGCCGCCGTGCCGATGGTGCGGTTGCCAATAGCACCTGCTCCTGTGGCAAACACCAGCGGAATCAAACCAGCAATGAACGCAATACTCGTCATCAAGATGGGACGGAAACGCGCCACCGCTGCCGAGATGGCAGCCTGCACAATGCTCTCTCCGGCATTCTTGCGCTGCACGGCATATTCCACCATCAACACCGCATTTTTGCCCAGCAGACCAATGAGCATCACCAGCGCAATCTGCGCATAGATGTTGTTTTCCAGTCCACACATTTTCAAGAACAAGAACGCGCCCAAGATGCCCACCGGCAAGAAGATAATCACCGGCACAGGCAACAAGAAGTTTTCGTATTGCGCAGCCAAGATGAGATACACAAACACCAAGCACACCATAAAGATGATGATGGCCGTGTTGCCCTGTTCGGCCTCGTCTTTCGAGATACCTGCCCAGTCGTAGTCATAGCCCTTGGGCAGTGTGCGCTGTGCCACCTCTTCGATGGCGCGCAAAGCCTGACCACTCGAATAACCTGCCGCCTGCGCTCCCGTCACCTCCGAAGAGTTGTAGAGATTGTGGCGCGTGATTTCGCTCATGCCATAGGTGCGCGACAGCGACATAAAGTCGGCATAAGGCACCATCTCTCCGTCCTCGTTTTTCGTGTAGAGCCCCATCAAGTGTTCGGGGAAATCGCGATATTGCGGAGCCGCCTGCACAATCACCTTATAGGGTTTGCCAAATCTGATGAAGCCCGTTTGATAGTCCGACCCCACCAAAATCGACAGATTCTCCAAAGCCTTACCCGGTTGCACGCCTTTCTGCAAAGCCGCGTTGTCGTCCACGTGGAGCATAAACTGCGGATAGCTGGCGGAATAGAACGTAAAGGCATTGCCAATCTCGGGACGCTTGCGGAGTTCTTTCACAAAATCCTTGCTCACGCGCTCCATCTCGTGATAGTCATTCTTCCCCGTCTTGTCGAGCAGGCGGAGTTCAAAACCACTCGCCGCACCGTAACCCGGGATTGAAGGCGGTTCGAAAAACTCGATGTTGGCCTGCGTGATGCTCTTGCACTTCTCCTCCAAATCGCGGATAATCTCCTTGGCGGTGCGCTTGCGGTGCTTCCAGTCTTTGAGGTTGATCAAGCAACTGCCGGAGTTGGCACTCGTGCCTTCCGAGAGGATTTCAAAGCCGGCCAACGACGACACACTCTCCACACCCTCTTCTTCCTTGGCAATCTTCAAAAAAGCCTGTGCAGCAGCGTTCGTGCGCTCTATCGTGGAGCCCGGAGGCGTTTCCATCACGGCATAAATCATCCCCTGGTCTTCTTGCGGAATGAACCCTGACGGCAAACCCAAGTTCACCCAATAGGCCAGTCCGCAGCAGGCCAATATCGCTCCGAGGGTCAACGCCTTCATCCGCACCGTGCGACGCACCACGCGCTCATAGCGTTGGCTGCCGCGGTCGAAACGAGCGTTGAAGCGTTGCAAAGCCTTGCCCACAAAACCCAACTTGACGTTGTATTCTTGCTCTTTGGTCAAAATCAAGGCGCACAACGCAGGCGTTAAGGTTAGTGCCACAAAGGCGGAGAACAAGATGCTCGATGCCATTGTGATGGAGAACTGGCGGTAGAACATTCCCTCGGGGCCTCCCATAAACGCCACGGGGATGAACACCGACGCCATCACCAGCGAGATGGCAATGATGGCTCCGCTTATCTCTTTCATCGCCTTCTCCGTGGCTTCCACCGGCGAGAGTTTGTTGCGCAGCATCTCCACATTCACCGCTTCAATCACCACAATCGCGTCGTCCACTACAATACCGATGGCCATCACCAAGGCGAAGAGCGAAATCATATTGAGCGTGATGTTGAACACCATCATCGCTATGAAACTCCCCAACAGCGAGATGGGGATGGCCAAAATAGGAATCACCGAAGCGCGCCAATCGCCCAAGAACACAAACACCACGATGGCCACCAACACAAAGGCTTCGAAGAGGGTGTGAATCACCTTTTCAATGCTCGCGTCCAAGAAGCGGCTCACGTCGTAGCTCACCTCGTAGTGCATGCCTTTGGGCATATCTTTTTGCAGTCGCGTCATGGCGGCTTTCACCTTGCCAATGACGTCGCGCGCATTGCTGCCGTAGGCTTGTTTCAATGTCACAGCGGCTGAGGGGCGACCGTTGAAGGTGGAATAGATGTCATACACCTCGTTGCCCAAGTGCACATCGGCTATGTCTTTCAGGCGCACAGCGTTGCCGCCTTTTGTACTTTTTATGATGATGTTTTTGTATTGGTCTTCTGTGGTGTAGCGACCTGGATATTTCAACACATATTCCTTCACCTGTGGGCGCAGTCCGCCGCTCTCGCCCAACTTACCGGGCGACACTTCCACGTTTTGGTCTTCCAAGGCTTCGCGCACATCGTCGGTGGAGAGGCCATAGGTCATCATTTTATCGGGATGCAACCACACGCGCATCGCATAGTTGCGTGTGCCCAAGATGTCGAGGTCGCCCACACCGTCCACGCGGAGGAGTTCGGGGGCGATGTTGATGTCGAAATAGTTGTAGAGAAATCCCTGGTCGGCAGTGGGGTCATCGCTGTAGAGGTTGATATACATCAAGATGTTGGGTTCTTCGCGAGAGATTTTCACCCCTTCTCTGATCACCTCAGGCGGCAACTTGTTGGTGGCCGACGACACGCGGTTTTGCACATTCACGGCGTCCACATTGGGGTCTGTGCCCAACTTGAAGACGACGTTGAGTGCGGCTTCTCCGTCATTACCGGCATCGCTTTCTATGTATTTCATCCCTGGCACACCGTTGAGGGCTTGTTCCAAGGGGATGATCACGGATTTCACCAACAGTTCGTTGTTCGCTCCGGGATAGTTGGCCACCACATTCACCTTTGGGGGCGAAATGGAGGGAAACTGCGTCACCGGCAGATTGAACAAGGCCAACACGCCAATGAAGGCGATGACCAGCGACACCACAATCGACAACACCGGTCGGCGAATAAATATCTTGAACATATCTTAGACGTTAGAGGTTAGAGGGCTGCGCGGTTGGGCTAGTTTTTCTATAGATTCTAGTTTTTCTAGTCTTTCTAGAGGAACTAGCCCTCCGAGGAACCGAGCCACGCTTGTCGTGGCGAGCATAAAAGGGTCGATGCCCCTAGTCTGCGGTGAGTTGGTTCATTTTCATTGCCGTGTGAGGGTCCACTGTTTTGAAGCGCACCACATCGCCATCATTCAGTTTTTGGAGGCCATCCACCAAATAGCGTTCGCCGGCCGAGAGCCCACTGTTCACCACGTAGCCCCCCGAAAACTCAGCCCCAATCGTCACAGCGCGTTGGTGCACACGGTTTTGCTTGTCCACCACAAACACATATTTCCGATCCTGTTCCTCAAACACCGCCACTTGCGGAATCATCACCGCGTTGTGCTTCTTCACCATCAGGCGCACCGTTCCCATCTCGCCATTGCGCAGCAGATTGTTAGGGTTGGTAAACACCGCCCGCATCGCAATCGTCCCTGTGCTCGCATCAAACTGTCCGCCCAAGTCCATGATTTTGCCCTTAGCACCAAACACCTCACCGTTGGCCAACACCAGTTGCAGGCCACTCTGCGTGTAGCGTTCCGGATGCAAGCGATAGTCCAAATAGTCCGTTTCCGAGAGGTTGAAATACACCATCACGCGGCGGTTGTCCGACAAACTCGTCAGCAAGTCACTGTCGTCCACCAAACTCCCCACTTTGAGGGGAATGCGTCCCAAGATGCCCGAAAACGGTGCACGGATGAGCGACAAGCGTTTGCGCGTCACCGCCAACCGATAGTCCGCCTCTGCACTCCGCAGTTTTGCCGCAGCCATGCGTCGTGCATTGTTCGACACCACCTTATTTTCAGCCAGTTTCGACACATTTTGCAGGTCAATCCTGGTTTGTTCCGCCTCCGCCTCAGCTTTGGCAATTTCCTCGTCCACGCCCACGGCTGCAATGCGGAAGAGCGGTTGTCCAGCCTTCACATATTGTCCCTCGCTCACATAGACCGCTTGCAGGAGTCCCTTCTGTAGCGAACGAATCTCCACGTTGCGTTGCGAGTTGATGTTGGCAGCATAGTTTTTGGGCAAATCGATACTGTCCACCAGTGGAGTAGTGGCGGTGTAAGTTGTTTCCACCTCCTTTTCCGCTTTTTTCTGGCATGCCGTCATCGTCATGAGTCCGGCGCAGAGAGCGGTGAGCCAAAAGAGTTTCATCTTCATTGTCATGAAATAGCGTCTTAGTTGAACGGTTGTTGGGGTTGCACGAAAATCCCCATTGCGTGAAAGTCTTGGTAGACTGTTCGTTACGGATTTCTGAGAGGAAAAGAGTTCGTTCTCTCCTTCTGATTTGAAAAGTAAAACTAGTTTTTTTCATTTACACCCCCTCGGTACGATAGCAAAAAAAATGTTAGTCCTGTGCGATTAGTCTCATTTTCTCTCTTCTAGCGCGCCAAATAGCGATTAGAGTTTACAAATCGGGAGATAGTAGAGGTTAGACGTTAGAGACAGAAGGTTATGGGAGAGGCTGTGTCTACAGGCTCAATATACCAAGATTGCATGCTACTGAGGCAAAGGTTGCAAGCTCTGAAGACGAAAGGTTGCATGCTATACCTAAAAACTCAGCGCAGAAATGCGAGAGATGCTTATATTAGGTTCATCCGCCATTTGGAGTAATGCGGGTCTAAAAAGAAGAAAACCGCTGAACAAATTGTATATTTGAATTTATTGCTGTCCGGTAAACTTCAAAACGCCACAAGTTCATTATCCGCAATGCCCATCAATAGGCGTTGCGGACTTCTTTTTGGAAAAGTAAGCCCCCCTTTCCGACTATCATTCATTGGCTGTCCGCTAAAACGAGAGAATTGAAGACACGAGATGTGGCCAAATGTGTTCTTTAAGCCTCTGAGAGCCTTAGAGTATGGCGAATTCTATTGATTTTCGTGAATCGGGTCACCGTATACAACGGCTGTCCGCTAAAAAAAACGCTTGCGAAGAACAGAAAGAGGGAAACTTTAGATGAAGTAAGATGAATCAACCTGTTTAGTGGAAGTCAGAACGACAAATTTGCTGCGTCTAAACTTTTACCGGACAGCAATATAATTTTTTGTATTGCGGTTCATCCGCCATTTCGAGTCGTCGGTCGTTAGAACGATATTACTCGAGATGGCGGATGCTGCATAAAAAAAGACATCCCGACGCCGAAGCGTCGAGATGTCGGGAATGCAATTGCTTGATGAAGCAGTACGGGATTAGCCGTTAACCTTCTTCATGTGAGCGATGAGTTCGAGCACCTTGTTAGAGTAGCCGATCTCGTTGTCGTACCAAGACACAACCTTCACGAACGTGTCGGTGAGGGCGATACCTGCCTTAGCGTCGAAGATAGAAGTGCGAACGTCGCCGAGGAAGTCGGCAGAAACGACTGCATCTTCAGTGTAACCGAGTACACCCTTGAGTTCGCCTTCGCTGGCTTCCTTCATGGCAGCGCAGATCTCGTCGTACTTAGCGGGCTTAGCGAGGTTCACGGTGAGGTCAACAACCGAAACGTCGAGGGTGGGAACGCGCATCGACATACCGGTGAGCTTGCCGTTGAGTTCGGGGATCACCTTACCTACAGCCTTAGCAGCACCCGTCGAAGAGGGGATGATGTTGCCGGCAGCAGCGCGACCACCACGCCAGTCCTTGAGCGAGGGACCGTCTACCGTCTTCTGCGTAGCAGTGGTAGAGTGAACCGTCGTCATGAGACCGTCCGTAATACCCCACTTGTCGTGGAGAACCTTGGCGATGGGAGCGAGGCAGTTGGTGGTGCAAGATGCGTTCGATACGAACTGAGTGCCCTTCTCGTACTTGTCGAAGTTCACACCGCATACGAACATGGGCGTGTCGTCCTTCGAGGGAGCAGACATTACAACATACTTGGCACCGGCATCGAGGTGACCTTGAGCCTTGTCCTTCGAGAGGAAGAGACCGGTGGATTCAACCACGTATTCTGCACCTACGGCATCCCACTTGAGGTCAGCGGGGTTGCGTTCTGCAGTCACACGGATGCGCTGGCCGTTTACGATGAGCTCGCTCTTTTCGAGGTCGAAATCAACTTCGCCCTTGAACTGACCGTGCATCGTGTCGTACTTGAGCATGTATGCGAGGTAGTCGACCGGGCAGAGGTCGTTGATACCCACAATCTGGATGTCGTCA
>QWCT01001638.1_pt1 | contig 12674 bp, 11 predicted proteins | sample 1972681 | NCBI WGS metagenome assembly QWCT01 (sample SAMN09866701, study PRJNA288562) | Human oral metagenome isolate pre3_saliva, whole genome shotgun sequencing... | isolation source: mouth | host: Homo sapiens | place: USA: California | reverse complement strand
CTTTGTTTTCTTCTTTTATTTTACTTGTAGTCCCTAGCAGAGTCGAACTGCTCTTTAGAGAATGAAAATCTCTCGTCCTAACCGATAGACGAAGGGACCATAGCTGATTTTGCGGGTGCAAAGGTAGCCCATTTATTTCAATCAACCAAACTTTTTGCTAATAAATTTTCATAAGAGGCTGTATTTTTGTATTTTTGCATTGTTTTTCGTATGATTTTGAAGTCAAAGGCAATTGTTTTGCGTTCTCTGAAGTTCGGTGATTCATCGCTAATAATTGATATGTTTACCGAGTTAGAGGGGCGTATTTCTTTTATAACGCGCATTCCAAAGACGGCGAAAGGGAAGATTAAGAAGCAGTATTTTCAACCACTGACCTTACTCGACCTTGAATTTGATTATCGTCCGCGAACCTCTTTGCAGCGTATAAAGGAAGTGCGTATCCTTCGCCCTTACGGCTCTATCCCCTTTGATCCAGTGAAGTCGGCTATCCTTCTCTTTCTTTCTGAATTCCTTTATTATGTTACTCGCGGTGAGCAACAGAACGCCTACCTCTATAATTATATATGTGCGAGTATGGAATGGCTGGATGAGGCTGAGCGTGATTATGCCAACTTCCACCTTGTCTTTATGATGCGTTTGAGTCGTTTCATCGGTTTCTTCCCAAATCTTGATGCCTATCAGTCGGGTGCTTGTTTTGATCTTCGTAATGCAACCTTCACAGCAAGTGCACCTCTTCATTCTGATTATCTACTCCCTGCAGATGCAGCAGGTATTAATCAGTTGATTCGTATGGACTATGAGAATATGCATCTTTTCCGTCTATCTCGTCACGAGCGTAATCGTATTTCTGATATAGTATTGCATTACTATCGAATCCATGTGCCTGATATGCCTGAGCTAAAGAGTTTTCAGGTGATGCGCGAACTGTTTAGTTAATGGGCTTTAAGCTGTTTGTTAGGCGTTAATACTGCTCCTAAAGTAACCGTATATTATACTTATAGATTGTCTTTATCAAATTTTTTTCATGAAAAAAAATATTTATCTTCATGAAAAGAAATATTTATCTTCATGAAAATAATTTCTTTTTTTCATGATAATAATTCACGATTGGTATTTTGTTGCTTGTTTTTTTTATTACTTTTGTGGTCTTGAAGCATGAAAATGGGTATGCTTTATGCCAACAGTCTTCGCAATAACCTTCCAGATACTTGGGTGCCCGGTATTGCCTTCTGCGGAAAACGTGTTTTGCGCTTTGGTATTATCCTTTATGGTTTCCGTTTGACCTTTCAAGACGTGGTGGCAGTGGGTTTCCCTGCTATCATCGTGGATGCAATTATCGTATGTGGAACGATTCTCTTGGGTGTTTTGGTAGGTAGAGTTTTGAAGATGGACCGCAGTATAGCTCTTTTGACAGCTTGTGGAAGTGGTATCTGTGGAGCTGCAGCGGTGTTAGGTGTCGACGGAGCTATTCGTCCGAAGCCTTATAAGACAGCTGTAGCGGTAGCGACGGTGGTAATCTTCGGTACACTATCAATGTTCCTTTATCCGATTCTTTATCGTGCAGGTGTCTTTGATTTATCACCCGATGCAATGGGAATCTTTGCAGGTTCGACGATTCATGAGGTGGCTCATGTCGTCGGTGCAGGTAATGCCATGGGTGCTGCAGTGAGCAATTCAGCGATTATCGTTAAGATGATTCGTGTGATGATGTTGGTACCTGTGTTATTGGCGACTTTATCAATACCCTCGATACCTTCCTGCTTACAATGGCTATGTCTGCACTTGGTGCTGAAACGAGTATTGATAAGTTTAAGAAAGCAGGCTTTAAGCCTTTCCTCTTGGCAGCAATCCTATGGTGCTGGCTGATTGGTGGAGGTTATTGCTTGGCAAAGTATTTGGTCCCAGTGTTGGGTGTTGGGTGTTAAGTGCTGGGTGTATTAGGGGAATATTTTGTAGAATCACTTCTGAATAAATTTTCATGTTTCTCTAATATTATCATGTCACATGAGAAGGTATCATAAGACTTTTGTTAATCTTTTTGTTAAGGTTACTTTTCAGTTTTGTGTAAAGAAAGAAATTAGTAGAATAAAAATTAACTATAAATGTTTTTTTTTAGGCAATGATAGGGATGTATGAAAATAAATAACTATCTTTGCGCTTGTATGTTTTGGTTTACAAAACTATAAGTATCTTGTTTGCGACTATCTTAGAAATGTACCAAAGAATATGATTTAAGATAATGATGAAGTTTGTTGTGAGCCTTGGTACTGTACCTTGACAATTAATAGATGCTTCATGCCGCATTCAGAATATATTTATTACGCCTTATATACTACATAATAATTATAATAATAAAAACAAAGAATTATGTTTACAGCTAACGCTCAGAACTCAAATCAAGTACAGTTTAAATTTATCGTTGTATATGATAAGTTCAACAAACCTGTTGCAAACTCTATTAAAAACCAAGCTTATGAATTATCTATTAATAGTACAGCTTGGAGTAAAGAGCAGTATTTACATCAAGAACCTGGACTAAATAATGATAATTATGTATTATTTCTTTCAGAGAAATTATTAGAAGAAAATTTGTCTAATCCTCAAATTGAATTAAATGATTTAATAGAAGGAGTTAAATACAAGAAGCAAGGAAATGCTGTGGGCATATATGTTGAGGATATCAGTTATGTAGAAGCTGCAGAAAAACTTGCCGAAAGTCTTAAAGAAGACTGGTTGCTTCAGGTAGGAACTTTAATAGCTGGTGGATTGGTAAGTAGTAGCATTTTAGCTACATTCCAATATTTTTCAAAGAGAAGGAAGGCAAAACTCTATTTGTTATACAAAGCTGTGGATAAATTTGCTAAAGATAAACTAAAGTCGTTTGTTGTAGGAGAATTGAAATAAAAATGAAGCCATCGTTTGAAGAAGGATATAATGCTTTCATCGAAGTATCTGGAAGTACTTATGGAGTAGATAGAGCTTATAGGTATGTTGCTCGTGTCTCAGGTGCTTGTGATGAATTACAAAATAATATCAATAAGTTTCATGGGTTTACTACTCATATAAAGCAATTAAAAGGTGATGTCCAAGAGTTCCGTTCATCTGGAACTTTTAATATTGATGCTGCTATTAATGATTCCAAGTATAAAACTGTAGTGGATAGAAGTCATGGATATGCATCGCCAGATATAACAACTAATTGGGGTGAAAATTATGGTTTAAAGGCTTTGTTTAGTGGGGCGGCTTCTGCCAAAGCTCAGTCTATAAGTCATTTCCAAAGATATATGGAATATAAAGCTAAGTCGGGTAGAATAGATTTGTTGTTTGAAGATTTTATTACAGAGAAGGGCTTAAATGCCTCTGAAATATTAGAATCAGATCCGATTTATTCTGGTCAAATGCGTTTAATTCCTGAAGATCAGTTAAAAGAAGCTATAAGCTATTTGAAGCGTAGGATAGCAGTAAGGGCTATTACAAATCCAGATGAAGTAAGTCGATATCAAGAAACTCTTAATCGTTTAACGTCTAAGATTATAGCGCCAGATGGATCAGAATCTTCTACTGCAACAACACAGCAGTTACTTGATATTGCTGAGAAAGCAAAAAAAGGTGAGTATGATGCAGCAAGAGATGGTTTTTCAACAGAAGAATTAATAAAAATAGATAATATTCTTAAACAAGGTGTGAAAGCTGGATTAACAGCTGCAACAATTTCACTTGTTTTAAAGGTTGCTCCAGAGATTTATAAATGTCTTGATGAACTTTTATCGAATGGAACAATTGATGAAGAGGAACTTAAATCTATAGGCTTTGCTGCTCTTGATGGATCTACCGAGGGATTTATCCGTGGGTTTGTTTCTGCAACAATAATGACTTCATGTACATCTGGATTTTGGGGAGAAGCTTTGAAATCTGTTGCTCCAGAAGTTATAGGGGGAATGACAGTTATATTAATGAATACTCTTAAAGATTCATTTTTGTTGGCTAAAGGTAGTATCACTCAAAATGATTTTACTTATAATTTACAAAGAAATATATTTGTTACTGGATGTGGTTTAGGTGGCGGTGTACTACTTCAAAGTTGCTTACCAATGATTCCGTTTGCGTACTTACTTGGTAATTTTGTAGGTTCTATGGTAGGGTCCTTTGCTTTCGTTGCATATGAACAAGCTATACTTTCATACTGTATATCATCTGGAAGTACTTTCTTTGGTTTGGTTGACCAAAACTATAAATTACCAGATGATGTCTTGAAAGTATTAGGTGTAAATTTATTTACTTATGAGAAGTATGTATCTAATGAAAGTTCTGTAAGTACATACACTCCAAGTCTGTATGAACCAAATTTATATAATGCTTCAATGATAAATATATTAAGGAGAGGGGTAATTAGCGTTAGGCAAATAGGATATATTTAAGAGGTATTGAATATAGGGTTAGATAGACTAAACATAGTGATGGTATTTATTCCACATTGTATAATCAGCGGTGTTTGGATTATGAATGTTAGGTGATGATGAAGTGCGCATTCGAGGGAACATGTTTTGTGCTTAGGTGTTGGGTGTTGAGTGTTGGTTGTTGATGAAGTGCACATTCGAGGGAACATGTTTTGTGTTTAGGTGTTGGGTGTTGAGTGATGGTTGTTGATGAAGTGCACATTTGAGGGAACATGTTTTGTGTTTAGGTGTTGGGTGTTGAGTGTTTGGTGTTGATAAAGTGCGCATCTGAGGGAACATGTTTGCTCAAAGCTGTCATCAAACACAATGTATATTTTGTTGATAGTATTACATCCAAATACCTTTTGTTTTCTTGTAGATGTCTGGTCTTCCTTTTTATATGAGATGGATAAAAGGATCTTTCACTGTCGTATAGCACTGAAAAATCCTAATAGCCGATTTAGGTTAAAGTAGTAACCCTTTTTTTTGATACTCCTCATGAAGTCGTTTCATAAGAAAAGCTACATCACAGATATGTTTCCCGACTTTAAACATATCCCCATTATTTTCATTGCAGTTTCTTTCTAAGCACATAGTGCAAAATTTATGAGCAGAACAACTCATGCATTTTGGAAAGTCACCATGAGTAATCTTTCGTAGTGATTTTAGCTCGTTAGAATTATTCCATATTTCAGCTAAAGTTTGTCTGTTAATATTTCCAACAATCATTGACTGCCAGCCAGGACATGGATAAAGGTCTCCATTTGCTGTAATACAAATATTGTTTAGCCCTGCTCCGCATAAAGCTTGTTTTGCATATCGTTCTTTATTTATTGTATTTATATATGGTCTTTTATCCTTAATCCATTGAGAATAGTCTTTGTCATATTCAATAATATCCCTGATTACTTTTTCTGTTTCATGCAATGAAAGCCTATTCTTAAGGTTATCGGTACAGAGATTAGCTTCTCCCATCATTATATAATCTGAGAAAGCTTTTATTTGATGAGATTGTGCGTATTGAAGTACAGCTTTATAACTATCTTTGTTTGCTTTCATTAAGGGACAAGAAATTTGGACAGGAATATCTGCAGCAATCAGTTTCTCTAAAGCAGTCTTTGTCTTTTCTTGTGAGCCTTTTACAGTTGTTATTGTATCATGCACTTGGGGCTCCATACTATATAAAGAGGTTTGGATATAAGAAACGTTTGCTTCTTTTATATATGGAATTTGTTCGTCTTTAAGAGCTATAAGGTTGGAGAGGATACAAATTTCCATATCTTTTTTTCGACAGTATTGAATAATTTTAATAATGTCTTTATGGAGGAAAACCTCACCACCACTAATTGAAATGTGGATTCCTCCCATTTCTGCAAATTGGTCTATAATATTGCATACTTGTTCATATGGCATGTCTGTGCCATTATCTTTTTTTGCGTTAGGAATATAACAGTGTATACAACGCTCATTACATCTACTTGTTAGTTCGAATTGAATAGATTTTAAATGCGCTTTACGTTGGTCAGCTTCTATCATAGAGTCGAAAGTGTTCTCTATAACTTTTTGCTTTGTGTTTTGACTAAAGTCCTTAATTTTAGTCTTTATATTTCCTAAGGAATAGGAGAATTCTATATCTTTTGAGTCGCATTCTTCTGCAGTGTTTCCTGTGACAACAAAAAAAATAATCCTCAAGATCTTTAATAAATTCCAGATAGTCGTGTTTTAAGATATCTGTAGATACAGAATTTTCATACAGGTCGATAAGTTTTTTTATAATGATATGGGTGTCTTGAGCTTTTCGTGATAATGTGCGTAAAAAATCAGCACCAGTTTCATTATATAGTCTATCGTAACGAGTCATCTGGTTTGTAATATACCCTTTGTCATCATAGTAACGGATAAAAGTGTTTTTTGTTTGTTTGACATACATAGGTTTTTCTATTTTAAAGTAAAAAATCCTTCCATAAAGCCATAAATATATGGGTTTATGAAAGGGTTATTCAATTGTGACAAAATGTTGTGTCTTAGCCTCCGTAATCGCAAATGTAACAGTTTTCACTATCACCATAAGTTGGTCTACAACCTGCAGCATATGAACCATAAGGTGCATTTTTTGCTTCCAATTTAACAGGCTTATAAATCTTCCTGTTGCTAATGTTGCTGATGTTCATAATATTGGTTTTTAGTAATATATATAAAAAGGAGGTGGGCTTTACGGCTTATATAGGAGCCACCCTTTTCAAAAAATACGCCACTCGGGACTTTATAGATAGTTTTTATAAAAGCGGACCCGGACCTTGAGGGGCTTCCGCACCTGACATATCATATCCCTCTAACCTCCACATGCAAAATTAAATAAAATATTTTAAATATCTTTGTTTTTTTATTTTTTTTACGTCTAAATACTATAAAAAGTTTATTTGAATTTTATTATTGACCGAATTTGTACGTTTATGGATGGATAAAATAAGAGTATTAGTTATTCACTAATCATATCTTATTATGTTTGTCTTAGTTTGGGTATTTAAGGGAATAAGTTTTCTCACTCAGCTGTTAAGATCGTATTATCTGCCCGAAAAGATTTACAAGGTACCATTAAATGGCTTTTCAACTCTTAGAGTAGATCATATTTATTTTAGATTTAAGGGGAGAGCTTTTGAGCGTTCTTTCTCACTTTCAGACTATGACCTTTCTGATAGTTGTAAGCAATATGATGTGGAACTGTATCTAAAAGAGCCACTCCCAACGGTCTATTATATTTCAGGAATGAGCCTTTGTAAGAAAGAAAATACTACAAAATAGGAGAAGTCTTGCCGTCTTCTACGAGTGTGCGAAGCCTTAGCACGTTATGTGCGGATGCCTAACACATGTGGTGCGGATGCTTAATAAGAACGCATATAAGGATAAAGTGACTAATAGAAAGGCTGCCTTTTCCCCAAAGGGAAGGGGTTATTCTTTTTATAATGAAGAAGGTTGATGAATCAAAAAAGGCTGAACTTCTTTCGGAGTCCAGCCTTTTCTTATTTTTGATATAACTATTATACGAAGCTAATAACGCCTTCAACTGCGCCTTCGTTGCTTTCGTTTTCTTCATTATCTTGCTCAGGATTACTGATGCGTTTGATGTCCTTAATCATCTGTTTAGTACGCTTATAGGTTGGTGTGTTCTCTACAGCAAGGATAACATCCTCGTTGTCGAGTTCATCCGCAGTAAAGCGATAGATGTGTGGACGATGCTTGTATTGTGAGCTGTTGTTGTCCTTATAGAAACGATCACGACGGTCACGACGCTCTGCAGCCTTCTCCTCTTCCTCTGCCTGACGTGCTGCATCCTCTTGTGTCTGCTTCTTGATATGGCTACCCATACCGTCAACATCCTCAATACCGAAGCCCGTTGCAAGGATAGTAACCTTAACCTTCTTGTCGAGTTCAGGGTCAATAGCAAGTCCCCATTTCAACTCGAAGTCTGCGCTGAAGTGGTTCATGAACTCTGTTACATCGCCCATTTCCTCCATTGTCAGACCAGGGTTGTCCTTGTCGTCAGTGTTGAAGTTGATAGAGAGCAGAATCTTCTTAGACTTATAGACATCGTTGTCGTTGAGCAATGGTGAGTTGAGCGCATCCTCAATTGCCTGCTTCACACGACCTTCACCCTCACCATAACCAGTTGACATGATAGCTACGCCACCATCTTTGAGGACTGTCTTAACATCGTTGAAGTCGAGGTTCATAATACCATGAACGGTGATAATCTCTGCAATACTCTTAGCAGCGACGCTCAGGGTGTCGTCAGCCTTACGGAAACCATTGAGCAAACTCAGCTCTGGATAAATCTCGCGGAGACGTTCGTTGTTGATAACGAGTAGCGCATCGACGTGCTTTGCCATCTCTTCAACGCCATCCAATGCCTGGTCTATCTTCTTAGCTCCCTCGAAACGGAATGGAATTGTAACGATACCCACGGTGAGAATACCCAATTCCTTGCTAACACGTGCGATGACAGGTGCTGCGCCAGTACCCGTACCACCACCCATACCAGCGGTGATAAATGCCATCTTCGTACCATCGTTGAGCATACGCTTGATATCTTCGCTGGTCTCTTCAGCAGCCTGACGTGCACGCTCAGGACGGTTTCCAGCACCTAATCCTTCCTTACCCAATTGCAGATGAACAGGAACAGGAGAGTCGTTGAGTGCCTGCGCATCCGTGTTACAGAGTACGAAGGTCACATCGTGGATACCTTCTCTGTACATGTGGTTTACGGCGTTACCACCACCACCACCGACACCAATGACCTTGATGATGCTATCAGCTACATCGCCGTCACCGAAGTCTAATATATCCATTTTATTATTGTTGTCTGCCATAACAGTATGTTGTCTATGTTTATTTCCTATATTCTTTTTCTGTGTGAGCTGTTGGATTATTCGTCATCCTCACTCATAATGATTTTTCCGAAATCTTTCACCTTACGTGAGAATTTGTTCCAGAAGCTATTGCGACGCTTCTCCTCCTCGAGTTCGCGCTCTCTTGCTTCCTCTTCCTCACGCAACTTGCGTTCTTCCTCTTCACGTTTGCGACGTTCAGCTTCAGCCTTCTTCTTCTCTTCAGGTGTTGGAACAATACCTTGTCCCTGTCTTGTTGTAGATGATGGCGTATAAGGTTGCTGCTGTTGATCAATAGGAGTTGCTACTGCAATGTCTTCGTTGTTGAAGAGATTGCTCTGTGCAGGGTTGTATTCTGGTCCAGCACAGTTCATTTCTCCCTTGATAAGCAAACCGAGAATTGTGTTCATGTCACCATTCTTAGCTGTGATATCAGCATTGCTTGAAGCGATGGTATGTGTGACGAAGTTTGCTTTGCGAATCTTGTCGATATGTGTGGTATTACGAATACAGCGTTCAATGTTCTTCAAGTTCATACCGCCACCAGTGAGAATGATACCGCCAAGGAGTTTGTCGGCATAGTCAGATGGTACCTGGCACCATATATTCTCAACGATTTCGCCAATACGTGCCTCAACGATTTCAATGAACTTACGGCTCTCTACGGTACGTTCTGAGTCGATAGAGTATTTTAATGTATTGTCGATATCGTTATTTTCAGTGAAAGCAGAACCATACTTAAGCTTCATCGCCTCAGCATCCTTTTCTTCCATCTGTAGGCTGGCAATGTCCTTTGTAATATTGTTACCACCCAATGGAATAACAGCCAAGTGACGGAGAATGTTCTTGTAGTATACAGAAACTGTTGTTGTGTCAGCACCGAAGTCAACTAATACACAACCTCCACGTTTCTCAGCCTCGCTCAACACGGCATCAGCCAAGGCCAAAGGTGCAAGGTACATCTCAGCAATAGAGATACCAGACTTCTCAAAGCAGTTGTTGAGGTTATCATAGAAAGCCTTGCGCCAAAGGATATTAAGGAAGTTACCCTCCAAGCGAGTGGCTTTGATACCTACCGGGTCGAGAACAAACTGGTTGTCAACCTTATATTCCTGTGTGGCAGCATCGAGAATCTCCTGGTCAGGATAAGTCATATTGCGGTTGGCATCCATTAACTCATTAATCATATCTGAGGTAATGATGGTATCAGTAGGCAGATCCTTTACGATAACGTTGCGAACGCTTCGTATAGACTGTCCTCCCACGCCTACATAGACCTGAGAAATCTCATACTTCAGTTGTTTTCTTAGTTTGTTGATGATGCCAGTGAGGCACTGTCCGGTCTTGTCGATGTTGTAAACGACACCCTTGCGAATACACTGTGTAGCGTCTTCCTTTACAACAGCAAGCACGGAGATACTGCCGTCAAGATTCTTTTTGCCAGCGATTCCCGTAATCTTTGATGAGCCTAATTCAATGGCTACTATGAACTCTGCCATATTCGTTAAGTATTATGTTCCTTATTTTATATTCTCTAAAATGATAGTTTTTATTCCGTAAGTCCTGCAGAGGCATCTTCTTGCCGTTTCACTTCCTTACGGGCTTTATCTCTTTCCTCCTCTTCTGTACGTTGTACGTCTTCTACTTGTTCAGACTGAGCCTTCTTAAGCAATGCATCCTCTTCTTCTTTCTCGGCTTTCTCATCACGTTTCTTACAGATGATTTGGTTGTCGAATTCTATGTCGATGTAAGAGTATTTGTTCCAACCAGCCTGTGAAAGACCATATCGATAGAACTTCTCTAAGCGTGACAACTTCTTTTTAACGAAGATATTTATATCATGCTTACGCTTCCATGGACCGTTGTTTTTAGGCAAGTAACCCATGAAGATGATATGATTACCGACACGTGGTACTAACTCGATGCCTCTGTCTGGTAAGACGTTAATCTGCTCTATTTGGTTCAGCCATAGTGGTTCTGCACTGATAGCCTTGGCAAGAGGAGCAATATAAAGGCGTGCAAAGTTATTATCTATATTGCCAGTTGCAATGATCAAGTCGCTGGTGTACTTAGAGTTCGGGAGTATTCCCCCGTTATCATCAAGATAGTAATCAGCTCCATTGCTACTCTTAATGCGGATAATCGGCATACGTTGAGTAATATAGATGTTGACGTGTCCGTCTTTAGTCTTGTAACACTGGGCTGTATTGATGAATGGTCCCACTTTTAATGCCTCCTCAATGTTGCGCGGATTGATGTCAGTTATCTTCTTATTGAGGGGATAGAGGTGTACCTTCTCTAATATTTGTTTGATTTCTGTTGCGGTAAGAAAGCCAGCATTGTTAGAGTCAGATATGTTGATATTCACTTTGGTACATAGCTGTTTGCTCTCATCAGGCTTGTTCCATGAGGTAACTGCCATGATGAGATAAATAGCCAGTACAATGTCCAGCGCAGTGATAATTATCTTTTTCCACTTAATGTGCATATCTTCTCTCTTTTGTTTTAAGAGTTTTTGCTTTCTTTCTTCTTATTTCTCGTTGAGTATCTTTGCAATTTCTGGGACATAATTGTCGAGATTACCAGCACCCAAAACAACCAAAACGTCAAAGTCTCTTGATTTTACAAAGTCGAGAACATCGTCCTTTTTAATCATCTGTTTCTTAACATTAGGACTGAGGTTATCATAGATGAGTTCGCTTGTTACACCTGGGATTGGTTCTTCGCGAGCAGGATAAATCTCTGTCAATACCACTTCATCGAAATGACTGAGTGCCTCTGCAAACTCCTTATAGAAGTCACGTGTGCGTGTGTAGAGGTGTGGTTGGAAGATTGCAGTAACCTTCTTGTCAGCATAGAGTTCCTTAAGACTCTTTGCACTCTGCAGAATCTCCTTTGGATGATGCGCATAGTCTGAGAGGAAGACGTGGCGGTCGTTCTTTATCTTGAAGTCGAAACGACGGTCAACACCACCATATGTCTTCATTCCATTGCGCAATTCTTCTGCCGTACAGCCATTGAGTTGAGCCATAGCCATTGCAGAGATACCGTTTTCAATGTTGATAGGTATAGGTTGTCCAAGCTCAATATCCTTTATATTTTCAATAGGAGAAACGAAGTCAAAGGTGATAGTTCCGTTTGCAATTCGTATGTTCTCAGCATGGAAGTCGCCTTCGTCACGGCTGTATTCATAGATTCTAACACCTTCTTGTACGTTTGGTTTCATCTCTAATCCTTTGCGGATAATGAGTGCACCTCCCTTTTGAATGAGTTCTGTATAGTGTCGGAAACTCTCAAGGTAAGCCTCTTTTGTACCATAGATATCCAAGTGGTCAGGGTCTGTTGAGGTGATAACGCTCATCCAAGGACGCAACCAATGGAAAGAACGGTCGAACTCGTCTGCCTCAATCACAACAAAGTCGCTATGGTCAGAGAGGATATAATTAGTGCCATAGTTCTTGGAAATACCACCAAGGAAGGCGTTACAGTCCAAATGACTTTGGTGCATAAGGTGTGCACACATACTGGAAGTCGTTGTTTTTCCATGTGTTCCAGCAAAGCAAAGACCCTTATGTGTGCGGGTGAGTGTGCCGAGAACCTGTGCACGTTTCTGAATCTCAAAGCCATTCTCACGGAAGTAAACCAGTTCAGCATGCTTAGAAGGGATGGCAGGTGTGTAGATTACCAACGTTGATGCTGGTTCTTTGCACGCTGCAGGGATGAGTTGAACATTCTCCTCATAGTGAATGTCCATTCCTTCTTTCTCCAAAGTGTGGGTAAGTTCAGATGGAGTTTTATCGTAACCCGCTACTTTCAATCCTTTATGAAGGAAATAACGAGCAATAGCACTCAT
>QWCT01002040.1_pt1 | contig 12692 bp, 9 predicted proteins | sample 1972681 | NCBI WGS metagenome assembly QWCT01 (sample SAMN09866701, study PRJNA288562) | Human oral metagenome isolate pre3_saliva, whole genome shotgun sequencing... | isolation source: mouth | host: Homo sapiens | place: USA: California | reverse complement strand
CGACGTGATTATCGTCGCCACCGTGTCCGCCATTTACGGTATCGGCGACCCGACCGAGTATCAACAAATGGTGTTGTCCGTCAAAGAAGGCGACACCATTGAGCAGCGCGACATCATCGCCACGCTCGTTTCCATGCAATACGAACGCGGCGATTTGGACTTCAAACGCGGCAGCTTCCGCGTGCGCGGCGACGTGATTGACGTGTACCCCGCCGAAAGCTCCGAAAACGCCTTACGCATCAGCCTGTTTGACGACGAAATCGACCGCCTCGATATGTTCGACCCACTTTCAGGCAGCCTTATTCAACGCGTCGGCCGCTACACTGTCTTTCCGTCCAGCCACTACGTTACCCCGCGCGACACTGTATTGCGCGCCTGCGAGTCCATCAAAGAAGAATTGCGCGAACGCATCGAATTTTTCGCCCACGAACAACGCCCCGTCGAGCAACAATGCATCGAGCAGCGCACCCGTTTCGATCTCGAAATGCTCTACGAAATGGGCTTCTGCAAAGGCATCGAAAACTACTCCCGCCATTTCTCCGGCAAAAAAGAAGGCGAACCGCCGCCCACGCTAATGGACTACCTGCCCGACAACGCCATCATGTTCATCGACGAAAGCCACGTTACCGTAACCCAAATCGGCGGCATGTACAAAGGCGACGCATCGCGCAAACAAAACCTCGTGGATTACGGCTTCCGCCTACCTTCCGCTCGCGACAACCGCCCGCTCAAATTCCACGAATTTGAAAAAGTCATGCCGCAAACCATCTTTGTCTCCGCCACCCCCGCCAAATACGAAGAAGAACACGCCGGACAAGTGGTCGAACAAGTCGTCCGCCCCACAGGGCTGGTCGACCCCAAAATCATCATCCGCCCCGTCACCACCCAAGTCGATGACTTGATGAGCGAAATCAACGACCGCATCCAAAAAGGCGAACGCGTTCTCGTTACCACCCTCACCAAACGCATGGCGGAGCAACTCACCGACTATTACAGCGAACTCGGCATCAAAGTGCGATATCTGCACAGCGACATCGACACCGTCGAGCGCGTTGAAATCATTAGAGATTTGCGGCTCGGCCTGTTTGATGTACTTGTCGGCATCAACCTCTTGCGCGAAGGCTTGGACATCCCCGAAGTCTCCCTCGTCGCCATCCTCGACGCCGACAAAGAAGGCTTCCTGCGCTCGCACCGCAGCCTGATTCAAACCATAGGCCGCGCCGCGCGCAACGTGAACGGCGTCGCTATCCTGTACGCCGACAAAATCACCGACTCCATGAAAGCCGCCATCGACGAAACCGAACGCCGCCGTGAAAAACAGATTAAATTCAACGAAGAACACGGTATCGTGCCGCAGCAGATTAAAAAACAGGTCAAAGACATCATCGACGGCGTGTACCACGAAGAAGACAGCGGCAAAGGTCGTCTGAAAGGCAAAAACAAAGTTAAAGTCGGTGAAATTCACAACGAAGAAGACGCGATTAAAGAAATCGCCAAACTGGAAAAAGCCATGCAGCAGGCAGCTAGGGATTTGCAGTTTGAAGAGGCAGCTGTGTTACGCGATAAAATTAGGAATATTAAAGAGAACTTATTGTTTGGATCGGAATAAATTTAGGAGAATCCGTCTTAGCAGATAAGTATTTTAGGTTGAGGATAACATTTTCAGTTTATAAAATACCGTATTTTATTAAATAGCTGGTTAAGCTTTTTACTTAGAAGTTTTTGAAGCTTAGAATAAGTTTGATATATCGCATATAGTTAAGCCTATGGTTAAATGGACTCGTATATAGGATGTGAAAATTTTTTATAAGAGCTTGTATAGTTCTATATTAAATGTTTAATTAGTTAATAAACAGGTAGATAGTTACATGGATAATATTAAGAATCTATGTACTAATATTTAACCAATATGGTTATTTTTATATATAATTGATTTTTTGAGTATAAGGCTATTTAAAATGCAATGGAATATTCCTGAAGTTCCCGCAACATTAGTTCCAGAAGTCAAAAATAAGTGGGGAAAGCCATGGATGTGGGCCGCTACTTTGGCATTTGCATGTTGCTGTTCATTGCTATGGATTTTATTGCTGAAAAAGTATGCAATTTATTCGTTGGCATTTCCTGTTATATGGTTTGCAGCACTTTCTTACCGCTATATTTCTTCAGTCCATCGTTATGCCGCTATGGAGGCATGGCAGAAAGAAAAAGACAATATTCGTAGGAAGTGGACAGAGTGGGCTGGTAAGAGGGTAGCTGTAATAGACGCTTATGTAGCTCTGCCGTCTAAAATTGCACTGAATGATGTAATTGCTGAAACTAAAGGTAATGAGAGATTTGATTGTATTGCTTTTATTGATGAAGAAAATAACTTTGAACGACCATTGTGTCATGAAACAACGGTATGGCAACTAGAAGAAAGAATTAGATCTTTGGCTGAGTTTTCAAAAAAGTTGACCGTACATATCCATACTCCTGACAACGATATTTATGAAGCCTGGCAAAATAAGCTAATCAATATGTCGGAAACTATTGGTATAGAAAACTTGGATCTAGTCATAATGCCTTTGCAGGATATGAGTGAATTTATCAATAATTGGTTTGAGAAATCCGAACCTGAAGGTATCCATGCTGTCTTATCGGCTTGGCTAAATCCAGATATAGATGATTTAGAATTTACTGAAACAGTAACCTGGATAGTTTTTTCCTCTCAGCATTTGGCTAAACAGAATAATCTACCAATTCGTGCATGGGTACAACGACCTATTACGCTGGATGATGGAAAACAACCACAGTTATTGAAAAAATATGTGGATTATGGATTACATGGTGAAGCAGTTGATGCAGTATGGTTTGCTTCCTCACATGAGGAAATCCAGCAATATATGGATGGTATTAAGGCAGCAGGAGGAGACTGGCATTACGACAGAAATAGTGTTTTAAGACATAATCCTGGACTTTTTATGGGACCTCTTGCTTCGGAAAATCAATTGCTCATGTTAGGTTTGGCTGTTGAAAATACTGAGCAGAAAAATCAGTTATTTGGTTGGAATACGGATAATGGTTTTTATATGGGGCGTTTGATTCAGGCTTATGGTAATGTCTGAGATCTACAATCTGGTTTATAGGAATTTTGACGGCAAAGGAATGTAAAAATGAAGGGTATTATTAGATTGGGTGATTCTACTACGCATGGTGGTATGGTCATTCAAGCATCTTCCCAAATGACTATTGAAGGAAAACCTGCGGCACTAGTTGGCGATTTAGTTAGTTGCCCTATAACTGGTCATGGTTTTGGAAAGAGGATTTTTCAAGTTTACCTAATTGCTTATTTCTTTTCTTTAGGCATTTGAGATACCAATGACAAGTTGACATCCAGACCTTCGATTTGGAAGTGTGGGCGGGCAAACAGGCGGACTTTGAAGAAGCCCGGGTTGTCCTCGATATCTTCCACCAATACTTTTGCCTCTCTTAGCGGATGTGTTGCCTGCAGCTCGTCGCTCGGGTCGGTCATTTCCGTTACCAGGGTATTGATCCAAGTATTCAGTTCCAACTCAAGCATGCGGCGGTCTTTGGTGGTACCGATGTTTTCACGCTGGATCAGTTTGAGGTAGTGCGCCAGACGGGAGAGCAGGAAGACATAAGGCAAACGGGCGTTGATGCGGCTGTTTGCGGTTGCTTCCTTGGTCTCATACAACGCAGGTTTCTGAGTCGAGTTGGCGGAGAAGAAGCAGGCGTAATCGCGGTTTTTATAGAAAGACAGCGGAATAAAGCCCAGATTGGCAAATTCGAATTCACGGGTTTCCGGAATCAGGACTTCTGTCGGGATTTTCATTTGATTGCCGGTGCCCAGGTCGTACATGTGAATAGGCAAATCTTCAATCAAGCCGCCGGCCTGCGGGCCGCGAATTTGGACGCACCAACCGTTATTGATGAAGCTGCGCACCATATTGGCGGCAAAGGCGAATGATGCATTTGCCCACAGATAGCGGTTATGCTCCGTACCTTTTACCTGTTCCTCGTAATTGAAGCTGCGGACAGGCACGGTATCGCTGCCGTACGGCAGACGGGCGAGGAAGCGGGGAAGGGTCAAGCCGATATAGCGTGCATCGTCTGTTTCGCGGAAGCTTTTCCATTTGATGTATTCGGCACGGTCCATATAGTTGGCCAAATCTTGGATGGCGGCCACTTCTTCCATGCTTTCTTTGCCGAAGAAAGATGCACCGACCGAGCCGATAAATGGCATATGTGCAGAAGCAGAAACACGCGAGATATTGCGCAGCAAAGCCATATCTTGAGGGCTGCGGTCAAATTCGTAGTTTGAAATCACGGCGCCGATAGGTTCGCCGCCCGGGGTGTCGTATTCGTTGCTGTAAGTGTGGCGGTACAGTCCGCTTTGCACGATTTCAGGCGCATCTTCAAAGTCTTGAATCAAATCCTCTTTGGAAACATCAAGAATTTCAATTTTGACATTGTGACGGAAGTCGGTTCGGTCGACTAAGAATTTCAAACCGCGCCATGCGGATTCGATTTTTTGAAATTCTTCGTTATGGAGGATTTCATCCAGTTGACGGCTGAGTTGTTCGTCGATACGGGCAATGTGGTAATCGAGCAGGCTTTTGTCCAGGCGTTCCACTTTTTGGGAAGAGTCTTGGATCATTTTCATGAAGACGCTGACGGCTGCGGCGATACGTTCGTCGGCAGAGGCTTCCGACATTTTCTCGGCACTTTGGAATTGCTCGATATCGATGACGGAGTCAACGGCGTTCAGGTTGATTTTTTTACACAGATCTTCATAAACACTGTTTGTGCTTTCTTGTTCGATAACTGTAGTTTGGGCTTGGGCCTTTTGGCTTTTTTGCATATTTGAATCCTTACGGGTATTTCAGACGGCCTTTGATGTTACTTATTATTGATAGGTGCGATTTTTTCAAGACGGTCGCGCAGTTCGGCAGACAGGTTTTCGTCACGCAGAATGGTTTCCAATTCTCGACGGAAAGCAGAGTCGTCCAATAAGTTGGATTTCAAATCGCGAAGCAGGTTGCGCATAGCCAGCAAGGCACGTAATTCCGGCACATTCTGGGCAATTTGCTCCGGATGGAAGTCGCGCATGGATTTGAAATCCAAATTCACATTCATTTCGCCGCCGGCAGGAGAGAGTGTGTTTTTGACGGTCAGATTGGCTTTAGGATTGAAATCGGATAATACTGAATCAAAGTTGTTTTTGTTAATATTGACTTTTTCTTTTTCGGCAAGGTCGCGTTTATCTTGGCCGTTGCTGTAATCGCCGGTTACCAAAAGCTTAAGCGGTAACTCAACCTTTTTTTGTGCGCCGCCGGTATGCAAGTCCAATTTAATATTGATACGGGAAGGCGGAACTTCGTTTTGAAAACTTTTGCTCACGATGAAATTTATCCTTTTTTGATAGATTAAATGACACTTATGTCATTTTTTCAAATAAAATGCAAGGTATGGGATCAGGAAATATCCTGATTGGTTAGTATAAATGTTAGACAGATAGCTTGTCTATCGTATTCAAATTTACCGGAAAAAGGTTTTTCAGTGAAATTTCACAAGCCGTTATGGGAAGAGGGGGTACTCCTATCGCCTCAACATTTTCAACAACAAGACAAATTCAATAATCATATGCATGCCCTGTTAATGAGAATGATGGGGGATTTTAGATGGGGCTGTTTTCAATGTGAATTTGACCGTCAGGCATTAGAAGTTGGAAAAATCAAATTAGATACACTTCAGGCATGCTTGCCGGATGGTACCTTAATTGATTTGCAGGCCGGGGGACGCCACGTCAATGTGCGCAATATTGAAGGTCTGCCTTTACAGCAACGAAATGTTGTATTGTTGGCACTACCCGTCTATCAGGCACATGTTTCAAACTTGGTAGATGAGGATGAAACCAAAGATACGCCCAAGCGCTTTGTTAAGAGCTTTGAGAAGGTGGAGGATATTTTCTCTACCGAAGAAACAGAGTTTGCGGTGGAGGGATTGAATCTCACTATTCGTTTCGATTTTGAACAAAATGACGACTATATTACCTGTCCTATCGGCGTAATAGAGAAAGATGAGACGGGCGCTTTTGTTTGGGCTAAAAACTATATCCCGCCATTGTTATCCATAACAGGGTCGGAAACTTTATTCTCTTGTCTTAACCGCATCACTTTGATGGTATTATCCCGTATAGAGAATTTGTCCGCCCGCCGCCGCTCTCGGAGTGAAAGTGTCGTTGATTTTTCAGTTTCCGATTCGATGCTGTTTTGGTTTCTGCATGGCTTAAATACCATTTATCCGGAATTGAAGCACCTGAATGATTATCCACAGAAACATCCGGAAGAGTTTTATAAACTTTTGGTACGCCTGCTGGGTATGCTGTATACCTTTAGAGCCAACGAGTCCGTTAAAGAAATAGACTCATATGATCACTTTGATTTGTTTGGAACATTCAACCGTTTGGAACAAAAGATCCGTGATTTGCTGGATGAGGTTATTCCTTCCCCTGTGATCGAATTGTCACTGGAGCATCTGAAATCGACGCATTGGCGCGCCCAGATATTTGATGACCGAATCAATGCTGATGCAGAGTTTTATCTTTCCGCCCATTCCGACTCCGTCGACTTCTTGGAATTGCAAAAACAGCTGCCTTTGGTCAGCAAAATCGGTGCGCCCGATGATGTGGAGCGGGTAATTAATACGGCAGTGGTCGGCGTACCTTTACATTACCTCCATCAAACTCCGCCGGGCCTGCCTTTTAGAATGGACAATGTGTATTTTAGGTTGGATAAACGGCATGTCGCGTTTGATAGGATGATGCAGTCCCAAGTATGCAGCATTTATGTTCCGGCCTCTATTTCTGATTTACATTTAAGCCTATTTGCAGTAGTGAGTATTTAATATGAATAACCAACCCTTAATTAGAACCGTTTTGAGAGATACTGCTTTGGCGGTATCCGCATTATCTGCCGGCTTTACACCTGACCATTCCGAATCATGGTATGCTCATTGCAAAAATCTGATTCAGGATTTAAAGACCAAATTAGCCGAGCTTGGATGGAAAGAGGCGGATATTGAAGAAGTTTCCTATGCCCAATGCGCCCTTTTGGATGAGGTCGCACTGCGCACGCTGAAAGGTAACGACAGGGAAGTATGGGAAAGAAACCCTATGCAGGTTTGTTTTTTTCAATCATATAATGCAGGGGATATCCTGTGTGACCGAATCGAATCTTTGTGTAAAAACCACAAGGATGCCAGCCCCTTGGTGGCGGAAACCTATCTGAGTGTGATTAATTTGGGCTTCAGGGGCCGATATGTTCTGGATGAAGATGCATTGCACACCGCACAGGAACAGTTGAAAAAAATCACACCTGCCTTTCCAAGTAATGCCGTATCGGAAGACGGTAAGTTGTTTTATATAGATCAAAAGGGAACGCCGCTGAAAAAAGCATTCAGCCTCCGTCCTGCCTGGCTGCTTGTAGGAAGCATTGTTGTGGCAACGGTTGCATACTTTGCGTTTAGATATTATCTGGATGGTTTGGTTGAGCAAATACAAGCATTGTAATTTCAAGTGTTTATATAATGACTTATCGGAAAATTTCGGTTCTGGCGACCCTGGCTGTTTTTGAGCTCGTTTTGTTGTATGTATTCGCAGTATATTGGCAGACAGGTTGGATAATCAAAGGCTGTGCTTGGGCATTGTCCGTTGTGGCGGCCTTCTATTATTGGCGTTTTTATCTAAAGAAAAAACGCGAACAAATCAATACGGATTTCTGGAAGAAAATCGCAGAAGAATTGGATCCCAACGGAGATTTGGGCTGCTATACCATTCGTCTGCATGACTCTTCTGTGCCGAGAAAGTTAGTGGAGAGGGTAAATGAAACCGTCTATATCAATATGTCGGGTTCGGAAAATCTGCATCCGGTCGTTTCCAATTTACTTGAAAATACAGCCCATAAGTATGTTTCTGTGAGCCTGGAGCTGTGGCTTTCCCCAGCGGAAAATACCGATATTGCGACTACTTTGCGCACATGGTTGCGTAATATACTTTTTCTACAGAAGAGCACGGGTTTGACTATCCCAGTGCACTGGTTGATTCAAACGCCGGTGTCTTTTTTGTTTGATAGAAAAAACAGCCATTCTGTTTTTTCTATCATCAATAAGAAAGAACACAACCGTCTGCAGATAAACGAATTCTTAAAGAATCTGAAAAACGCCCTGTCCCTTAAATTCCTGCATGACAGCAATGCCCAGTATAGCCATCAATATGTTTATCTGATGGAGGCGCTGAATTTTTTAGAAGAAAAATTCTTAAAAAATACAGATAGCGGATGGGAGTATGTGGACATATGCAGTTTAAGCCTTGCCGATTGCGGAAATTTTCAAAATACATCTGAATGGGCCGCTTATCTGGTAAAAAATACAGATGGTCTTATTCCGACGGTAAAAAGCGTTCAACATGATTCGGTAAGATACATCCTATCCGAATATCTGGATAAATATGCCGTTTATCATAGAAATCATATTTCAGATATGATTTTTAAGGTATTATTCATTGGTGTTGCCAGTTTCTTTCTAGCTGCGTCGTTTTCAACTGTCAACAACAGCCGTTTGTTGGAACAAATCGGCACGCATATAGCGGACTTCCGTATGGAAACGGATAAAGCCGAACAGGATAAAAAAATATGGCTGTTGAAGCAGGACTTGAAATTACTTGAAGGATACCGAGATCACGGCGTTCCTGCACATTTGGGTTTAGGACTGTATCGTGCACAGGCTTATATCCCCAAATTAAAAGCCTTAATCCCTGCCGAAGTTCCTAAAGCGCCCGAGCCTGTCAAAAAGCCGGAGCCGGTGGTTCTTACCCTGGACAGTTTGGCACTCTTTGAAACCGGTCAGTTTGAATTAAAAAATAATGCCAATAAAGCATTGATTGGCGTATTGAAGGCAATCGAATCACATCCTGATACCCGCATTTTAGTTGAAGGCCATACCGATAATGTCGGCAATCCTGTTTCTAATCAGCAGTTGTCAGAAAAACGGGCCCAATCCGTCAAAGACTGGTTGGTGATTTCCTCCAATGTTCCGGAGGGCAGGTTTGAAGTCAAAGGTTTTGGCGATACCAAACCGATTGCAGACAATCAGACAGAAGACGGTAAGGCCAAGAACCGTAGGGTTGAGATTATCCTTATTCCCTCGGCAACACAGTAATTCAATGCAGCACAAGTTGCTTTAAGCCTTAAAACTTAAAGCGTTTTTAATAAAACTAAGGAGTAAAAATATGGCAATTCCTGCTTATATGTGGCTGAAAGACGATGGCGGTTCCGCTATTAAAGGTTCCGTTGACGTTAACGGCCGTGAAGACAGTGTTGAGATCGTTGAGTTCGAACACAATGTCCGCATTCCTACAGATGCCAACACCGGCAAACTGACAGGTACCCGCGTTCATGAACCTATCGTATTGTACAAAGAATACGATGCGTCTTCTCCATACTTGTACAAAGCCGTGACTACCGGCCAAACTTTAAAAGAAGTAGAAATCAAGTGGTATCAAATTGATGCATCCGGTCAAGAGAAAGAGTACTTCAATACCAAACTGGACAACGTTAAAGTTGTCGCAGTAGGTCCTGTAATGCACAACATCAAAGACCCTGCACGCGAGCGTTACAACCACTTGGAACGCGTTGAATTGCGCTACGAAAAAATCACTTGGACTTATAAAGACGGCAACATCATTCATTCCGACAGCTGGAACGAAAGCCGCGCTTAATCATCCACATAAAGTGCTGCCTGATAAAGGTAGCACTTTTTTATAACACATTTTTACATCAGGGATATCAAATGTCTGCACATGATCAAGCCTTATTATTACGTCGTCTGAATACGCATTGCCAACAGGCAATGGAAGCCGCCGCCGGTTTATGTCAAACACGGGGTCATGCCGAAATTACGGTTGACCATTTGTTTATCAAGTTATTGGAATTAGGGGATGGCGATGTCGGCGCCTTATTGAGACGTTACGAAATTGATTCGGAAAACATCTGGAACCCTTTGCTGGACACGATGGACAAACTGCCGCGCAATGTCCGCGGTAATCCTTCACTGTCCAAATCACTGGTCAGCCTATTGTCAGACGCATGGCTGCTGGCAAGTGACGAAGGCGCATCGGAAATCCGTTCCGCTTATCTGTATCAGGCATTGTTGAAATCCCCTTACCGTTTGATGACGCAGGATGCATGGCCGCTGTTGAGTCTGACGGAAACCCAAATAGGCCGTCTGAAAACATGGTTGGATGAAGTCTCAATCGAAGGCACCAACAATACGTTTGCCCAAACTTCTGCCGAAGAAGGCCAGGACGGCACTCAGGCCGAATCCAAATCACAACCGGTTAAAGCAACCGGACAAAATGATGCATTGGCGCGCTTTACCGTCAACCTGACTGAAAAAGCAGCCCAAGGCGGTATCGACCCCGTATTTGGCCGTGAAACAGAAATCCGCCAAATGATGGATATTTTATCGCGCCGCCGTAAAAACAATCCGATTTTGGTCGGCGAGCCGGGTGTCGGCAAAACCGCACTGGTAGAAGGCCTGGCCTTGAAAATCGCCTCGGGCGAAGTGCCTAAAATATTAGAAAACACACAGGTATTGGTCTTGGATTTAGGCCTGCTGCAGGCAGGTGCGGGCGTCAAAGGCGAATTCGAACAACGCCTGCGTAACGTGATTGAAGCCGTTCAAAATTCCGAAGAACCCATCTTATTGTTTATTGACGAAGCACATACCTTAATCGGCGCCGGCAACAGCGCCGGTGGCGCAGATGCCGCCAACCTCTTAAAACCGGCCTTGGCACGAGGAGAATTGCGCACCATTGCCGCCACAACCTGGAGCGAATACAAACAATATTTTGAAAAAGATGCCGCATTGGAGCGCCGTTTCCAAATGGTCAAAGTGGAAGAGCCCGATGACGAATCCGCCTTTACCATGCTGCGCGGCTTGAAACAGCGTTATGCCGCTTATCATAAAGTCCATATTCAGGATTCCGCAGTCATCGCAGCCGTGCAACTCTCCAGAAAGTACATTACCGGCCGCCAGCTGCCCGACAAAGCAGTAGACTTGTTGGATACGGCCGCCGCCCGCGTCCGCATGAGCTTGGATACCGTTCCCCATATCTTCGGCTTGATGGAGGCACAGGCCTCCTCGCTGCAACGGGAATTGGAAGCATTGGATGCCGACAAACAACTGGGCCGTCTGAACGCGTCGCAAGAAGAAAACATCCGACAAGTTGAGCAGGAAATTGCCCAACTGAACGAACAACGCGAAGAAATGAACCGCCGCTATCAGGAAGAAAAACAATTGGCGGACGAAATCCAATCCTTAATGGAAGCCGCCAAAAATACAGAATTGACTTCCGAAGAGCGGGAAGCCGCACAAAAAAGCCTGACCGAGAAACAGCAACAGCTGGATGCCGTCGTCGCAGGCAAACCGCTGATTTTTACCAGCGTCGATGAAACCGTGATTGCCGACATTATCGCCGACTGGACAGGCGTGCCCGCAGGCAGCGTACTCAAAGACGAACTGGTCAACCTGCTGCAGCTTGAAAGCCTGCTTGAGCAACGCGTAGTCGGACAAAGCGAAGCCATCCATGCGATTGCGCAAAGTTTAAGGGCCGCCAAAGCCGGCCTGAAAACCAACGACTCCCCGTTGGGCGTATTCCTGTTGAGCGGCCCATCCGGTGTCGGCAAAACAGAAACCGCCCTAGCATTGGCAGACGCACTCTTCGGCGGCGAAAAATCAGTGATTACCATCAACCTGTCCGAATATCGCGAAGCACACACCGTTTCCCAACTTAAAGGCTCGCCTCCGGGCTATGTCGGCTACGGCGAAGGCGGCGTATTGACCGAAGCCGTACGTCAAAAACCATACAGCGTCGTATTGCTGGACGAAGTCGAAAAAGCCCATAAAGACATCCTCAACCTCTTCTACCAAGTCTTCGACAAAGGCATGATGCGTGACGGCGAAGGCCGGGAAATCGACTTCAAAAACACCGTTATCCTGATGACTTCGAACTTGGGCGCAAACGAACTGACCCAGTTGCTGAAACCGCAAGAGCCAGAAGAGGCAGAAGCAGCAGAAGAAAACCAAGAAGCAAACGGACAAGAACAGATCGCCGATACTGAGGTAGAACTTTCTGCACAAATGCCGGAAACCCCGTCTGAGCACACCGATGTTTCAGACGGCCCTGCAGAAGCCGAAGAAGCACCCGAATACAGCTTGGAAGAACTGGCGGAAGCCATCCATCCGATACTGACAGACCACTTCCAGGCCGCATTGTTGGCGCGTATGCAGGTCGTTCCTTACCGTCCGTTGGAAAAAGAAGCATTGGCTCAAATCGTTAGACTGAAGCTGGATAAAATTGCAGATCGACTTTACGAAGCCCATCAAACACGCCTCAGCTACAGTGAGGATTTTGCGGCGCTGCTGGCCGACTCCTGTACGACCGGCGACAGCGGTGCGCGCAACATCGACCACCTGCTGAACCGTCAGGTGATGCCGGCGATAGCCCAAAGCTTTTTACAATGGCAGCAGACGGCGGGCCATATGCCGGAGCGAGCGAGCTTGGAGGTTGGAGAAGAAGGTATAGACGTTTTGTTTGAGTAATGCGGATTAAAGGCCGTCTGAAGGGGAGCCGC